>Ga0184631_10000241_pt1 | contig 11689 bp, 9 predicted proteins | sample PLM4_90_b1_FD_133160 | JGI IMG/M metagenome (GOLD analysis project Ga0184631, IMG submission 133160) | Groundwater sediment microbial communities from an aquifer in East River, Colorado, USA - PLM4_90_b1 | ecosystem: Environmental > Terrestrial > Soil > Riparian zone | place: USA: East River... | reverse complement strand
TTTCTGGCCATTTCCTATATTGATTCCTCTCTTGGCCCCAATGACGCCTGGAACAGCAAGCAAACGGGGAATATGTTCCTCGCCATACCAGTGATTAAATTCTTCCTCCATCTCTGGCACCACGTCGGTGCGGATAATCAGAAGGATTCGTTTTTTCGATCCCATTTTACACCCAATAGGAGGAGGGAGCAAAGGAACAATTCCTTCAGCCCCCTAATCCTTTGCTATCGATCACTTAACTACGAATTCTTTCCGCTCGATGCCAGCGGTGAGGCGCTCATGCCCATCCATAGTGATGAGGTAAATATCCTCTGGGAACCCTCCAAGGACACGAAACTTAGGAATGTCAAGGGCTGGAATTTCTAATGCAAAAATCATCCCAGGTACTATGACTGTTTTTTCATTGGCACTGATCCAGGGAGGTTCATGAATATTCAGTCCTTCGCAATGTCCCATGAAAGTATGGGAGTAAAGGCATGTAATCTCACCCTTAAGATCACTGGGAACTGTTCCGATCACTGACATGGCAGCACTGTGAACATCGCATACCCTGTTCCCTGGTTTAAGCATTTTCTCTGCAGACCTTTCCCCCATTTCACTAATCTCAACAAGCCTCTTCTGAAGAGGAGGAGGATCTCCAATGGAAAACTGCCTTTGCATATCAATTTGGTATCCCTTTAAACTTGCTCCGCCATCAAAAAACATTTGTCGGCCTTTGGTTAATCTTCCCTCAACAGCTCTCCCTGTAGACATGGCATAGTCCTTTGCACCTCCCCGAAACATCATCTCCCCAGCCAAAGGAGTATCAAAAGCTCCTTCCAAAATGACTGTCTCCCAAAAAACCTTCAAGACTTCTCGCTCGGACATTCCTTCCTCGATCGATTCGATAGCGGTCTTGATTCCTTTGACGGTAATTTGGCAGAGTTGCCTTAGCAACTCGATCTCCCAAGGAGTCTTAACCATCCGTTGCTTCCAGATAGTTTGGGTAGCATTGATAAACTTAGCTTTAGGGAAAGCTGCCTTTATCGCCTCAAATTCTGACAAACCTACACTTATATAGATGTATGCAGGTCCTCCAATCTCCACACCGATCCTCTTATTCTCCAGTCCCAGTTTCTTAATGAGTCCAACCAAAGCCTCGACGGGGTCCTTGGGATATCCCCAATGGGATGCGCCACCCCACGGTTTAATATTCTCATTTTCAAGCCATGTGGTCTGCTGGGCCACCTCATGCATGATCTGAGGAATGGCAATCCCCGCTTCCCCCTTCTTTGTTATAATCCCAGCATGAAGCCACTGAAATAGCCAAGTCTTCCGAAAACCGAGGAAGTAAGTCAGATTTTGATTATTGAAGAGCAGCAGTCCGTCGAGACCATCCTCCTCCATAAGTTTCACCGCCCTCTTTTTCCGCGAATCAAACTCCTCAAAAGGAATTTCTGGAAATGGCACATTTTTCATGATGGCTCCTCCTTGTCTATTAAAAAAAGAATTTGAGTTGTCCCAGAAAGGGATACCGAGAAATGGCCTTTCGGTTCTGGAGAATGTGAAAGAACATGTTCATCTTCCACTCTCGTTGAATACAGGTGATGAAGGGACCCAATCTCCATGCCTTTCCCCAGAGGCGGGCAGCCACGAGTCTTCCTTGCTTAAAGTAAACTCTTGTGAGCATGCCGGAGAAGGGCTGATCATCTTTCAAAACGATCTCTTTCGACATGGCCAGATCTTTTTCGTTCCACCCAAGAGAAATAGCAAAACTATCTTTTATCTTGAGTATTCGAAAATTAAAAAGGCCGTTATGCTTCTTTGGTTTATTTGCTGCATTATAGCCGGCTACCCGTCCCTGATGAATGGCGTTGGGCCAAAGGCCCCCCAGCGTTGTTTCCACTCTATCTTCATCTCCAGAAAGTTCCACACAGTCACCACAAGCAAAAACAAAAGGATTGGAGGTCTTCATATAGCCATCAACAAGGATTCCTCCTTTAGGACCGATGGTCAGCCCGGCTTGCCGGGCTATTTCTGTGTTAGGAACAATCCCTGTTGCATTGATAATGAGGCCGAATCGCCGAACCCTTCCACGGTCCACGAGGCCTTCGGCACGGGTTCGTCCAAGAATTTGGCTAATATACACCCCGGTCACCACCTCGATCCCTTCCGATTCGAGGCTCTTCTGAATGGGGTCGGAGAAAGGGGGTGGAAAAAAAATGGGATTAACGGTAGCTTCGATCTCAAAAAGCGTGACCTTGCAACCAAGGCTGTTTAATGCTAAGGCCGTCTCGATACCAATATTGCCAGACCCAATGACTGCTACCTGAGGGGCGAGGTGAGCGAGAATCTTGGTGCTATCTTCCAGGGTCTTCAGAGAAAAGACTCCTTTCTTATCAATGCCATCAATAGTCGGCTTCTTAGCATGACCTCCTATTGCAAGGATGATACGGTCATAAGGTAAAGTCCCACCGTCCGCATGAATAACCTGATTCTGAAGATCTATTCTTGTGACTTTCTTATGAATAAAATCGATCTTTGCACGAGAATAATCCTCAGGATTTTTGAGGAATATCCTTTCTCGAGAGAGATGCGAGGCGAGATACTGAGGAATCAAACAAGGGGAGTAAAGGGGTAGTCCATCTTCTGAAAAGATGGTGATGGAGAAGGAAGGATCGATCTTCCTTGCCTCAAAAGCGGCAGTATGACCAGCTGCTCCACTTCCCACCACCAGAAGTCTCATTCCCCAGATCCCATCATCTGGGCCCGTCGACCCTCTATCTTTTGTTTGGCCAGAGACTCAGCCGCTACTCTCCGCCGAGGAATATCGGCAAGTGAATCTTCGACGAACTGAATGGCTCCTGTGGGACACCAGCGAACACACTTTGGATCGCCATTGCAGAGGTCACACAGTCTAAACCTCTCTTCGTAGAATGAGACAGCTCCATAGGGACAGGAGATGGAACAGGCCCAGCAACCGACACAACGTTCGGGATCCAAGCGCATCACTCCGTCAGGCCCTTTAGTCAAGGCTCCGACCGGGCAGACATCTCGACAAATTGGCTCTTCGCAATGTTGACAGAAAACAGGTATGTCAATCCCCTCCTTCTCCAGCTTGATAATGCGTATTCTCGACTTGTTGGGATTAAATAGTCTCTCTTTGAAGAACGCACAGACCATCTCACAGATGCGACATCCTGTGCACTGATCGAAATCTGTGACAAGTAGTTTCTTCATGGATCCTCCATAAACGATCTGGCATCAAATCCCATAGGGTTTGCCAATGCGCCCGAGATGTTCCAGTTCATCGGCTACCTCCCTCAAGTCCAGAGCCTCCAAGGCTTCCCTAGTGGGGATTCCGTTTACTCCCCAGTTGTGAGCCCGGTAGTATTGGTCGAGAAGGTTTTCCCAATCCCTCTGATTTATAACAAATCCTTGAAGAGGACCTTCCTTCACGGGCTCCAACATACGAGGGGGAAGCGTATCTTGAAAACGATCTAATCCCTCCCGGGCATTGAAACATCGCTCCAAAGAAATGGTCCGTTCTGCCATGGTTTCTAAGTCTTCCGAGTTGAAATTCATTCCTGTGAGGGCGGTAAGCAGTTCAGCAAGATCTTCATGGGTTGTAAGATCTTTTCCGCCATAAGGAGAAGTAGCAAACTTGCACATCCCCAAAGCATCTGCAATAGTCGTCGACAGCTCATTCCACCGCACAAGGAGTCCTTTGCCTTCTATTCGATTAGGGAGTTGTGCGTGCTTGTCTCCAAACAGCCTTTCGGATTCAGTTTCCAGAAGCATCCTCTTAGGATCATGCTCCGCCATTGGGGCTCCCCTTAGGTGATGGGCCCCGATATTGGAAATACCATGCGCCAAGGCGAATCCGTATCCCATTCTCAGTTCTGTAATCATGGTGAGCCCCTTAATATGACAGGCCCATTCTTCAGATCCCTTTCCGACTTTCTTGACTATTGACATTAGATCCTCTGCCAATAGATCACCCAACCCTCTTCTGTAAGTAATGTCATGAATCAGCTGGATGTAAGATTGGTAGTTGCCAAACGAGAGGTCGAGTCCTTCGGTATCTTGTAAAGACAGGACACCTCGCTCAAAACTCTCCATGGCCCACGAGACGATACCGCCGAGACTATCGTAATCCATTCCATAGCGGTTGGTGAGTTCATTCATCTTTAAGATGGCAGGAAAATATCCGATGTTGGCCTTTATTCCCAGATCCAACACCGCATCATACTCAATCCCTTCTCCGAGGGTTCCCTTATACGGACCTTCCGTCACGGCGTAATAATGGCCACAATGGATCGGGCAATTAAAACAAGCTTTGTTTTTCAATGAGTAGTCAGCCACAAATCTTTCTCCACTCAGTGCATCTGCCATGAGATCGTCCTGGGGAACCTGAAAGTTCTTGGCGCCGAAGAACCCCTTATCACTCGTCATCTTGGTCAACATCGGGGTACCGTAGATGGAACGACTTTGCGCCCCTGGATGGTTCTTAATCTTAGAAAAGAGTCTTTCCACAATCTTGATAAAGGTATCTGGGTCTGAAACCCGGAGATCCATGGTCCCTCTCACCGCAATCGCCTTGAGTTTCTTTGCTCCCAATACAGCCCCTGTTCCTCCTCGGCCTGCCGCCCTTGAAAGATTGTTGATGAGACAAGCATATCTAACCCGGTTTTCCCCAGCGGGGCCGATGCAAAGCACCTGAATTTCAGGGTCTCCCAGTTCTTTCTGGATCATTTCAGTTGTTTCCCACGTATCCTTTCCCCAGAGACGGGAAGCATCTCTGAGTTCTGCCTTACCATTCGAAATCCAGAGGTACCTGGGTTGCTTCGATTCTCCAAAAACAACCAGATGATCAAAGCCCGCATACTTCAATTCTGGAGCCCAGTGGCCACCTGCATTGGAATCGCCAAAAATTCGTGTGATCGCAGACTTTGTGGTGGCATTATATCTGCCCACAGAAGGGGCGATCGTTCCAACAAGAGGACCGGCTCCCAAGATTACACGATTTTTCGGATCAAATGGGTCAATGCGGGGAGGAACCTCACCATAGAGAATTTTTGTATTGATGGAGCGCCCTCCAATAAAATTCTGAATAAGATCTTGAGTCAAGGGAGTGATCTCCAGACTCTCTTCAGAAAGATTAACCCTAAGAATTCTTCCTGCATATCCGAAATATTTTTCCATTTCTCCTCTCTTTAAGGGAGCAACGCACCATTTCTCAACTTTCTTTGTGTGGAATTAGACCTTAATCAATAAGGCCTCCCCTTGGCCAATCCCGCCACAGATGGATACTAAACCTATTCCTCCTCCTCTTCGCCTCAATTCATAGGCTAGTGTCATTGTAAGCCTCCCTCCTGTTGCACCGGTAGGATGACCAATGGCAATGGCTCCTCCATTGACGTTTGTCTTCTTCCGGATCGCCAAAACTTTCTCATTATCCCCATCTCCGAGATTTTTTGTCGACACAAGAGGCATAGCTGCAAAAGCCTCATTGATTTCGAAAACATCCACCTCCTCCAATTGGATCTTCCCAATCTTCAGGACCTTTTTGGCTGCCACGGCAGGGATAGAGGCGATCCTCTGGGGATGGCCAGCAGCCCTTGTATGGGCCAAGATTTCAGCCAATGGTTTGAGTCCTTTCTCTGTTGCCTTTCTTTTTGACATCAAAACCAGTGCTGATGAACCTGTATTCAGTCCCGGAGAATTCCCTGCAGTAACGGTAGGACTACCATAAATTGTAGGTAATTTACTTAATTTTTCTAGAGTGGTATCCGGCCTCGGAGATTCATCTTCAACCATTCGTAGAATTTCGTTATCTCCCTGAGGTATTTCGAGTATCATCCTTTCCTTATCAAAATATCCCCTTTTTTGAGCTTCTTGGTAAAGCTGATGACTCCTAAGGCCCCATCGGTCTTGTTCCTCTCGACCAATGCCATATTCAAGTGCTTCTAATCCTGCTTGAACCGCCCTTGGCACACCGGAGTAAGGGCATGAAATAATAAGTTGATCAGTAAGATGGATATCCCCAAGTCTCCTGCCCCATCGGGCGGCATGAAAGAAATAGGGGACTTGGCTCAAATTCTCAGTACCTCCTGATACCGCCACCGAAACTCCTCCATTACGAATATTCGAGAATTCAACTCCAATAGCCGTTAGAGACGAACAACAGGCCCGATCGACTGTAAAGGCGGGGATTTCATCCGGAATTCCTCCTTTCAAAGCACACTGCCTCGCAATCTCTCGATCGGACCCTGGGAAGTTCACGCCCATACACACCTCTTCCACCCCGGCTGGGTCTAAATTAATTCTTCGTAAAGCTTCCCTAATAACAATTCCCCCTAACTCAACCAAAGGCAGATCGCGCAAAATCCCTCCGAACTTACCAAATGGTGTTCTCACACCGCTCACAATGACCACTTCTTCCATAATTTCTCCTAATTTCCCTTAAACTTCGGTTTCCTTTTTTCGAGGAAGGCTTGAATTCCTTCCAAGTGATCCATGGTAGAGAAACAGACAGATTGCAGAGCAATTTCATAGCGCATGGCTGTGTCAAAGTTTCCCTTCAATCCTTCGTTCAATGCCTTCTTAGCCATCTTGATGGAAACCGGTCCCTTTTCAGCAATCATCGAGGCAATCTCTTTCACTGTCTTTTCCAACTCTCCAGCAGGGACGACACGGTTCACAAGACCGATCCGTTCTGCCTCTCTGGCTTCGACAATTCGGCCCGTGAAGATCAGTTCTTTTGCCCGACCAATTCCAATAAGTCTTGGGAGCCTTTGGGTCGCCCCACCTGAAGGGATCAGCCCAAGATTGACCTCAGGATGACCGAACTTGGCATCTTCAGAGGCAATCCGCATGTCACAGGCCGCTGCCAGCTCACACCCTCCTCCGAGGCAGTATCCTTTGATCATGGCAATGACCGGGATCTCCAGGTTTTCTATCTCGTCATAAAGCTTATGGCTGAATTTTTCGAAGAACTCAAAGCATTCCGTCGGTTTCATCCCTTTCAGCACATGAATATCTGCCCCTGCTGCGAAAGCTTTATCACCCGCACCTGTAATGATTAACACTTTTAAGCTGTTATCTTTTCTTATATCTTGAAGAGCTTGGAGCATCTCCTTTCGGGTATCGAGATCAAGAGCGTTTCTCTGCTCCGGCCGATTGATAGTAATGATTCCGAGCTCTCCTTCCTTTTTAAACAAAATATTTTTGAATTCCATCTGAGGCTCCTGGGATTGATCTACTTTTCTTCATCGGTATAGTTATACACACCCCTACCACTTTTTCGGCCAAGACGCCCTTCCTTCACATACTGTTCGATCAGAGGGGACGGCCGATATTTCTCGCCAAGGCGTTCGTGAAGGAATCGGAGGACGCTCAAACGGGTGTCCAAGCCTACCAGATCGACCATTTCAAACGGCCCCATGGGATGGTTCAATCCTAATTTCAAAGCCTTATCTATATCCTCGGCAGATGCAATTCCCTCCTGGAGCATATAGAAGGCTTCGTTTCCGATGAGGGCGTTCATGCGGGAGGTGACGAATCCAGGCGACTCTTTAACAATAACGACATCCTTCCCCATCTTTCTGGCGACCTCTGCGGTCGTCTGGGTGGTGTGGTCACTCGTCGTGCCCCCTTTGACGATCTCCACGAGTCTCATGGCAGGAACGGGGTTGAAAAAGTGCATACCGATGAATTCGCCTGGCCGGTTTGTCGCCTCCGCCATCTCGCTGATGCTCAGGGCGGAGGTGTTGGTAGCAAAAATCACTCCAGGGCGGCAGACCTTATCCAGTTTTTGAAAAAGTTTGATCTTCAAATCGACCCTCTCCGGAACCACCTCGATTACAAAATCGCAGTCCTTCGCCGCCTGCTCTGGGACCGTTTCTACTCCAATCCTTGCGAGAATCCTTTTCATGTCCTCTATAGCCAGCTTATTTTGTTCAACCCTCTTCTCGAGATTCCGGCTTATCGCGGACATACCTTTGTCCAAGAGCTCTGTTGCGATATCCACCATCACGACTTGAAATCCACCTTGGGCCGATACTTGGGTGATACCCGCTCCCATCAATCCAGCACCGAAGACCGCAATTCTCTCTACCATTTCTTCTCCTCCTCGTGAACAGAAACCAGATCTTCCAAATCCAAATCTCTTAAGGTTTCTGCAGTTGGTTTTCCTGTTTCGGGGTCCCAACCCATCAGTCGATAGTAGACGTTAGCGATCGAATCCCAATATCTCATTATCCCAATCCCCTCTGCAGGTCCGTCGATTGGGGTCGAACCATACCGAGGAGATGGGACCTCCATATCACGGGTCAGCCCATTTCTCAAATTGAATACCCTCAGGGTATTCACGACCCTTTTTCCGATCTTGATTGCTCCGGAAAGAGACAGGTCAAAATGGGTCGCCTCATTCAAAGCGTCTATTAGTAGTTGTGGGCTTTTCAAGTTGAATCGGCAAACACCCACACAGTCTTCGAAAATGTGCCATCCATTCACCAGGGCATTGATGGTTGGGACCTCCCACGGGGAAAACAGGTCATGGGTAGGGGGCATCTTCAATTCATGGGGCCAGACGCCTGCATAGGTGGCTTCTAACGTGCTTGTATTGGTGAAGCAGGTGTCGAGCATCTCAGACCACCTTCCTCTGTGGTCATGGCCTCTGGGTGTCGATCCTTTGCGGGTGCAGACCGCCATGGTAACGGCCTGGCCGCCGATCTCTTCACTGGCTCTCTTTACACCTTCCGCCAAAAGATCCCCAATGCCCTCTCGATTCGCAATCCTATGGAGCATCTTTCTCACCGATTCGGTATTTCCCCAATTCATCTCTATGCCATCGGTATCCTTCTTGGTCAAAATCCCTTTTTCGTAACACTCCATGACCCATCCGAGGACCCAGCCGGCCTCGTTCACATCAATGCCGAGGCGATCAGCGAGATCTGTCAAAACGAATACGGCTCCGGCATCGGTCTGACCAATCTGAGGCCCAAAGGCTGCAAAGGCTTCATATTCCGGCTCCTCTGCCACAAATCCCCGATAAGGTCCTTCGGTAACTCTCAGTAACAAGTTGTGATGAATCCCGCAATTAAAACAGGGAACCCGTCCTGTCCTTTCAAAATGGGTCCGGACATACTGACCATTCATTTTTTCATGCTCGGGGAAAAGATTGGTGGTATAGTTTTTCACCGGCAGGCATCCTAATAAGAGCTGAGGCGTAAAGGTTCCATTCGTTCCCCATTTATGAATGAGACCGTCCTTATATTGGATGGCCTTTTCATGAAGTTCTTTTGAAATCTTCTGAAGCATTCCTTCATTCCATAGCTGAGGCTTGAACTCCCCCCTCACAATGACAAGGCCCTTCAGATGCTTCGATGCCAGCACAGCCCCCAATCCGTTTTTGGAAACCGTATGGGTGCCATCACCCATAATCACGCTGTATCGAACCCCCTTTTCTGCCGCAGGCCCGATACAGAATATGCTCACTCCTCCCTTGACACCTAACTCTCTCCGGATCAACTCCTGGGTCTCCAGAGTATCCTTTCCTATGAGATGGGAGGCCTCCCTGAGTTCCACCTTTTCCTCACGGATCAACAGGTAGGACCACGAATCTGCGCAGCCTTGGATAACGATCCCATCGTAACCGCAGGACTTCAAAAAGGCCCCCATAAATCCATTCCCCTGACTCGATCCCGCCAGATCTGTCATGGGCCCTTTGCTCGTCACGCAGATCGTTCCAGACCCGCGGATCGAACTCCCGCTTAATGGACCGTTTGCAAAGATGATCCTGTTCTGAGGATCCGACCACTTTGCATGATCGGGGTTTTCTCGACAGAGGTATGACGCTCCAAATCCCGCGCCCCCGATGTACTGTCTCATGAAGTCGTCATTCAGAGGCTCGTCAAAAAATGATCGATCTCTCAGATTCACCCTCAATATTTTTCCTGCATAACCACCTGGAGACATCGCTCACTCCTCTTGGTATCGATGCTTGAAAAAGAATGTGCGTTCATGAACGCTTTGGAGGTCTCTGGCTGAAATGCCTATCAAAGATCCCCTCTGCAATCCGGTTTTTCATCATCTCTGTTGTCCCGCCACCAATCATCCAACCTCTCACCCGCCTCAAAATATACTCGAAGGGGAATTCGGTTGAATATCCATATCCACCCATGATCTGAAGAGCCTCGTTGGCTACCCAGAAGGCTGCTTCATTCGTAAAGGCCTTGGCCACGGCCGTCTCCACAGCCGATAAGCGCCCGTCACCCGCATTGACGACAGCCCTGTAGATGAGGAGACGTGCCGCGTCGAGCTTCATCTTCATCTCTGCGAACTTCCACTGAATCCCCTGGAATTCCGAGATGGGCCTTCCAAATTGTTCCCTGACCTTAGCATGCTCGACGGCTAGGTCAAAAGCGAGCTGGGCCAAGGCCAAGGAGCGCGTCGCGTTGCCTGCCCGCTCCACATTGAACGCGGTAAGGAGTTTTCGGAAGCCATCTTCTCGAAGGACCACATTTTGAAGAGGAACCCTGCACTGGTCAAAGTAGAGCATGCAATGGGACTGGCCGGACATGAACTTCTCCATCTTTCCGAACAGGAAGCCCGGTGTCTCCCTTTCAACGATGACCGCACCTGATGATTTCACATCGTTTCCAAATCTAAGCCACACGAGGAAAAATCGAGCCTGGGGATTGGTGTTGAATATTTTGCTTCCATCGATGACCACTGTATCTCCCTCGATTCTCCCCTTCGCCCGGAGATCTGTGGCCGCTGAACCCGCATCGGGCTCTGACATGGCTGTTGAAATCGTCGTCTCACCTTTCAGCAAGATCGGGAGAACCCTCATCTTTAACTCTTTGGAGCCATATTGGGAAAGGGCCCGAATCGCACCGAAGTTGCCAAGCTGGACTAGGTCTGCTGTATGGGGGCAGACCATGGCTATCTGTTCAATCACGAGGACGGCATCGAAAACCGCTCCCCCCCCTCCTCCATCTTCCTGAGGAAGGGTGATTCCGATGAGACCATGTGTGGCCAAGGTCTTTAGGTTCTCCCAAGGGTATTCATCGGTCTTATCCCAGGTGAAGGCCTTCGGTTTGAATTTTTCACTGGCTAGGTTCTTTGCCATCTTCTGAAGCATCTGTTGATCTTCTGTCAATTTGAAGTCCATAAACATACCTCCTTCATTTTTATCCCTTCTCTCCTTGATCTGATTTGACAATGAGCGCATCCACAGCCTTCACACCTTTTCCTCTTTCGAGGACCATCAATGGATTAATCTCCGCGGTCTGAATCTCTCCCTTCAGATCTATGCATAAGCGAGAAAATCTGACCAGGGCATCGATCAACGCCTCGATATCCTTCGGTTCCCTTCCCCGATACCCTTCGAGGAGGCGGAAGCCCTTTACCTCCCGGATCATCTCTTCAGCTTCGGTTCTGCTGAGGGGAGGGATCCTCAGAGATACGTCCTTCATGATCTCCACAAAGACACCTCCCAACCCAAACAGAATGGCAGGCCCGAAGTTCTGGTCCTGAAACATCCCGATGATCACTTCCTCACTGCCATGAACCATCACTTGAACTAAAACTCCGTCAATCTTGGCTTCCGGTCTATACCTGTGGCTCTTTGAAAGAAGATCTCCAAAAGCTGATCTCACCTCTGTATCGGACGCAACTCCTAAGCGGACTGCACCTGCTTCGG
>Ga0184631_10000240_pt1 | contig 11697 bp, 9 predicted proteins | sample PLM4_90_b1_FD_133160 | JGI IMG/M metagenome (GOLD analysis project Ga0184631, IMG submission 133160) | Groundwater sediment microbial communities from an aquifer in East River, Colorado, USA - PLM4_90_b1 | ecosystem: Environmental > Terrestrial > Soil > Riparian zone | place: USA: East River... | reverse complement strand
TGTGATAAATTTGTAATACCCCAGGGAGACTCTTCCGCAACATAATAACCACCTTTTAAGGAATTATTTTGCCCCAATAGCGAGGTTTGCCATACTCTAAGAAATGTACCTTCCCGTCTGGGACTTCGCAAAATATTAGGAGGTGTATATAAATTCTGATCTTCTCCTGAGTATTGCTGCTGCGACTGAGGAGGCCATACCAAAAGTTCATCCGTTGTAAATATATATTGCTCATTGCTTGTAGGCCATGCACTGTGAGTGGCTCTGTAGTTAAAGAGTGCATCGCCGGATTCTCTTTGGTTAGGATATGCTTTGTCGAAATCGTATAAATGTGTTATTAAACTATTAACTGTTATCTCAGGAGAATTACCCTGACCTGCAACATAATAAGTAGCATCAATAACCTGAAGACCGCCTCCAACACATGCGGCGTAAATTTTAGCGTGGAATGCTGTTATCGGTTTAACGTACATCTCGTGCAGTACAGAATTCGTAGGGTTTAGTTGAATAAATCCTAAATAATGTGGGTTTGTTGGATTTGGTACTAAATCCCAAACAGGTAGGGAATCGTTCATTGTTGCCACATACAAAAAACGACCAGCAATGGTAAGAGTATGAGATTGTTCGATTTCAGCATTGTCATCTATCTTTCCAACATAAACACCGCCTGAAGGACTATCAGGATCAATCAATATTTCTCTAGGAGGATTAGGAGGTGGCGGGGAGAGAGCTGCATTGAGATTTATTATCATTACTAAAGGGTAAGGCTCACGTGGATCGTAGGGATCATTACTGTTTGTGGCTAAGTAAGCATAAGTAGTACCGCCATAAGTAAAAGTTTCTACGTCTGGAATTCCCAATTTTTTACCTTGTGTATGGTATTCTTCGTCATTTATATGAACAATTTCGCATGAATTGTACGGATCTTGCGTATTAACTATACTTAACCCCCGTCCAGAGTTACCAGAGCATAATTAATTCCATTAATCTGAACTCCCCAAACATCTGCAACTCCTTCTGCTCTATTAAACTTACTTTTGAACATTAAAGGAATGTTGCCATTGCTTTGAGGGACAATGTCGGGTATGAATAATAAACCGAAAATAATTGAAAAGTAAATAAAGCTTTTCATGGCGCCGCCTAAATTTTTTATTATTGAAATTGTTACTTAATAAGCATCATTTTTTTATTTAAGATTTTATTGTTTGAGAAAAGAGTGTAGAAATAAATTCCACTAACAAATTTAGAGGCATCTAACTCTACTTCATTAGTTCCGGAATGAGTTTCTTCATTATCAATAAGTATTGTAATTTCTCTACCGAGTAGATCATATATTTTCAAACTTACTATACTAATAAAGGGGAGATGAAATCTTATCACTGTTTTGGGGTTGAATGGATTTGGGTAATTCTGTTCCAATCTAATGTCATTTGGAAAAGAGTTTTCCTCATTCAATATTGACGTTACAAAATCTTTCCTAAAAATACCTCGTGCTGTACCTACATAGATTTTATTTATTAAATTGTCTATATAAATATTCTTTAAATTCTCATTATAATTAGGAAATCCGTTAGAGCCCATAATTAAAGGTAAGTTTTCTGACCCTTCTATTTTACTCCAGAAAATAGAATCATTCCTTGAAAAATATAATCCATCCGATTTTAATATGAATAACAAGCCATTTGTTTTATCCTGATAAAAAGATAGATAATAGGATGTATCGGTGAGCCCCGAATTGGCTTCGTACCAACTTAAACCACCATTATTTGATATATATGGATAGGGAGTAAGATATATTCTGTCAGGTATAAAATAATCTGTATATATTTCTCTTGGAAGAAATGGCGGACTAGAAACATAAAACCAGTTGTTGCCTTCATCCGTGCTTTTAAATAAGTATAAACTGCTCCAATTATCATCAACAACAACGTATAAATTTGTACTGTCAGTTAAGTCAAATGCAAACTTTATTTCTGAGCCGTGACTTGAGCCGGGAAATGAACCAATACTTTCCCAGCTATTACCTCTATTTGTACTTTTGAAAAGTGTGTTAAAATATCTGCCCCCACCCAAGCCTAAAACATCAATTGCGTACATTTTATTTGGATTGAACGGTGATATACCAAGCCATTGTATTGGGTTAGTACTAATATTATTAACAAACAACCAGCTTTGTCCATTATTTGTTGTTTTATAAAGAGAATCAGCAAGAAATGATTGGCAAGGACATTTAATGATATAGATTGTATTGTCAAAATTCTTTTCAAGCGTCCAAATCGAACCATCACCTAAAGAACTATCAATCTGTACCCAATTATTCCCTTGATCTTTTGAAAAGTATAACCCTGCATTAAGATCATTATTTCTACTTAAAGTTCCTGAATAAATGATATCTCCATCAATCTTTAGTTGAAGAATGACAAGAGAATCCAGCCCAACAAACTCCCACTCCTGGGCTTCGGTTAGGGAAGTAATTAAAAACAGTAATAAGCAAAAAGAGATTATTTTAGTTTTCATATCACAGTAAACCGTTTAATATTTTTTATAAGTCGGTAAATGAGCAGGGGTAGAAATAGGAGAAGAATTACAGTAACACCGAAAACCGAATAGCTGTTTGGAAATATTTACCAACCCACGACCAACATAATTTTTTATGTTGACAAATGCAAGTAGTACGTTTGGGGGAATTAAAGTAGTTTACACTTAGCGTCGTTCTGGTTAATTCTACTAATCACAGATTATTAATTAGTGCGGTTAAATATTTCACAATGAAAGTATATCATTATAAAGTATAAACACCATCAGCAGTAAAAGCAGAACAAAGCCGGTATTATTAATTGCAATTTTAACTTTAACAGGTATTTCCCTTCTTGCTATTGTTTCAATAATTATCATCAGCAGGTGTCCGCCGTCAAGGACTGGGAAGGGCATAATGTTAATTAACGCAAGACTGAGACTGAGCACTGCAAGGAAGAAAAGGAAACTCTCAATACCAACATCAGCGGATTTAGCGGCAAGCTGTGCAATTCGCACAGGTCCGCCAAAAGCTTTTCCAAATTCCACCTGACCGCCGATAACTTTGCTGGCAACACTAAATGTTACTTTGGTAAGATTTACAAGATCCGCTGCAGCCACATAAAATGATTCAAAGAACCCATAAGTTTTATATTCTGATTTTCCTTCGAAAATATCGTTGATTGCAATTCCGATTTTTCCATCGCTGCCGGGAATGACAGCAAGATTTAAAGTATCGCTTGCTCTAACTACTTTTGCCTGAAGTTCAACACCTGCACTCTGCGAAACTATTTCTATAAACTCTGACGAACCGCCCAGCACTTGATTGTTTAAAGAATAAATAATATCACCGGAAAGAAGTCCGGCTTTTTCAGCAGGAGAATCTTTCATTACTTCAGCAACGTAAGGTTTGTATCCATCGGGGGAAATTAATTCACCGTTCTTTTCAATATCAGGAATTTTCTTTCGCGGAATAAATATTTTTTCTTCTACGCCATTCCGTAAAACTTTTATGTTAAGATTTTCTCCGATAGTGTTGATATAGATTTCATTTCTGATTTTATCCCAATTATCAACTGCAACACCATTTATTGATTTAATTACATCGCCTTTTATAAATCCAAGAGAATCGGCGGGACTATCAACTTTAACATAACCGACGGTGGTTGTGAGCGTGACAGGTTTACCTTTAAAGAAGTTTGCACCCCAGAATATTAGGATTGCAAGAAGAAGGTTCATTAAAACTCCGGCAGTAATTACGAATGATTTCTGCCAGAAATTTTTTGAACGGAATTCGTATGGCTGAGGTTCGCTACTTGTAAATTTAGTATCAAAGCTTTCATCAACCATTCCAGCGATTTTCACATAACCACCGAGCGGAAGCATAGAAAGTCTGTAATCTGTGTTTCCTTCGCCATCAAAATCTTTTGGGAGATTGCCGAAAGTAAAGCCTGTTTTTTTATTATATCCCAAAAGTCTTTTGCCAAAACCGACTGCAAAAACGTCCGCACGCATACCTGTCATCTTGGCTGCCAGGAAATGTCCCAGCTCGTGAATGAAAACAAGTATTCCAATTGTAATCGCAAAATAAATTATATAATCCATTAAGAAAGTAGCTCCTGTTTCTCAGTTAAAGTTTAATAAAAATGTTTTTGTATAAAATTTTATCATCATCACTTAATAAATTTTTTCTCCTGTCGTAATAATATTGTTCACCAATGGATTTCCATTGTCAATATCATTTTCTAAAAACGGATGAGGCTCAATTCTCAAATCAAACTCACGTCGTATTTTCATCAGCTGGTTAAGCATACTTATTTCATCCTGCATTCTCTTCAGAAACAATGCAATATCAAAATCACTATCTATGTTATCGGTACCTTTAACAGTCGAGCCAAATAAGTAAGCCTGTGCAACAGGAATACGATTAGAAATTAAAGCGTTAACATAAGCTTTTAATATTTCTATAATTTTTTCTTTATCCATTTCCTGAACTCTTCGATTTTATCAATATATTCTTTGGCAAACTCAGCTGTGCATTTATTTCTAAATTCTTTCTTATAATCCTCATATCTGACACTGATATTAAATCCGGTGACTTCATCCAGAATATCTTTCTGTTCATTGCTTAAAATTAAGCCTGCTCTATCAGCAAGTCTGAGCAAATCATGAATTTGAGGATAATTTTCATCTCTATGTATTATATAATATGCTTTTAATAATTTCTCAATAACAAGGTGACCAATAAATAATGACCAGTCATAATCTTTTGAACTAAAAAGATTATGCATCGTGGCAGCATTGTTGTCAGAAGACTCAATCCAGTAGCTAATATTTTCTTCTTTAGTCATTGAAATGTATGGCTATAAGTTAATTTTAACTTGAAAATATCACCAATCTAATTTATTTGATTAACAAATTCTCTTGTTAGTTTATCACACTCAAAGATCATTCCCAAATCCGGTGCATAAACGGCTTCAACCTTGTCCAAAGCTTTATTTATTAACAAGGGAATATGCGAGAACTTTATTTCTTTATGTAAAAATTTACTTACTGCAACCTCGTTTGCCGCGTTCAAAATACAGGGCGCAGTTCCTCCTGCATTCATAGCATCAAATGCGAGTTTTAAGCATTCAAATTTATTGAGATCGGGCTCGTAAAAAGTTAATGTTCCAATTTCCGGCATACTTGTCCTTGGAAAATCATTTTGTACTCTTTCAGGAAATGTGAGAGCATACTGAATGGGCAGCTTCATATCCGGCAACCCGAGTTGAGCTTTTATCGACCCATCAACAAACTGAACCATCGAATGAATGATTGACTGTGGATGAATAACCACATCAATCTTTTCTGCCGGTAGTCCGAAAAGCCAGTGGGCTTCGATAACTTCGAGTCCTTTATTCATCATTGTAGCCGAATCAATTGTGATCTTACTTCCCATTTTCCAATTTGGATGATTTAGAGCTTCATCAACAGTTGCATTTTCAAAGAACGTTTTATCTTTATCACGAAAAGGTCCGCCGGAAGCAGTAAGTATTAACTTTTCAACTTCATTTAAATTTTCGCCTACCAGACACTGATAGATTGCACTATGCTCAGAATCAACGGGAATTATTTCCGCACTATTTTCAAGAACAAATTTTGTAACAATTTCTCCTGCTACTACAAGTGTTTCCTTGTTGGCAAGAGCGATTCTTTTCCCTCTTTTTACTGCTTCGATTGTTGGAGCCAGACCTGCAAAACCAACCATCGCTCCCATAAAAATATCGTAGTCGGTTTCTAAAGCAGCTTTAATTAACCCATCTTCTCCAACTAATAATTCACAACCATTCGGAATCTTTCCATAAATTTTCTTGGCTGCAATTTCATCTCTTACTGCTACAATCTTCGGCCTAAATTTCTTAATTTGCTCGAGCAGCAGCTCGGTGTTTGAGTTCACAGTCAGACCGGCGACTTCAAAATCATCCCGCAAGGCGGGATCACTTATGACATTAAGACAATTAATACCAATCGATCCGGTAGAGCCAAGTACAAAAACTTTTTTCATTGGGGACAAAAATACTGAAAAACCGCCTAAAGATTAAGTTCTGACGATATATTTCCCATAAAGTCCTAGAATTGTTAAATGGTTGAAATACAAACCGTTAAATGACCTTGAAAGGGGGGAATAAATTCTTATTTTGCAGCGGTATGAAAATGAAAATCACGATAACAATTTTGATACTTTTGGTATTCTCTGTTCAGGCACAGCAGAGGGATGAGCAGAAGTTTTCGCTCGCCCAGAGCTATGAACAGATTGGAGATTATAATTCCGCTGTAAAGCTTTATGAAGAATTGTACGAGTCAGATCCTGCAAACTCACAATATTTAAATGCGCTCTACCGAATTTATATGCAACTAAAAAACTATGCCGCACTCGTCAATGTGCTCGATGAAAGGCTTAAGCAAAAACCCAATGATATTGAAGCTTACGGAATGCTTGGCTCAACTTATTATTTAATGGGGAATGAGGAGAAAGCAATTGAAGTTTGGAATAAACCGTTTCAATCAGGCAAAATAAATGCTATGTTTTACAGAGTGATTGGAAATTATGCCGTTGAAAGAAGAGCATTTGAAATAGCAATTGATTTATATGAACAGGGGAAGAAAGTAGACGAAGATAAAGTGTTATATGCTTTCGATCTTGCACGCCTTTATTCGTTAACAATGCAGTTTGAAAAAGCAGCAAACGAATACTGTTACATTCTGGCGAATCAACCTTCACAGGAAAAAATTGTAGAGTCTAACGTTTTTGAAAATGTTAACAGACCGGGCGCATTGGATGCCATGATAAAAGTTATTGAAGACTGCGCTAACAAAAGCAATCTAAGCTTTTCATTTTTACTTGCAAGATTATATTCAGAAAAAAAATCTTATCAGAAGGCTTACGAAACCTATCTTTACATTGATGAAATCCAATCGAGCAAGGGAAGGGAGCTATATAATTTTGCCCGGCAGATGTTTTCCGAGAAGGAATACAAATTAGCTGCCGAAGTTTACAAACAAATAGCAGACAGTTATCCTGATTCTCCGGTGATTTCTCAGGCGAAGCTTGGATATGCTCGTTCACTTGAGGCTTCACTTCTTGAAGAATATGAAAAAACACTTCCCTTATGGAAACCTTATTTCCCGCTTAAGAAATTTCAATCAGAAGAAACAAATGATGTGTTGAGTGCATATAATGTAGTTGCTAATCTCTATAAACACTCAGAGCCTGCTTACGAGAGCGTACTAAGAACAGCGATTATAAAATTTTATCTTCTTAATGATTATGAAGATGCAAAAGGGCTTTTGGAGATAATTGTTAAAGAAGCTCCTTTGTCTCAGAATTCTGCTGAGGCGTATCTTGAGTTGGGGAATATTGCATTGATTGAGGGAAAGCTGGATGAAGCAGAAAAAGATTACTCGGCAATATTGAACTTATTGAATGCTAGTGAAGAACATAAGAATAAGGCGACATACAAGTTGGGAAAAATTAACCTTTACCGGGGGCGATTTGATGAGGCAAGAAAACATCTATCCAAAGTGCTTGGTAACCTAAAGGATAATTCAGCAAATGATGCTATTGAACTCACTTTATTATTGAACCCGCAGATGAATGATTCGTCTAACCTGATGATTTATGCCCAGGCTGAGTTTCTCGCAGAACAGAAAAAGTTTGATGAAGCAGCAGTCAGTTATAAAAAATTGGCAGATAATCCCCAGGCATTTGTTTTACACGCTATATCAGCGGTGAAATACGGCGAAATGCTTCTGGCGATTGACAATTATCAGGATGCCGTTTTGGTACTTGAAAGTGTTTCTGCTGAAGGAGAAAAAAATATTTATGCCGACAAAGCTGTATATTTGCTCGGAAAGATTCATCAATATGGAATAAAAAATTACAGCAAAGCGGAAGAGTATTATCAGAAACTTTTGGCTGATTATCCTAAATCAATATATGCAGATGAAGCAAGGACACAAATTTTATTTTTACAGAATAAACCGGGGACTTAAATGAATAAGAAGCAGGGACAGAAAATTGTAAAGTGTTCTTTCTGTGGAAGGGAAGGACAAGAGGTCGGAGGCATGATTGCCGGACCGGATGTTTATATATGTGATATCTGTATTGCAAGCAGTGTCGATATTCTGAAAAATAATCTAGCTGCTTATCAGAATTCCAATCGTAAAGAAAAATATATTCATACACCGGAGTCAATTAAGAAACAGCTTGATGAATACGTAATTGGACAGGATAGAGCAAAGAAAGTTTTATCGGTTGCGGTTTATAATCATTATAAAAGAATCAGCTCGCGCTCAACCTTTTTTGAGCTGGAAGATGTTGAAATTGAAAAAAGCAATATTATGCTGATTGGTCCGACGGGTGTTGGTAAAACTTTGCTTGCACAAACTCTCTCAAAAATTCTTGATGTTCCTTTTGCAATTGCAGATGCAACAACGCTAACAGAAGCTGGCTATGTTGGTGATGATGTTGAAACGGTTCTCGTTCATCTTCTGCAGGCTGCGGATTATAATCTTGACAGAGCGCAGAAAGGAATCGTTTACATTGATGAGATCGATAAAATTGCCCGGAAAAGTGAAAGCACATCAATCACTCGAGATGTTTCTGGAGAAGGTGTTCAGCAGGCACTGCTTAAAATATTGGAAGGCACAATTGCCGGCGTTCCCCCCAAAGGTGGAAGGAAGCATCCCGAGCAAAGTTTGATTAACGTGAACACAAAAAATATTCTATTCATTCTTGGTGGCGCATTTGACGGAATTGATAAGATTATAGCAGCGAGGATCAACAAAAACAAAATGGGCTTTGCAAGAGATATAAAAGATAAAAACGCTGAGGAAGAACTTCTCAAGTTTATTCAGCCGGAAGATTTGCTAAAGTATGGATTGATCCCCGAACTTATTGGCAGGATACCTATTGTAGCTCCGCTTCATCAGCTTAATGAAGAAGCGATGAGAAGCATATTAACCGATCCGAAGAATGCAATCCTTAAGCAATACAAAAAGTTATTTTTAATGGAGGGTGTTGAACTGGAATTTGATAAGTTTTCACTCAATGCCATTGTTGAAAAAGCGATGATTAAGAAAACAGGCGCAAGAGCGCTTCGGTCCATTGTTGAAGATTTTATGCTGGATATTATGTATGAACTGCCGAATAGGAAAGACATTGAAAAATGTGTTATTACAAAAGATGTGGTTGAAAATGGTGAAGAGCCAATTTTTATCAAGGCGGAGAAGAAGTCGGCCTAAAGTCATTATCTGGGTTTAGTATTTGATCTACTTTCACCACGTCAGCCTGAGCGAAGTCGAAGGCTGACAACAAATTTGCGTCACTGTTCGACTCCGCTCACAGTGACTTATTATTAGTACAACAAAAACAAATTGAACTCCAAATTTTATCTTGTAACAATATTTCTTCTTTCTTTATCTCCTTGGATATTACCCCAATCCAAAATCCTCATCAATATGGATTTGAATCAAACCGACCATTTGAAAGCATACGGCATAACTTACCGTGCGTTGACGAAAAGTTACAAAGCTGACTGGCTTCTTAATTATAAAGGCGGTTCTTTCCTGATTGATTACAGTGATGAGCTGGCAGCGGAATGCAGATTGAATAACGTAGCTTTTGAAACAATTTCCCTTTCGCAGGCTACGGAGATTTACTCCTTTGTTCAAAGTGAAGAAAACAATATGGATGTGGTAAGATTGGAGAAAGCTCCGAAGGTTGCAGTTTATGTTCCACCGGGTTTTCAGCCGTGGGATGATGCTGTTACACTTGCACTTGAATATGCCCAGGTTCCTTATGATAAAATATGGAATGATGAAATTTTAAAAGGCGATCTTGATAACTACGACTGGCTTCATCTGCATCACGAGGATTTTACCGGGCAGTATGGAAAATTTTATGCTAGCTTTGCAAATGCACAGTGGTACATTGATCAGCAGCTTCTTTATGAACAGAATGCAAAGAAAAATGGATATAAAAAAGTTTCCGAGATGGTGAGATCCGTTGCAGTAGATATTAAAAATTATGTCGGCAAAGGCGGTTTTCTTTTCGCAATGTGCTCTGCGACAGATTCGTACGATATTGCTCTTTCTGCGGTTAATGTTGATATCTGCGAGCAGATGTACGACGGCGATGCTGCCGATCCCGATGCACAGCAAAAAATCATATTTGATAACACACTCGCATTTACAAACTTCAAGCTGGAAATGAATCCCTACGTTTATGAGTACAGCGATATTGACATCCAGCCGATTGAAGTAGGAAATTTTGAGAATGATTACTTCACTCTTTTTGAGTTCTCTGCAAAGTACGATCCCGTGCCGACTATGCTAACACAATGTCACGCCAATATTCTGAGGGGATTTATGGGACAGACTTCGATGTTCCGTAGAAACACAATAAAAACCTCGGTGATTATTCTTGGTCAAAGAGAAGGAACAGACCAGGTAAAATATATTCAGGGGAATTATGGAAGGGGATCATTCGCATTTTACGGCGGGCACGATCCTGAAGATTACCAGCATGCAGTCGGCGATCCTCCGACTGACCTTAGTCTTTACAAAAATTCTCCCGGTTACAGGTTGATATTGAACAACATCCTTTTCCCCGCAGCTACAAAGAAAAAGCAGAAGACATAATCTAGCTTTCGTATCTCTTATCTTATTTTCTTAAGTTTAAATCATCAATCGGAACGCACTTGTCAGACTGAGCAAAGTCAAAGTGTGACTTCGAAATGTCATTCCGGTGAAGGCCGGAATGTGACATCCGGAATATTTTTCTATCAACACAAAGTCAGAGAAATTGTTGATACAAAAAAGATGATTCAATTAAAATAGTGAGTGATGTCAATGAAAAATTTTATACTTCTCATAATTTTAATTAATTACTCGGTCTTTCTAAAAGCCCAATATTATCTTGGCTATGATGTTCAGTACACTGATTTTGTAACTTACGCTGTGTTAGATGGAGGCGTAATAAGTTCAGCCACTGGTGATAATGGAGCAGAAAATATTAATTTACCATTTAATTTCAATTATATGGGAATTAATTATTCTACTGCAAGAATATCAGTTAATGGTTGGTTAGAATTAGGACAAACATATACTGGCCCAGGATATAATAACGATTTAGCTAGCACAATTTACAAGCCTTTGATCTGTCCGTTGTGGGACGATTTATTTGATGACGAATATAGTTTTGTAAAATACAAAACAGAAGGTATTACACCAGCTAGAACCTTTATTGTTGAATGGAATAATATTTTTGCGGGATCCTCAAGGAAAAATTTCCAGGTAAGATTAAATGAAGTAGATGGGACTATAGAATTCAAATATGGACCCCAAAATGGTAATGGATATGGTTTATCTGCTTCAATTGGTATGAATGATCACTTTGGAGGTACTAATCATTTTATAAGTATTACTCCTACCTATCCAGTTCACGTCGATACGACAATAGCCAATAATAACATAAATTCCTTCGAAGGAATAGAGGAAAACATTAGCATTTATTTAGTTCCACAGGGAAAGGAGTTTTCGGTAAAGATTGTTCAGATTACTGATGATGTTATCGTTGGATCTGTCAATCAACCGATACTGAGCATTCTAATCACATCACACTTAGGTGTTTTAACAATG
>Ga0184631_10000239_pt1 | contig 11715 bp, 9 predicted proteins | sample PLM4_90_b1_FD_133160 | JGI IMG/M metagenome (GOLD analysis project Ga0184631, IMG submission 133160) | Groundwater sediment microbial communities from an aquifer in East River, Colorado, USA - PLM4_90_b1 | ecosystem: Environmental > Terrestrial > Soil > Riparian zone | place: USA: East River... | reverse complement strand
GGATGCAAGCTGGACGCGGGCAGAGGGAATGCACCTGACGCTGAAATTCCTGGGTGAGGTTTTTGAAACGAAAGTATTGGAAATCATGAATGCGCTCACCAATGCGGTGAGAAGTCACGCAGGTTTCCGGATCAACGTAGCGGGAATCGGGGCCTTTCCGGATCGGAAGAACGCACGAGTAGTATGGGCCGGGATTGCCGGGGATGTTGAAAAGCTTGCGACGCTCCAGGTCGCGGTCGAGGAAGCCATGGCCGGCCTGGGGTTCGAACGCGAAAAGAGAACATTTACTCCTCATCTCACGCTCGGCAGGATCAAACACATCCATGCACGGGACCGCTGGTTGAAATCGCTTGATGGGATCAAAGACCTCGAACTCCCGGCGTTTGAAGTGCATGCCGTAAGTCTGATGAAGAGCGAGCTGAAGCCCGCCGGTGCCGTTTATACGGAGATGGGACGAGTCGAATTGAAATAGCCGAGGGACGAGGAGATGAAGGACGAGGGATGTAGGAGGAGGAACGCGGGGGGTGGGATGTAGGACGTGGGACGTAGGGCGTTACCTCTTATTTCCAAGTGAGCGCAGCGAACGGACATCTCACATCCTACAAGCTTTAAGCGAGCGGACATCCATCCTCCATCATACATATTTAAAGACGGATAACCCGAAAGGAGACTCATTCATGGCGGATAAGGACAAGTTGAAGGCATTGGAACTGGCGGTAGGTCAGATCGAGAAACAGTTCGGCAAAGGCTCCATTATGCGCCTGGGCAGGGAGGAGGTCCCCGCGGGGATCCCCGCGATATCCACTGGCTCCCTGGGTCTGGACATCGCGCTCGGCGTGGGTGGTGTGCCGCGCGGCAGGATCATCGAGATCTACGGCCCCGAGTCCTCGGGCAAGACCACTCTGGCGCTCCATATCATAGCCGAGGCGCAGAAGGCGGGCGGCCAGGCCGCGTTCATCGATGCGGAGCATGCGCTTGATGTGACGTACGCGCGCAAGCTTGGCGTGCGCACCGACGACCTCCTCATCTCCCAGCCTGACACCGGAGAGCAAGCGCTCGAGATCACCGAAACACTCGTGCGGAGCGGCGCCATTGACGTGATCGTCGTCGATTCCGTTGCGGCGCTCACACCGCGGGCCGAGATCGAAGGTGAGATGGGCGATGCACACATGGGACTCCAGGCGAGGCTCATGAGCCAGGCGCTCAGAAAGCTCACCGGCGCCATCAGCAAGTCGGCGACAACACTCGTCTTCATCAACCAGATCCGCATGAAGATCGGGGTGATGTTCGGGAACCCCGAGACCACCACGGGCGGCAACGCGCTCAAGTTCTACGCCTCGGTGCGACTCGACATCCGCAAGATCGCGGCCATCAAGGAGGGCGAAGAAGTGACCGGCGGCAGGGTGAGGGTCAAGGTGGTAAAGAACAAGATCGCACCGCCGTTCCGATCAGCGGAATTTGATATCATGTTCAATGAAGGGGTCTCGAAGATCGGAGAGATCATCGACATAGGCGTGGAGAAGAACATTGTGAAAAAAAGCGGGGCCTGGTTCTCCTATGACGGCACGCGGATCGGACAAGGCAGGGAGAACGTGAAGCTGTTCCTGCGCGACCACCCCGAGATGGCATCTGAGATCGAGGTCAAAGTGCGGCAGGCCGCCGGGCTGACCGGTTCCAGCGCTTCCGCGCCAGGGAGCGAGGCGGCAATGGAGAAGAACACTGCAGTGTCCGTGGAGAAGCCGGCGAAGGGATCAAAAGGGAAATAGCGATAACAGAGCGCACGGGAGGTATCCATGAATCTGAATGAACTGCTCAAAACAACTTTTGAAAAAAAGGCTTCCGATCTGCATCTAAAGGTCGGCGTGCCGCCCATCCTCAGGATCGACGGCAGGCTGGTCCCGATCGAAACCGAAAAGCGGACAACCCAGGAGGAAGCCCTTGCCATTGCCCTGGGTATCATGAACCCCGCGCAAAAGGCAAAATTCATGGAGAGAAGAGAGCTTGACATGGCCTACGCTGTCCCGGGGATGGGCCGCTTCCGCCTGAACGTGTTCCAGCAGCGCGGCAGCGTGGGAATGGTGTTCCGCATGATCCCGACCAAGATATTGACCTTTGAGGAACTCATGCTTCCGACGGTGCTCCAGAAGATAGCCAGCGAGCAGCGCGGTCTCATCCTCGTCACGGGAACAACCGGGAGCGGCAAGTCCACAACGCTCGCCGCGCTGATCGATTATATCAACACGTCCCGGACCGCCAACGTCGTCACGATCGAAGACCCGATCGAATTTTTGCATAGAGATAAGAAGAGCATCGTGAATCAGCGCGAGATCGGCTCGGACACGTTCTCCTTTGGTGATGCCCTCCGGAGCGCTCTTCGGCAGGATCCGGATGTGATCCTTGTCGGCGAAATGCGCGACTTTGAGACCATCTCCATCGCCCTGACCGCCGCCGAGACCGGCCACCTGGTGCTCTCTACCCTGCACACGGTCGATGCGGCTGAGACGATCAACCGCGTCATCAGCGTATTTCCACCGTACCAGCAGAAACAGGTACGAATGCAGTTTGCCGCGGTAGTCAAAGGCATCATTTCCCAACGCCTTGTTGCACGAGCAGACGGCGCCGGCCGCGTGCCGGCTGTCGAGGTGCTGCTCGGCACGCTGTCGGTGCGCGAGGCCATCATCGATGAGGCAAAGACCCGTCAGATACCGTCGATCATTGCCGGCGGACAGCTTCACTATGGGATGCAGACCTTCGACCAGTCGCTCCTCATGCTCTACAAGAAGGGGACCATCACCTACGAAGAGGCGCTGATGACGGCGAGCAATCCCGACGACTTCGCTCTCAGGGTCAAAGGCATCCAATCGACGAGCGACATGTCAATGGAGACGGAAGAGAAGAGAACTTCGGGCATTAAAGAAAACAGTGGCGGAGCGAAAAATGCGACGGACAGCGAATTCAAAATAGACCGGTTCGGGGACAAATAAGGACTGACACGGGGACGTGGTGGATCGGTGAATGGGTGATGAAGACAACAAGGAGCTGACGAAGGCGAGGAACACGGCTTACCGCTATCTCACGTACCGGCCGCGAAGTCGGGCAGAGATCGTTCAGAAACTTCATGATAAGGAATTCGATGAGGCGATAATTGAAGCTGTTCTTGCGGACCTGGCGCGGCTTGGTTATATGAATGATCGGCAATTTGCAAGCCAGTTGGCGCGGAGCAGGATCAGGCATCGGGGGTTCGGCAGGCGCAGGATCGAGCATGAACTTAAGCACAAGGGGATAGACAAGGAGATCATCAGGGAGGTCTTCGCCGAGGTTTTTGTCGATGAAACGGAGATCGAGACTGCGAAGCTGGTTGCGGGGAAAAAAATCAGTGCGATGAGGTGCCTTGATCGAGAGACCCGCAGGCGGCGGCTTGCAGGGTTTCTGGAACGGAAGGGGTTCTCTTTTGAAATTATTGGGGCCGTATTGCGTGACGCATGCAAATTGTAATTGCCTCTCACGCGGAGGACGTTGAGGAAAACGGTTTCACTGAATCATCTGATTTGCTGCAATACTATCCTTCGTCTCTGTTCTCGTGCTCCCCTGTTCGGGAGAAAAAACTCTAACGGGGTATATCTGTAGTAAATTAATCATGATAAGGAGCGAGCTTTGAAAGCAAACGACTTACGGAAACTGTTTATCAACTATTTTTCCCGGCACGGCCACAAGGTGGTTCCGAGCTCGTCCCTCGTGCCGAAGAACGATCCCACGCTCCTGTTCACGAACGCGGGCATGGTACAGTTCAAGGGTGTGTTCCTCGGCGAGGACCTGCGGGACTACAAGCGCGCGGTGACGAGCCAAAAGTGCGTTCGCGCCGGCGGAAAGCACAACGACCTCGAGAACGTCGGCCACACTGCGCGACACCACACGTTCTTTGAGATGCTCGGCAACTTCTCCTTTGGAGATTATTTCAAGAAGGAAGCCATCGAGTATGCCTGGGAATTCCTCACTACGGTGGTCAACCTCCCGGCAGACAAGCTCTGGGTGACGGTCTACAAGGATGATGATGAGGCCTTCGAACTGTGGCGGACCGTGGTGGGCATTCCCGCCGACCGCATCGTGCGCCTGGGAGAGAAGGACAATTTCTGGTCAATGGGCGACACCGGCCCCTGCGGCCCATGCTCCGAGATCCTGATCGACCAGGGGCCTGAACTATCCTGTGGAAAGCCCGGCTGTGCCGTGGGATGCGACTGTGACCGCTATCTCGAGATATGGAACCTCGTGTTCATGCAATATAACCGCGACGAAACAGGGAAGCTTACGCCGCTCCCCAAGCCGAGTATCGACACAGGCATGGGGCTCGAGCGCCTATCAGCTGTTGTGCAGAAGGTACGAAGCAACTTTGAGACCGACCTGTTCCAGTCCATCATCAAAGAGGTCGCCGGTCTTGCCGGCGTGCCCTATCACAAGGACAAACAGGCGGACATCTCTTACCAGGTGATCGCCGACCATCTCCGGGCAATGACCTTTCTTATCTGCGACGGTGTGCTTCCCTCGAACGAGGGAAGGGGATACGTGCTGAGGCGCATTCTCCGCCGGGCCAGCCGCTACGCGAAGCTCATCGGCATCAACAAGCCGATCCTGTACAAGCTCACCGGTGTTGTGGTGGACGAGATGCGGGATGCCTATCCCGAACTCGTGGACAGCCGCGACCACGTGGCAAAGGTAGTGCTGATCGAGGAAGAGCGGTTTGCCACCACGCTCGACTCCGGACTTGCACTCCTGAACGAGTCCGTTGCGAAGCTTAAGGCCTCGGGACAGGTCATGGTCCCCGGCGATGTGCTGTTCAGACTCTACGATACCTTCGGATTTCCGCTGGACCTTGTTGCTGACATGGCAAGGGACATGAATCTTGAACTTGACGAAGAAGGCTATCGTCGCGCCATGCAGGAACAGCGCGAGAAGGCACGGGCAGCCTGGGCCGGATCAGGTGAGGAGAAGATCAAACCGATCTATAAAGAGGTCGCCGCAGGTATTAAGAGGCCGATTTTCACAGGCTATAGTGATCTCGAAGGGACTGCCGAGGTCCTCGCCATCATCAAGGGAGACAAACAAGTTGCCGAGGCCCATGATGGCGATGAGGCGGAGATAATCCTTGATCAGACGCCTTTCTATGCCGAGTCCGGCGGACAGGTGGGGGACAGGGGTGAGTTTCTGGGAGAGGCATCGAAATTTGAGGTCTCGGACACGATAAAGCCGGTCCAGGACCTGCTTGTCCATAAAGGAAAGATCAAGAAAGGGACCTTTAAACTCGGCGATGCAGTCCTCGCGAAAGTAGAGGCCGGCAACCGGGCTGACATCGCCAGGCACCATACGGCGACGCATATCCTTCATGCAACGCTTCGATCAGTGCTCGGTGAGCATGTAAAACAGGCGGGATCGCTCGTGTCGCCGGAACGGCTCCGGTTCGATTTCACGCATTATACGGCGCTTTCGGAACGGGAAAAAGATAGGATCGAAGAACTGGTGAACGAGCGCATCGTCGAGAACCATCCCGTGGACACGGCGGTCATGGACATCGACCAGGCCATTGCCGCTGGCGCCATGGCGCTCTTTGACGAGAAATATGGGGACAAGGTCAGGGTGGTCTCGGTGAAGGACGTGAGCAAGGAGCTTTGCGGCGGGACCCATACCCGGGCGAGCGGCGATATCGGTTTGTTCAAGATCGTTTCCGAGGCCGGCATCGCAGCCGGAGTGCGCAGGATCGAGGCGCTTGCCGGTAGACGGGCTTTCCAGGAAGTAAAGCAAGAAGAGAAGAGCCTTCAGGAGATCGCCCAGCTGCTGAAGGTATCGGACTCCGACATCGTCGGCAGGGTCGAGAAGCTGGTGGCACAGCTCAGAGACAGCGAGAAAGAACTGGACCGGATGAAGCACAAGCTCCAGTCATCCCAGGCTGGCGATGTGATCGGAGAGGCAACGGAGATCCAAGGCGTCAAGGTGCTCGTAAAACGTGCTGACGGCATGGACTCAAAGGACCTGCGGGACTTCGGGGACAAGCTTCGGGACAAGCTGGGTTCAGGTATTCTGGCCCTGGGGTCTGTAAAGGATGGCAAGGTGAGCCTGATCGTGATGGTATCAAAGGACCTGACGCAACGGTTTCATGCAGGCAAATTAATTAAAGAAATGGCCCCCATCCTTGGCGGCACGGGCGGGGGTAAGGCCGACCTGGCCCAGTCCGGTGGAAAGGACCCGGGGAAACTGGACGCGGCGCTTGAAGCCTTATACGATGCTGTAAAAAAAGCACTACGATAGGTACCCGAAGAACAGGGCTTTACGCGGTTTCGTCGACAGGTTCTTTCCGTTCTCTTTCACCAGGCTGCAAGTTATGTTATAATTCAAGTAAGATAATCCGGACAAGCTGGAACGTGAACCCTTTTTGCCGCAGAGGATACAGAGTTAAAATGAAGGCAAATTCTAAAGTGCTGAAAAACCGCAAGCCTTTATCTAAGTGCTGTGTGGCATCTGGTGCTAATTTTCTTGCATATTGTGGTGAAGTTGTTTAATAACTAAATTAAACCAAGGAGGATACCATGACGGTCGCAGACATACTCAAGAAAGCAATGCTGGCAGGGCTGGGAGCGCAGGAAAAGGCCAAGGAATTCGTCGATGAACTGGTCAAGGCAGGGGAACTGTCCAAGAGCGATGGCGCCACGCTTGTGAAAGAATGGGCATCCAAGGCCGAGGAAAGCACCAAGGACATTGATCTTAAGATCAAGGACGCGATCGGGGGCGCGTTCGAGAAACTGAATATCCCGACACGAGACGACCTTGAAAAGCTGGAGAAGAAGATACAGGGCATTTCGGCCCGACTCTCGAAACTAGAGGGCGGGGATGGGAAAGGCGGGGCATAAGCTCAGGGCCCTGGCGCGCTGATGCCTTTGTTGGGATCCAGGAGAAGACATTTCCGGGACATTCCGCGGATCGCTCGGATCATCGCGGTGGCATCCCGCCACGGGTTCGGCCACCTTGTCGAGCAGATGGGTCTGCAGCGTTTTTTCTCGCTCGGCAGGCGCATTATTACGTTCAAAACACCACCCTCCCTCGAACACCGCTTGAGTGCTCCGGAGCACCTCAGGCTCATGTTCGAGGAATTGGGGCCCACGTTCATCAAACTCGGGCAGGTACTGGCATGCCGTCCGGACATGCTGCCCATCGAGTACTCCCGTGAACTCACCAAATTAACGGACGCTGTTGCACCTTTTCCCTCCAAAAAAGCCAAGGAAATCATTGAGCAGGACCTGCATGGTCCTGTTGAGCGCATCTTTGCCGCCTTTGACGATATTCCCGTGGCCGCGGCGTCCATTGCACAGGTCCACCGGGCAACGCTCCTTGACGGCACTGAGGTAATGGTCAAGGTCCGGAGGCCCGATATCGACAAGATCATCGATCGGGACATCAGCATCATGCGGGGGATCGCCGATCTCATCGAGTCAAGGGTACCGGAGCTGGCGCCATTCAATGTCCCGGGGATCGTGGATGAGTTCGCGCATACCATTAAAAAGGAACTCGATTTCTTCATTGAAGCCGCAAACGCGGCACAGCTCAGGAACAACTTTGACAAGAGCGATGTGCTGTACATTCCCCGCATATTCAGTGAGCTTTCGACCAAGCGGGTGCTGGTGCTCGAGAGGATCGAAGGCATCCGGATCAATGAGTTTCAGCGGCTCGACGAGGCGGGTTTCGATCGTCGGGAGATCTCACGCAAAGGCGCTGCGGCCTATTTCAAGATGATGCTGCGGGACGGGCTCTTTCACGCTGACCCGCACCCGGGGAACATCTTTGTGCTCCCCGACGGCAGGCTCGGCCTTGTCGACTTTGGCATAATGGGCAGGGTCACGGAAGAGAATATGGAGTTCTTCGCAAATATATTCGTTGCATTGGCGGAACATAATTATGACGCGCTTGTCCGGCAGTATGTGAACCTGGGTTTTCTGTCCGAAGAGTCCCTGAACATCGAAAAATTCGAACGCGAAATGAAAGAGGACCTTGCCGAGCTACTTGAACCCTATTACGGCATGCAGGTCAAGCAGATCGATTTTGGCGCCTACATCGACCGCGTTACCCATATTCTCCTTCGCCACAAGCTGAGGCAGCCATCGAACCTCTACCTTATGGACAAGACGCTCATCACGCTTGAAGGGCTTCTGAAGCAGCTCGATCCGTCATTCAATTATTTTGAAGCGGCACAACCCTATGTGGCAGAGTTGGTCCGCCGCAGACGTAACCCCCTCCGCGCCGTACAGGCCGTACGGAAGAGCATGGCGGATTTCGCTGACGTCTTTACGCAACTGCCGCGACAGATGAAGGCGACGTATCGGAAATTCATGCAGGGCGATCTGAAGGTCAATATCCATCACGAGGGGCTTACTCAGCTGATCAAGGACCTCGATAAAGCGAGCAACCGGCTGTCGTTCAGCATTATTACCGCGGCCATCATTGTGGCTTCTTCCATCATCATCCATTCGGGCAAGGGACCGATGCTTTTCGGCTTGCCGATGTTCGGCCTGATAGGGTATGTTATAGCAGCGCTGCTGGGACTCTGGATCCTGGTGGGAATCTTACGGTCGGGACAGCTTTGAGCTTGCGAAATGCGGAAATACATAGGTATCCCCACCTCTGCACCGACCCTTCAAGGGAAGGGAAAAGGGAGCGGATGGATCTTGGTGGAATGCGGAATAAAAAATATTTAGGCGGTACGATAGTCACTGTTCGTGCAAGATAAGATCCTGTCAATCCTGTTATCCTGTCCGAGTCTGTTGAGCAAGACAGGTTTTCTGGAATGAATGTTAGGCACAAAGGATTCAAAAACCTTCTCGTTGTGTGGGTAACGATGCGAAAAAGAGCAAAGAAGAATCTCTGGCTGTTATTCCTGATCGCTACCGCGGCGCTTACAGTCGTTATCCATTTGTATATTGCTCTCTTTATCCCGCCATCCAATGAGAAGGTCTGGAAAGAGGTCCAGGTGTCCGATGGGATGAACTTGAAAGCGATCGCGGGGATCCTTCAGAAAGAAGGTATTATCCGCTATCGGGTATACTTCGAGATTATCGGCAGGTTGCAGGGCTTCAGCCGCAATGTGCACGTGGGCTACTACGGGTTGCACACGCACATGAGTTTGTGGGAGGTCCTGGAGAACCTGCGAAAAGGCAGGATCATCGAATATGAGATCGTGGTCCCCGAGGGATATAACCTGTACCAGATCGGCTGGACACTGTCCGGCACTCCACTTATCTCAGAACCTAATGAGTTCATTGATCTGGTGAAAAATAAGCAATATGTCCATTCTCTCGGTATTGAGGCTGATACGCTCGAAGGATACCTGTTCCCGGACACGTATTATCTGCCCAAGGGCATCAGGCTTGAAGATATTCCAAAAAAGATGGTCCAGCGATATAAGGTTGTGTTCTCTGACAGCAAAAGGAAGCGTGCGGAAGAGCTCGGATTCACCGAGCAGCAGATCATTACCCTGGCTTCGATCGTGGAAAAAGAGGCCAAGGTGGATTCGGAGCGCAAGCTCATCTCCGCAGTGTATCATAACCGGTTAAAGCAAGGCATGAAGCTCCAGGCAGATCCCACCGCGGTGTACGGCACCAAGGCGTGGATCACGACGGTAACCAGCGAGGACTTGAAGCGACGGTCACCCTATAATACCTACCTCCACAAGGGTCTCCCCCCGGGACCCATCGCGAACCCCGGTGAGGGCGCGATCCTTGCCGCTCTTTATCCAGAGAATGTGGATTATCTCTTCTTTGTCGCTCAGGGAGACGGAAGCCACTTTTTCTCAATGGATTTCGGTTCCCATGAGAAGGCCATTGGCAGGTATAAGTCTAATAAGAGAAAAGCGAAGCAGCAGGGGAAGTAGAAAAAGCCAGCAACCAGTGGTCGGCAGACATGGGCCGGATTTCGCATTCAGCACTGGCACATATTTCCGATCACGCTGTTTCTATTTTGAGATGATTAATTATCAAGCGCGACATCATATCCTGAGTAGGCGGGTATGGAGTTAACCTTTTCCGGAAGTCCCCGAGAGTCGAACTTCCCATACACCATCGAGTCATCGTAGAACCTGATTGTCTTTTGTGTCGCGTCGATCTCGAATTTTCCCCCGCCGACGATTGCCCATGCCTGGTCATAGATATTGTACCGCTTGTTGTCCGCATCATAGCTTCCCTCGATCCCCTTATCTAGGCAAAACCTCTGCACGATGTCGGCATGGTATTTAGTAAAGTCCTTTGGAGACAAGACGAGATATTCCATTGATACATTCCGGATCTGGACGAACTTGCCGATGATTACCGGCGGAACGTCTGTCTTCGCGATCGCAGTGTAGTAGAGCTGTGTGTAATCGAAGATTTGGCCACGATGGGTCGCTGATTAGAAAAAATAGCGGGACACATTTCATTTGTAGATTTGGTTCTCTACAATGTTACAAAATCCCCTGAGAAGGCATCAGAATTCCCGGCTTGGCGCTGGCATCGATACAACCCTGTTTCTTCCTCCCGCCTTAGCCCGGTAAAGAGCCTGGTCCGCGCGATTGATCAAAACATCATCGGTGTCATCATGGGCGAACTCGGCCACGCCGAAACTGCAGGTAAGATGTCCCACTCCGGGAATATCATATTTTTCTATCATCAAACGCAGTCTTTCCGCATATAATCCAGCGCCGTGATGTCCCGTGTTCGTTACCATGATTACAAATTCCTCTCCTCCCCAGCGTGCAAAGAGGTCATGTCTCCTCATAACTTGCGCAACCAATCCCGTGAGATACTGCAGGGCACTATCGCCGGTATTGTGTCCATAGGTGTCATTAATGTTTTTGAAATGATCGATGTCGAAGATAATCACCGAAAGCGGCAGGTTGAATCGTTTTGAACGCAGGATCTCGTTGCTGAGTGATTCGTCGAACTTCGTCCGGTTCGGTATTCCGGTAAGCGGATCGGTGGCGGCTTGGCATACAAGCAGTGCGTTCAGGCGCTTGAGCTCCTCTGTAGCCTTTTTACGATCTGTTATATCACGAAATGATCCCTCGACACCGGAGGGGTTTCCTGCCGCATCAAATAGAAGATGCGAATTGACCGATACGATCATGAACTGATCTTCCTTTGTTTTCAGCCGGACTTCATAATCGACGACTTCTCCTTCTTTTCGCATTGTTTCCAATAAGTGTATCCTATCCTCCGGATGATAATAATAATCCTCGATGGGTTTGCCGATCAGTTCTTCACGGGTATAGCTTGAGTATCGCAGGATTGAGGGGCTGATGTCGGTAATAATTCCGCTCATATCCGATTGATAAAAAACATCATGAACATTTTCGAAAATTGACTTATATTTTAATTCGCTCAAACGCAGTGCATTTTCAATCCGGATGCGTTCATCAATTTCCTGCTTGAGTGCCATATTTACTTGTGATAATTGTGCAGTCCTGTCCTCAACGCGCTTCTCGAGTTCGCTGCTGATTTGTATCTGTGAGAGTTGCAGTCGTTTGCGCTGCATGAGAAGAAATGACACTCCCCAACCTCCCAATATTCCCGTTATCCGGTTTACTGCAGCATGCGTTAAAAGTGTTTCATCCGAACGAGGGAAGAACAAGGCTACGGCAATGAGCAGCGTAACAATTGCAGAATATATATACGGCCGCTTTGCAGACTGGAACATGAAATGCAAGGG
>Ga0184631_10000238_pt1 | contig 11716 bp, 6 predicted proteins | sample PLM4_90_b1_FD_133160 | JGI IMG/M metagenome (GOLD analysis project Ga0184631, IMG submission 133160) | Groundwater sediment microbial communities from an aquifer in East River, Colorado, USA - PLM4_90_b1 | ecosystem: Environmental > Terrestrial > Soil > Riparian zone | place: USA: East River... | reverse complement strand
TCAGCCGGCGAATCGTCGTCATTGCCCGCGAAAGCCCCGCGGGGGATGACCGGCAGCCCCTCGGCGCCGATGAATTTTTCGGCCCATTGCGGTCGTTCCTGCTGCAGGAGCCCCCCAACCCGCGTTCGCGCCTCTGGCGCGGGGAACAGTGCGGCGAGGTCCTCGTCGGTCGCCCTGACGAAGGCCTTGATCGTCTTCCCCTGCTGCTGTTTCACCGGATCGAGCACTTTCCAGCTATGCACGCCGGCCAGGCCCGCATGCATGCGTTCCCGTGCCCGGTCTACCGATGCCTGCAATACGGCCCGATTGGGCTCCCGCGAAATATCGGCGACACGGGGCAGGACCACGCTGACGACCGCGATGCTGCCGGAAGCGTCCAATCCCTGTCGGTCCAGATGTTTCCCGCCACATCCGGCCATCAACGGCAGCGCCGCTGCAAAGACCAGCAGAGCAAGGATGCTCTTTGTCCGTCTCATACGCTCTCCCTCGAAATGCAATGCCACGGTTATAGGACTATACGGAAACTCTATCCACATATATACAACCATAATGCATGACGGCAATCTCATGCCGAAATCATCCCTTGATGGGAAAATGCCCCCTGTTTTTTTGATGAAAACAAGATAGCCTTGCAAACCGTCGACGAAGAAAAGGAACCTGAAAACAATTCCGCAAAATGACTGCGAATACTGTTATTGGGAGAGAATCGCCCCTACGTTGCATTCACCGGTGAAAATGAAGACCGAGCATGGCCGGTCTTTGCAGCATCACCTCCCACCGTTGCGTTCCTCCCCATTGAGGTGGAGTAGCTTTGGCGAAAGGCCTTTTCAAGTGAAAGCAACCAGCCTGGAACGAAGACTTCGATTATAAAGACTTTACGCCGATTGTCAAGGCTTTCGAATGGGTATTTTAAGGGTATGGCGTTTACTTCAGTTCGGAGTTCATAGCGCAAAGTTCATGTGATGCCGGTGTACGAAGGGGCTCAAATCCGCCTGATACGACGGGTTTCCTTAACTTTCAGCCCACACGTTTTCATTTTTTCCTGGTCAGGCAACTGGCGACTAGAGCATCTTCTTTATCAGCTCCACGGCTTTTTCAACCGCGCCTGCGACCTCGGGAGAGAGTCCCATTTCGTAGCTTGCGCAGTCTTTCGGCACAATGCCGACGATCGTGGTTTCCGGCAGCGTCCAGAGAGCGCCGACCATATCGAGAATGTCCGATAACCTTCCGTAGTGGCCCGAGATGAACAGATCGCGCTCCCGGAGCTCCTCTCCGGACAGGACACGGATGTCCCCCGGATTCCCATCCGCGAACATGGCGTCCACGATGATGAGCCGGGAAACACCCTCGAGGTAACCGAGGAGATCGATGCCCGCGGTTCCGCCGTCGAGCAGTCTCACCCCCCGGGGAAGCTCCATGTCCCTGAGCCTGTCGATCACGGCAATGCCGACACCGTCGTCTTTTCTGAGAGTGCTGCCGATGCCGAGAACGAGGGTCTCGCCGATTGTTGTATTCTCTTGCGAAGACTGGTCGTGTTGCTTAATGCTGTTCATGATTACCATTCAACCTTTCTCTGAATTTCGCGGACCGAAACACATGACACCGTAAAGGCATTTTACCGCAGAAGACGCAGATCACGCAGAAAAGGCGACAAGTTCATGTGTGAATCAAACTCAGTATTGTTTTGGTGCGAAAGTACGGAGATTTAAACCTAAAAACGGCAGTTGATCGCGCAAAGCCGCAAAGTACGCAAAGAAAAACAAAGACTTGAAATGGAAACATGGCTCTCCCTTTAGGTGCTTCCCGCATTGACCTCAACTTCTTGATTTTTTCTGCGTTTTCTGCATATTCTGCGGTCAAATGCTTTTTTAGATTAAACCGGACTTCTCCGCGCCTCCGCGTCACTGCGGTGGATTATGATCTTTTGTCAGCTTCCCTCAACCGGCAGCGTGAACAGGAACGAGCTCCCCTTGCCCTGCTCGCTTTCCACCCAGATCCTTCCGCCATGATGCTCCACGATCCGCTTGCAGATGGCAAGGCCCAGACCCGTGCCTTTTGGTTTGCCCGTGAGCACGTCTCCGATCTGAATGAAGGTTTCGAACACCTTGTCGCGGTTTTCAAGGGAAATCCCGATTCCCGTATCCTTTACGCAGACCTGGATTTCCCCGGCCGTCATCTTTGCGCTGCAGGCCACCGTGCCCTGGTCCGTGAACTTTACGGCATTGGACAGCAGGTTTTCGAGCAAACGGGTGATCCTCTCGCCGTCTCCCATGATGGGGGGGATCCTCTCTTCGAGCTCGCTCACAAGACGCAGGCACTTCCGTTCCGCCTGGCCTGCGATGATCGCCATCGCCGCCCCCACTGCCTTGTCAAGCGCGACCGGTTCGCGTTTCCACTCGGCGCTTCCCGATTCCATCTTCGCAATGTCGAGGACGTCGCCGATCAGGAGCAGCAATCGCTCGCTCTCCGTCAGCATGATATCGATGTTATCCTCGACCTGCTTGACCGCTTTTCTCACTTTCTGGTCCCCCGTCGTTATCTCGGGGAACAGCACGTCGACAAGTTTGGCTTTGATGATCTTCAGGAAACCGATCACCGAGGTAAGCGGCGTCCGCATTTCATGGGACATGGAAGACAGGAAGCCGGACTTCAGCTGGTCGAGCTCCTTGAGCCGCTCATGGGCCGCGGCGATTTTCGCCAGCATGTCCTCGGCAGCCTGCTTCGCCTGCCGGAGGTCGATTTCGGTCCTTTTCCGCTCGTCGATCTCCTGAACGAGCCGTTCGTTCATTGCCTTGAACTCCAGGGCCTGGCTCGTCAGGAGCTCTTCCCGCTCCCGATGGAAATCGATGGTATTCTTGAGGTCCGCGGGCGTGAGCTTAAAGTCCGCGATGACCTCGCTGTACGCCCGCGACAGCGCCGTCGTTTCCCCGGCAGAGAGGACGATCCCGCGCTGGATCGCGTGGTGCGCCGCCGCCGTTCCGATGGAGCCGGCAAGCTGCTTCTCCACCTCGCGGATGAGTTCCATGAGTTCCGCCGCGGTGATGCGGTATTTCTGCCCGAGGCCGGCAACACCGAGGCACTGGGTGATGACCTGGTGGGCCCGGTCCGTCGAAAGGTAGCGGATGAGAATCGCGAACAGGCTGTCCCGCTTTGACGACAATTCGATAATCCTGTCGCCGGTGTCATGGGGGCGGGCTGCGCCGTCCTTCTTCATGATGTCCACGAACCGGTCCGCCAGCGTACGCTCCTCGCTCGTCTGGTCCGAAGAAATCGATCCGCCGATATAAAGCGTAACGTTTATGAACAGAGACCAGAAAACTCCATGGGCCAGCGCGTCGGACAGGGTTACGCCGAACAGCCCCTCGGGCCTTAGCCAGGAAACGCCGAAGGGACCCTGCGCGAGGATGAAGGAGGACAGCCAGCCCGATTTTACGATCGCGGGAAGCAGCAGCGTGTACAACCAGACGAGGAACCCGGCGCCCATGCCGAGGAGCGCGCCCGCCCTGCTGCCGCGCCTCCAGTACAGGCCGCCGACCACGGCCGGCGCGAACTGGAGCACTGCGGCGAATGAAAGCGTTCCCATGCGGACCAGCATGTACGACTTCCCGACAGAAAGGGCGAACCCGTAGCCGATCAGGATGATCGCTGCCACCGCGGCCCAGCGGCAGGCGAGCAGGGAGCGCCGCAGAAAGCCGAACCGCGGAATCCGGTCCGCGACAGGAAGCAGCAGATGGTTGGTGACCATCGTTGCCATGGTCATGGAGCAGATCATAATCATGCCCGCGGCAGCGGCGAATCCGCCGATGAAGACGAAAAGTGAGAGATAGGGCATGCCGTGATCGAGGGGCAGCTTCAGAAGAAACGTGTCGGCCAGGTCCGGCCGGTATCCTTCGGCGAGCCCGGCGCAGGCAATGGGATAAATGAAGAAGGTGAGCAGAAGCAGGTAGAACGGGAAAAGCCACAAGCTGTGAAGAATATGGCGTTCGTTGAAATTTTCCACGACCCCAACATGGAACTGCCGCGGGAGCAGATAGATCGCGGACATGGCGAGCAGGAGGTTCGCTATCCAGGCGGGAAACCCCGAGGAGGACGAATTGCCCGGGACAGCCGGCGCGGCGGGAAGGCGGCCCATGATGTCGCCGAACCCGTCATGGAGGACAAAGACGATCGCCACGCCCGCGGCGAGCATGGCCGCGAGTTTCACAAGGCTCTCCACGGCCACGGCCATGATCATCCCCTGGTGCCGCTCCGTGGGATCGAGCCGGCGAACGCCGAACATGATGGTGAACAGCACCATCAGCGAGACCATGATCGGCCCGATGCGGTCCGCGATCCACTGATCATTCGCGCCCGTGGACGTGATGATCCCGAAGGTGGTAAAAACGGCCTTCAACTGCAGCCCGATGTACGGTCCGATCCCGACGACGGTGATGACCGTGACCAGGGCGGCAAGACCGGTCGAGTTGTTGTAGCGAGCCGAAATCAGGTCCGCGATGCTCGTGCTGTGGAAGGCGTTCTTGATCCTCACCATCTTCCGGAGCAGGGCCCACCAGAACACGACCCCCATCGTGGCGCCGAGATAGGTCGTGATGAATTGCATGCCCGAGTTCGCCGCGGCGCCGACGCCTCCGTAGAAGGTCCAGGTGGTGCAGTAGACCCCGAGCGAGAGGGTATACACCAGGGGATTGTTCACAACGTTGACGCCCGTGGACGCCTTCCGCTCAGTCCAGAGGGCGAGGAGGAAGAGGCATCCCATAAACAGGCAGACCGCGAGGAGTACCAGCAGGGGATCAAACATCGTCGTCCTCATCGTCCTTGATGCCGGAGAAGGCCCGTCTGATCAGGTACAGAATGACGATGACCAGCGCCCAGGCAACGTACAGCCGGGAAAAGCCCCCATAGCCCGCGCTCGTGTCCTGGAGGACCGGCACGTTCCAGGTGAACACAACGAGGCAGAGAAGAAAAAGGAGCACCGGGATCTCCGGTTGTCGCAGAAACCGGGAAAACGTTTTCATGCAGCTCCCCCTTTTGCCGAAGCGCGTAGCATCAAGAATTCACCACAGAGCGCACAGAGAAGATCTTGAAGAGAAGGAGCAACCGCCTCTGTATTCTCCATCCCAGTCATTTTTTTTGTAACTATTCAGGTCTGTCGCGGAGCGCATACGCAAAAGGCGCGCTCCAACGAGCAGAGAGCCACGACAGAGCCCCAAACAGCGCTTGCGCAGCAACAGCGCTGCGGAACTGCCGAAAGAGCCTCGCCCCAGTAGCAATAACCGGCGCGCCTGCGTATACGCGGAGCGGCTGACCTGAGTAGTTACTTGTTTTATGCGTATCTGCGCCGCTTGACTTTGCTGAACTTCAGAACCTGTTTGGATTTTCGCGGCATTTCTCTTGGCCCCCAGTGGTTTCGCGCCGTCAGGGTCCGGGCTCGCCCTCGCCCCCGATAATTACGAAATAGATGTTCCGCATGTTCTTCTCGAACTTCAGCGTTTTGATGATGTCGTGGCGGTCGGAAAAAACCGAATCAATGATGATCATGTCCGGCTCTTCGGCCTGGGCCTTCTCGATGCACTCTCTGCCGTTGCAGACGCCGACGGCGTGGTACCCCCGCAGCCGGAGCGTTTCGCTCAGCGTCTTCACCAGGGACTCGTCCTCATCGACGACAAAGACCTTTTTGTGCGAAGCGCCGCGGGACAGCAGGTCGCCGATATTGCGCAGCAGTTCCTCGGGGTCCACGGGCTTCTTGAGATAGCGGTCCACGCCGATGCGCAATCCGCGCGCCACGTCGTCGACGATGGAATGGATGATGATGGGAATATCCATGGTGGCCGGGTCGTTCTTCAGCACCGCGGCCACGTCGAAACCGTTGATGCCGGGCATCATAACGTCGAGGATGATGAGGTCCGGCCGCTCTTTCTTCGCCTGCTCGACCGCTTCAAGCCCGTCTTTCGCCTCGTGAACGCGGTATTTCCGCGCTTCCAGTTCCTGCCTGAGAAGTTCCCTGATATGCGCTTCGTCGTCCACGACCAGGATGTCCTTGCCGCCTTCCGCCGAATCGGGAAGCGCCGCCACATGCTGCTCCAGCCGCGACACCAGCATGTCGATGTCCATGGTTTTCATGAGCGTCCCGGCCGCGGCGCCGGCGGGGACCGTGAACAGAAACGTGCTGCCCCTGCCCGGTTCGCTTTCCGCCCAGATGCGCCCGCCATGGCGCGCCACGATCTCCCTGCAGATCGGCAGTCCGAGCCCCGTTCCCTTCGGCTTGTTGGTGAGCGTGTCCCCCACCTGCTTGAACTTCTCAAAGACCCTCGGAAGGTCCTCAATGGCGATTCCCATTCCCGTATCATGGACGCTGATGACGATCTCGTCGCCGCGCCTGGCCGCGCCGCAGGTAATGGACCCGGAATCGGTGAACTTCACAGCGTTGGAAACGAGATTAATGACGACCTGCATCAACCGGTTCCGGTCGCCGATCACCAGCGGCAGATCCGCTGCAATGTCGAGGCGTAGCGCGAGGCCTTTCTGTTCCGACAGCGAGGAAACCGCGGCCGCCGCCTGCTCGAGGACCTCGGAGACCGGCATTGGCTCCATCTTCCACTCGATCTTTCCGGCCTCCATTTTCGCGAGATCGAGCACGTCGTTGATCAGGGCCGTGAGCCGCTCGCCCTCGGAGAGGATGATCTCGAGATTGTCGCCGACCTGCTGTATGGTCTTCTGAATTTTTCTGTCCTCGGTCTTGACGAGCGGCAGGATGACCTCGTTCATCCGCTTCTTGATGATCCTCGCAAAACCGAGGACGGAGGTCAGGGGGGTCCTGAGTTCGTGGGACACGGTCGAAAGAAAGTCCGTTTTCATCCGGTCCACTTCCTTCTCCCTGGTGATGTCCCGCGTAAGGATCACGACGCCGGTGGGCACGATGGAGGCCGGCGGACCACCCGGCCTGGCGTCTCCCTGGGTTGTTTCCTGGGTGAGCGCCGTTGCCAGGGCCTTTGCGATCCGCGCTCCGGGAAGCCCGATTTCCAGGCTGATCGCATCGCGCATGCCGCTCTTCCTGCACGTCTCGATGAGCCCGGCCAGTTCCGGGACAAAGACCTCGGCGGCCTTCCTTCCGGCCATGCTGCCCTTGCCATACCCGAACATCTCAAGGAGCGCGCGATTAGCGCGGACGATCACGCCGTCGACGTCCGTGACCAGCAGGCCGTCGGCCATGTTGTACATCACGGCGTTCAGCTTTGTCCGTTCGCCGTCCAAGGCCTCCGTCGTCTTTTTGATCGTGTCGTAGGAACAGGCATTGTTCACCGACAGGCCGATGTTCGGCGTTAGAGCGCTGATGAACGACAGCGTTTCGATCGTGACGGGTTCCGTGGCGGCAAACAGCAGAACACTGTTCGAAAAGCCTTCATAGATGCAGGGAATGGCGGCAAGCAGGGCCGGGGAAGAAACGCTCCCCACCCCGTTCTGACGCAGGAATGTGAGCCCCTCGTCGCCGCGTAGGTCCGTTGTCACAATATCTTTTACAAGCGACGCCTCTGCGGCCACTTCCTGCATGCGACGCTTCGCGGAAGCCGGGACCCCCAGTCCCTGCGATGCCAGGACGTGAAACGCCCCCTCGTCGTCTCTCAAACAGAAAGCGACTGCCTTGAGTTGTGTTGCCGAGAGAAGGGCGGGAAGGAGAGCGGCAGTGAGCTTCGGAAGCTCGACAACGGAGGCGAGTACGTTCGCGATATCGGCAAATTGCCCCTGCATGCGCACGGTTTCCTGAAGCGCCTTGCAGCGGTTTTCCAATTCCTTGTTCCTGGCTAAGAGGGAATCACTGTTTGCTTGATTGTCCATGAGATAATTTTCCAGTAACCATGCCGGCATTGAACAACATCAGTTTGAACCGGCGCGCAGCGAGTCGATCCGGAACGTGGTAACCGGCTGCTGCACGCCCTTGACCGCCATCGCCTCGTGCGGCCAGCCTACGACCAGGTCCTTTACCTGCTCGTGCGTCGCTTCCGTGATGAGGATGTCCGTGTCGAAATGCTTGTTCAGCGCCTCCACGCGGGAAGCAAGGTTCACGCTGCGCCCGATGACGGTGTAGTCGATCCGCTTCCGGGAGCCCACGTTTCCCGCCACAACCTCGCCGGTATGGATGCCGATGCCGAACTTGATCGGCGAAAATTTATTTTCCACGCGGATGCGGTTGATCTCCGCAACAACTTTGCGGATTTTGAGGGCCGCCTGGACCGCGTTCTTCGCGTCGTTCCCGTCGCTGATGGGGACGCCGAACACCGCCATGAGCCCGTCTCCCAGGAACTTGTCGAGGGTGCCGTTATATTCGAAGATGATGTCCACGATGTCGGTGAAAAGGTCGTTCAGGAAGTTCACGACTTCCTCGGCGCGCAGGGCCTCGCTCATGGCCGTAAAATTCCTGATGTCGAAAAAGAAGATCGTGGCGGTCTTGCGTTCGCTCCTGAGACTGATCTCGTTCGTCATAATTTCGTTCGCCACATGAGGGCTCACATACCGGGACAGGGCGTCGCTGGCCTTCTCCTTGTCCACGCGGTGCCGCTCCGATTCAAGCTCTTTGAGGACGATCCGGTCGATGAGGTAGATATTGTCCAGGGCCACGGCGATGTTCCCGCAGAAGATCTCCAGAAGGTTTTTGTCCCACAGGGTCAGGCGCTTCGTCCCGTGCATATAGATCATGTTCGGCGTACCGTTCTTCGTCTTGAAGTAGATGATGCCGTGATCGTCGAAATACCGCGTCTTGCCCTGCGCCATGGTGGCGACGAGATCCTCCAGGATCTCCTCCGGAACGGCTTCCTTTACCTTCTTTTTGGAATGGGCGGCAAAGCTGCCGGTGCCGGCGAGGATATAGAGCTCGCCGTCCTTCTCACAGGCGGCGAAGCTCTTGACGAACGCGGCGCTGTCGTCCATGTAGAGGAGAGCGGTGAGCTGGGTGAGCGCGCCGGTAATGAAGTTTTCCAGAGACTTCAGCTCGAAGATGGAAGAAGAAGCATCAATGATCTTTTCCAGCCCCTTTTTGTTGTTGTCGATGATCTTGATGTCGCGAAAGGCGCGCACGGCGGCCACCGTGGTGGTGAAAAGTTTCTGGGACGTCAGTTCGGTCTTGGTCTTGTAATCGTTGATGTCGTATTCGACGATCACCTTGCGCTCAGGGGCCTGGCCCGGCTGACCCGTCCTCAGGATGATCCTGACCATTTTGTTTGCGAGCTTCTCGCGTATGAACTTCACGACCTGAAGTCCGGCGTCCTCCTCTTCCATCACCACGTCGAGCAGCATCAGGGCGGTGTCGGGATGTTTGGCCATCTGCTCCTTGGCCTCCCGGGCGGAGTAGGCATGGACGAACTCGATAGGCTTCCCCTCGAAAAGAAAATCACCCAGCGCGATCTTCGTGATACTGTGGACTTCCTTTTCGTCGTCCACGATCATGACCTTCCATCGGCCGGCCGCGCCTGCCGCCGGTTCAATCGCCGTCCCCGGCGCGTCTTCCGCGGCAAACAGTAAATCATCGGAACTCATAGGTTATCCTCCCATGTTCGTGGGGAAGGCGATGTTGAACGTCGTGCCTTTTGCCACTTCGCTTTCACAGGTTATTTTTCCGTTCAGCTTTCCGCTCACCAGATTATAGACGATATGCATCCCGAGGCCGCTGCCGCCCTTGCCGCGCCGGGTGGTGAAGAAGGGTTCGAAGATCCTCGGCAAATTTTCCTTCGTAATGCCTTTGCCGTTGTCGGAATAGGTGACGACCGCCGTGCCGTTGGAGCGTGAGATATTGAAAACGATGTGTCCTTCATCGTCCTTCTCGTAGGCGTGAATGAGCGAGTTCATCAGCAGGTTGGTGGCGATCTGGGACAGGGCGCCGGGGCAGGTGTCCACCTCGACGTCGTCGGCGCCGAGCACCTCGATCCGGTGCCTGGTCCGCTTGTATTCATGCTTCAGGCTGAGCAGCACCTCGTCGAGATATTTCTTCAGGTTGAACCGTCTGCGGTCATCGCTTGATTGGTCAACCGCCACCTGCTTGAAGCTCGCGATCAGTTCAGCCGCCCGGTTCAGGTTCAGGATCGTGATCCCGATGGTTTCGGTGGATGAGTCGAAAAATTTCTCAAGGTCCGACTTTTTCATGGCGCCCGCATTGAACTCTTTCACCAGGTCCTCGAGCTTTCCCTGGAGGTGCGTCGCGGCGGTGATGCCCACGCCCACGGGCGTGTTGATCTCATGGGCGATGCCGGCCACGAGCCCTCCGAGGGCCGCCATCTTTTCCGTTTCCACCAGCTGCTTCTGCGCCTGCTGCAGTTGCGCCAGCGACTGCTCCGCCGACCCCTTTGCGACGGAGAGCTCGGAGGTGCGCTCCTGCACCTTTGCTTCAAGTTCTTCGTAGGACTTGTTCAGGTCCCGCGCCATGTCCTTCATCGTGTTCGCGAGAAGGCCGATTTCGTCCGAGGAACTCACATGCAGCTCCGCCGTGAAGTCTTTTGCCGCAAGCTTCGTCGCGTAGCCGCTCAGAGCGCTCAGGGGCTGTGATATCCTCTTGATGAACACATACGCAAGAAGAATGCTGATCGCGAAAACCACAACCATAATGGAAAGCTGCCTGATGATCGCCGAGATAATGGCCGCTCTGATGAGGCCCCTGTCCATGCCGACATGGACCGTGCCCGCCACCCCCGCCAGGATGGGCGAGGACACATCCATGATGTTTCCCAACCCCCGGATTTCCAGCTCCCGTATCGTGATCTCCTTGCCCGCGGACCCCAGCCTGGCCGCTTCGGCCGGGACCTGGGGAACAAAGGTATGAGAGATGATCTCGCCGTCGCCGTCGATAATGAATATATATTTCACCCCGCGAATTTCAAGAAACTGGTCGATCATGGACTGGGCCATGGACGAGTCCCTGTTCATCAGGACTTCCACGCTCGAATCGGCGATGCTTTTCGCGATCGCCATGCCCTTGCTCCGGTATTCGTCGGAAAGGGAGGCGTTCAGGTTCCACCCCGAATAGAGCGTAGTCGCGGCGGTAATGATTCCGAAGATCAGGACCATGATAAGAAGGGTCTTCTTGAACAGCGCCGACATTTTCATTTTTTCCACCCCTCCCAGTTATTGATGGGAACGAATTTTCCGTCCCTCACCGTGGTGAAGTAGACGACATCCAGACCCTGGTGTCTGCCCGGCCCGAAGGACACTTTGGTGCCGATGCCGATGTCGAGATCGTTGATTTTTTCCACCGTCGGTCTGATGAGTTTTTTGTCATCGAAGGTGTTCATCTTGTTGAGGATCTCCACAAGCAGTTTCGCATTCAGAAAGCCCTCGAAACTCACAAAGCTGTAGGTTAGCGGCTTGTATCCTTCCTCCGCAAGTCCACCCGGCGCGGCGGGATTGTAATAATCCATGATCTCCCGGTACTGTTTTACCGCCGCCAGGGAGGTGTCCTCATAACTCGGGACCACCTGTGAGTTAATAAGGTTCGCGGTATAATCCTTGCCGTTCATTTTTCCCGCATCCTGCAACTGGGCCAGAAGATTCTCACTGCCCACAAACGAAACGTTGGCAATCGGGACCGTCACGCCGCTGTCGCGGGCGTCCCTGATGAACGCGGCACAGGCCGCGTACGAGCCTACGGAGATCACCGCATCGGGAGCGGCCTGCCTGATCATCTCGATCTGCTCCTTCATGGAATCCTGAAATTTCGCGCCCCTCCGGTAGGTGG
>Ga0184631_10000237_pt1 | contig 11722 bp, 14 predicted proteins | sample PLM4_90_b1_FD_133160 | JGI IMG/M metagenome (GOLD analysis project Ga0184631, IMG submission 133160) | Groundwater sediment microbial communities from an aquifer in East River, Colorado, USA - PLM4_90_b1 | ecosystem: Environmental > Terrestrial > Soil > Riparian zone | place: USA: East River... | reverse complement strand
TCAGAAAGATACAGGAAGAATAAAAGACCCACAACAGAAAAACTACAAATGCAGTGAGAGAGCCGTAAATGGTACCGAATTGTACAATAGTCCCAACATAGTATGTAAAGAGATGCTTCGCGACCTCAAGGAATATTGTTGTGAATAAGGCTCCATTAAAGGCGTGGGAAATCCTGACCTTGCTCTTTGGGAGGAAAATATAAAGAGCTGTAATGGTAAAAAGTACCATTAAGAAAGGAACTACAAAGCCTATGAGAAACCCTGCTATTAAACCAATCCGCAATTGAGGGAAAACCTGTTTTAATGCCCTTAGAAGAGGGATGATTGACGTTGTCATAAAAGAGACAAGAATTATAATAATGAACATTGTAATCATAATAATCGAAAGGACGACCGACCAGAAGAAATGTCTCCCCTTTTTGACCTTGAAAACCACATTCAAAGCATTCTCAAGAGAGGAGAAGACCTGGTAGGAGAGAATCCCATAGAGAACGATACTGAATGTTCCAATTCCTTTAAAGGCGATAAGTTTCCCCAGTTCCCTTGCAATCCCCGATGTTATAGTAGGGAAAAAGTCTATAAGTTTGTTATAAAGAAACTGATAGAACCCCTGATAATATCCAAGAAGATATCCAAATATTGTTACAAGGAAAAGACAGACTGGCACCAGTGCCATCATTGTAAAGTAGGAAATGGAGCCAGCAAGCATAATGCCACCGTCTCTAAAAAAATCTATAAAACTTCTCACAATGATTTTGAGATATTTCACCTAAAAATCTTCTTTCACCCTTCCCTTCGACTCCTCCCTTTGAGGGAGGGGGGTAGGGGAGGGGTCATTTTTCCATATTGCTCCCCCCTTTTTCTGGCCCTTACGTAAATTCTGATGGGGGTTCCCTTGAATGAGAATTTCTCCCTCAGGCATTTCTCTATATACCGTATGTTGGCATCTTTAAAGGCCGAAGGATAATTCGTAAAGATCACGAAGACAGGTGGCTCTGTCTTTACCTGTGTTATATAGTAAAGCTTTACTGCTTTCCCTTTATACCCTGGCAAGGCCATTGTGGATAAGGACTCATTGAAAAACTTATTCAGCTCTGCTGTTGGTATCCTCTTTTTTCTCTCTTTTATTATCTCGTCAATTGTCGGAAAGACTTTTGTTACACGTTTTTTCTCAATGGCAGATACTGTCAATACTGGTGCAGATTGCATAAACCAAAACTTCCTGCTGAATTCTTTGCCTAACCTTTTAAACTCCTCTTCAGGCTTTTCAATGAGGTCCCATTTGTTAATTAGGAAGACAGTGCTTTTTCCATAACTGCTGACGATTCCTGCTATCCTCTGGTCTTGCTCTACTATGCCATCAGTTGCATCCATAACAACGAGTGCTACATCACATCTTTCAATGCTTCTTATTGCTCTTACCATAGAGAACCTTTCAATAGAATAACCTGTCCTCCCTTTTTTCCTTAGTCCAGCTGTATCAATGAATAAATATCTCCTGCCATAATATGTGCAGATGCTGTCTATCGAATCCCTTGTTGTCCCTGGAACAGGGCTGACTATCATCCTCTTCTTGTCGAGTAAGGTATTTATTAGGGTGGATTTGCCAACATTCGGCCTCCCGACCACGGCAATCTTTGGATATTCAATCTCTTCTTCAACATATGAAGGAAAGAGAGAGGTCAATCTGTCCATTAAATCATCGTATCCATAACCTGTTGCAGCAGAAAGGGGCAATAATTCATCAGCACCTATTGCATGAAAGTCATGAACCCTTTCTTCACGTGTGGGTCCGTCAATCTTATTTACAACCCATAATACTTTTTTGCCAGAAGTTCTGAGGAATCTTGCGAGTTCCATATCTGAAGGAATTAGTCCTGCTTTACCGTCAAGCAGGTGTATGATAATATCAGCTTCTTCAATAGCAAAAATGGCCTGTTCCCTGATGTGGATAAAAATGTCTTCAGGAGGCTCAGGGTAAAAACCTCCAGTATCTATTGCAATGAATCTTTTTCCTTCCCACTCTGCATCACAGTAGTTCCTGTCCCTTGTAACACCAGGAATATCATCTACAATTGCAACTTGAGACCGGATCATTCTGTTGAAAAGTGTGGATTTACCTACATTAGGCCTTCCTACTATTGCTACAATTGGCTTTTGCATAGGTACAGAGGTACCTATTTTTCCTGACTTTTCGCTGCAAAAAACCTTATGAGAAACTCAGAGTCGGTTGGTGATAAGTCAAACTTGACACATGCCTCATCTATCAGCTTTGCAAGATTTGCATCTTTCTTTTCCTGGAGTTCCTCTGATATCCATCTGACAGCCCTTCTTAACTGTTCACCTTCAGGCAGAATGCTCATGTTAACCTCCTAATCTGCTTATTCTATTAAATCAGGGATAGTTTACCATATACATTTTATAAATCTCAGACAAGCATATAGACACTGATTTTACTTGCCTTGACATAAGAAAATGATTATGATTTAAAAATAACATTTCAGAATATCATGATATATGGGATAGGCATAGACATTGTTAAAATTGAGAGAATGAAAAAGGTTGTTGAAAAATGGGGCAATAGATTTCTTGAGAGGGTATTCACTGAGGGAGAGATTTCCTACTGTTATGAGAAAAAAGAGCCTTTCCTGTCTCTTGCAGTACGCTTTGCTGCAAAGGAAGCCCTGATAAAGGCAGTAGGTTCCATAGATTCAGTCTCTTTAAGAGATATCGAAGTTGTGAACGTAGAAACAGGAAAACCTCTATTAAAGGTTAGGGGGAAACTCGGAGATTTTTTCCAGGAACAATTGATAAAAAATGTGCATCTTAGTTTAAGCCATGAATATGAGTATGGAATTGCATGTGTAGTATTAGAGCAAAGTGACAGGAGTTAGGAATAATGAAAGTCGTTACTGCTGAAGAAATGCGTGTCATTGATAGGAGAACCATCGAAGGATACAGTATTCCGGGCTCTGTGCTTATGGAAAGGGCAGGTCTTGCTGTTGCCTCGAGGATCAAAGAGACCTTCAGTCCAAGAAAAGTTAGTATCATAGCAGGCAGCGGAAACAACGGCGGTGACGGCCTGGTTGTTGCAAGGAACCTTTATAACGAAGGCTGGGATGTCAAGGTCTTTCTTACAGTGAAGCCAGAAGATTTGAAAGGTGACGCCCTTTTACAGTATAGGATTGCAGTCAAATTTGGCCTCAAGATTTATCCAATGAATGAATTCTTAACTAATTACTCATCTCTCATCACCCGTCATTGCATACTTGTTGATGCCCTTTTGGGAACAGGTATTAGTAAGAATGTTACAGGTTTGCTGTCAGAGGTCATTAGCTATCTCAACAGGTCTAACGTGCCAATTATTTCAGTAGATATCCCATCAGGTATTTCTTCAGACAATGGACAGATCATGGGAGAAGCTGTAAGAGCAGATTATACAGTGACGTTCGGTCTTCCGAAAAGGGGCCATCTTTTATACCCGGGAGCCCAGCACTCTGGAAAACTCTTTATCGAGGATATCGGTTTTCCTAAAGAATTACTGATTTCAGAGAAGTTACATATCGAGCTCCTTACGAAAGATAAAGTATCTCCTTTAATACCTCAGCGGCCAAGGTATTCACATAAAGGTAATTATGGCCATGTACTCATTGTTGCCGGTTCAAAAGGTAAGACCGGCGCTGCGATTATGGCAGCAAAGGCATGTCTTAGGTCCGGTGCCGGACTTGTTACATTAGGAATCCCCAAATCACTTGCTGACGTATTCCAATCACGCGTTACAGAAGAGATGATCCTTGCTCTACCTGACAAAGGTGATGGTACATTATCTCAAAGGGCATCAAGGGTCATACTGAATTTCCTAAATGAGAGGGCAACCATACTTGCAATTGGACCTGGTATCGGTATAAGTTCTGATACCAAAAAACTCATGGAGATCTTGATTAAAACCTCCACAACCCCAATGGTCATAGATGCTGATGGAATAAATTCCCTTAAAGGGGAGAGGGCGATTTTTTCAAAGTTGAAGGCACCTATTATTCTCACCCCTCATCCGGGTGAAATGGCAAGGCTGCTTGGAAAACAAAAGGGTGTTTCTGTTAAAACCCAGGATATAGAAAGGAACAGGATCAATGTTCCTGTTTCCTTTGCGAAAGAAACAGGGACGTATCTTGTGCTCAAGGGTGTACCAACGATTATTGCCGGGCCTGATGTAAGGGCATATATCAATTCAACAGGTAACCCAGGAATGGCCTCTGCGGGAACAGGAGATGTTCTAACAGGTATGATTTCAGCATTTTTAAGCCAGGGTTTATCTCCAACTCATGCATCTATACTCGGAGTATATATGCATGGCTTTGCTGGAGACATCGCAGCAGCTGAGAAGGGTGAACACCCTCTCATTGCAACAGATATCATAGAGAAGATTCCTTTTGCTTTTCATTCTCTGAGCCATGGATAGATTGATAAGCCCTGGAATATTTAACAGTTATGTAACCCCCGTTAGAAAGCCCGGACAGGGCTTTTTTTCTAATGGGGTAAAGGCATTTTTTACCAAGAAACCCTTGGGTGTTGATATTAACGAGATATGCCGCATCCTTTCTATCAGGAAAGAAGAGGTCTATCTTCCCATACAGAAGCATACGGATAAGATTCACTTAATCAGGACAGATATTAACCCAAGGATTGCAGATGCAGTAATCACTGCGAATAAAGGTCTATTAATAGGTATCCAGGTTGCAGACTGTGTTCCTATACTTATTTCTGACATGAGGAATGCTGTAGTGGGCGCTGTGCATGCAGGATGGCGAAGTACTGCAGCCCGGATACTGAAAAAAGCCATCCAATTAATGATTCAAGATTTTCATTCATCCCCTGGTGATATCAAGATCGCTCTTGGGCCCAGTATAAGATGGAGTTGTTATTATGTGGGAGATGAGGTAAAGGACGCAATTTATAAAGTCACAGGGGAGGGTGCATATTACCTTCAAATGGACGGCAGATATTGTATTGATCTTCCTTCTGCAAACATGTATCAGGCATTGTCAATGGGTATTCCAAAGGAAAACATCTGGATTTCGAATGATTGTACCTATTGCAGCCCGAATGAATACTATTCATATAGATACGATAAGGCTTATAATGGGAAACAGGGTGGCTTTATTGGAATGTTTTAAATCCAAAATACCCATCACTGTGAATTAGGCATTACTTTCAAGTGAAAAAATATATAACCAACAGCCCTGACGAGACAAAGGAGATTGGTCTCAGATTGGGCAGGCTTTTAAAATCAGGAGATGTTGTTGGACTATATGGGGAACTCGGCAGCGGAAAGACAACATTGGTAAAAGGAATAGCAAAGGCTTTCGGGATTGAAAATAAAGATATTACGAGTGCAAGTTTTACAATAATTGCAGAATATAATACAAAACCAGCTTTTTCTCATATAGATTTGTACAGGATTGAAAAGGATACAGAACTTGATGATCTTGGCTTCTGGGATCAAATAGGAGGTAATGGAATTTCTGTTATAGAGTGGGCAGAGAGAGCAGGCAGAAGGTTGCCTGAAGAAACGATAAAGGTATATTTAAAATCTATCGGAAATAGTGGGAGAGAGATAATAATAGAGGAGAAAAATGAACAGGATTGGAATAATCTGTAAAGCCGGTGTTCCTAAGTCAGTAGAAATATTGAAAGAATTGCTGCCCTGGCTAAGACAGAAAGGTTGTGAAACCTTTGTTGACACAGAGACTGCCTCTACACTTAATATTGACGGTTTTCCACGTTCAGAAATACCTTCTTTATCAGAAATAATCATTGTCCTGGGTGGAGACGGAACAATGCTGAGCACATGCAGACTTGTAGCTGACAAGGGAGTACCGGTTCTCGGAATAAATATAGGTGGTCTTGGTTTTATTACAGAAGTCCAATTAGATGAACTTTATGAAACCATGGAGAAAGTCCTTTCAGGTGAATGTCCAATTGAAGAAAGGCTTATGCTCACAGCACAGGTTCGTAGACTCGGAGAACTCATCGCTGAATACATTGTTCTGAATGAAGTGGTAATAAATAAGGCAGCCCTTGCAAGGATAATCGACCTTGAAACATATGTAAACCAAAACTATGTTACTACCTTTAAGGCTGATGGCTTGATAATATCGACTCCAACAGGATCTACTGCATATTCACTATCTGCAGGTGGTCCTATCCTTTATCCCACGCTCGACAATATCATAATTACTCCCATATGTTCGCATACGCTCACAAATAGAGCAATGGTCCTTCCAGGTGATTCCATCATAAAGGTTATTCTCAGATCTCCTACAGAGCGTGTTTATCTAACAATGGATGGACAAGTCGGTTTTTCTGTAATGCAGAATGATGTCATTGAAGTTTCAAAGGCTCCGTTTAAGACACGTCTTCTTATACCATGCGACAGGGATTACTTCCATATTTTGAGGACAAAATTGAAATGGGGAGAAAGGTAGATAGGTAGATAGGTAGATAGAGTAACGAGTTATGAGTAAAGAGTTACGATTTCAAAAAAAAGAGATTATAACAGAAGCAAAAATATTTGAGAATATAAAAAGTATTCTTGAGTTTTATCAGGATCTGGGCTTTGAGATGCTGCCGATAAATTTCCCCACACCCCCCTTTACTTCCCCCCTTACTAAGGGGGGATACAGAGGGGTCAAAGGGAGGCAGAGGGGGATTAATAAAGAAGCCGTTCTTAATGTTTTAAGGAAAGATATTGGTGAATGCAAAAGGTGCAGGCTTTCAAAAGAAAGAACAAATATAGTGTTTGGCGAGGGTAATTCAGATGCAAGGCTGATGTTCATTGGGGAAGCTCCTGGCAGGGAGGAGGACTCTCAGGGAAGACCTTTTGTAGGAGATGCAGGAATGCTCCTTACAAGACTTATTGAAAAGATGGGCTTTAAGAGAGGGGATGTTTATATCGCGAACATATTAAAATGCAGACCACCCATGAACCGTGATCCAGAGAAGGATGAGATAGAAAGCTGCAGGGGTTTTGTAGAAAAACAGATAGAGATTATTAAACCTGAGGTTCTTATTTCACTTGGAAGGATTTCTGCTCAGACACTTATAGGAAATACACGATTAAAGATGACTTCAATCCGTGGGAATTTTTTCGATTACAAAGGGATCCTCTTAATGCCAACTTTCCATCCTGCCTATCTGCTCAGAAACCCAAAGGATAAATGGCTTACCTGGAATGACGCACAGAAAGTACTCGAGAAACTCAAAGAGATAACATGAAAGTACTCTGGGCACCATGGAGAATGGCTTATATTCTCTCAGATAAGAATCAAGGATGCATCTTCTGCGAGATGCCAAAGCAAGGGAGAAGCAGAGACAGGGATAATCTCATACTCTATAGAAGTTCTCATAATCTTGTCATGATGAATCGCTATCCATACAATAACGGCCATCTCATGGTTGTTCCTTACCTCCATAAGTCTTCACTTGATGGGCTGACAGATGAAGCACTTCTTGATTTTATGAAGGTCACACAGCATTCTATTAATTCATTGCGGAAGGTTCTCATGCCAGAAGGATTCAATATGGGTATAAATATTGGGAAAATAGCCGGTGCAGGGATGGAAGACCACATCCATCTTCATATGGTGCCAAGATGGGCTGGAGACACCAGCTTCATGACAGTTCTTGATGAGGTGAGGGTTATTCCAGAGCATATCATGGATACATATGATAAGCTTTTTACTGTCTTTAACTCTGATATTTGAGCCTTTCCTGTCTCCATCTTTTGTATTGATAAAAATCTTTTAACAGTATTGATAATTACAAAAAATTATTATTTTGGTGTAAAATCATTTTTATGAAAAGTCTTGATGATGTTGTTGAATTCCATGGTCATATATGTCCAGGGTTAGTATTGGGCTACAGGGTATCCATTGTCGCATTGAAAGAATTTGGTGACAGGGCTGAGGATGAAGAGATAGTTGCTATAGTAGAGAATAATTCATGTGCAGTAGATGCAGTGCAGGTTGTAACAGGATGTACCTTCGGTAAGGGTAACCTGATATTCAAGGATTACGGAAAACAGGTTTACACCTTTATAAAAAGGCCTTCAGGTGAGAGTTTAAGGATTTCAGTGAAATGGGAATCTCCCCAGGAGACAGAAGAAGAGAAAGAGATGTGGGAAAAGTATATAAGGGGAGACCGTTCAGAAGACGTTTTAAAGGCAGTTCACTATAGAAAATCAAGAAAGATAGATTCCATAATTCATGCAGGAGATGAAGAACTTTTTACAATAAAAAAAGTCAGAATGGAACCTCCGGAAGAGGCTGAAATATATCCAAGCATAAGATGCTCTATGTGTGGAGAGAAGGTGATGAAGCCAAGAGCAAAAGTCAGGGATGGGAAGATTGTATGCATTCCTTGTTTTGAGAAAGATATAAAATGAGAGGCCTTTAAGGAATTATAATTGAAAAGTGTTTTAGAAAAAACAAATGTCTTAATTGAAGCGCTCCCATATATCAGAAATTTTTATGGCAAGACTTTCATCATAAAATATGGAGGCTCTGCGCAGATTAAGCAGAATTTGATGGATTCCTTTGCCCTGGATGTGGTCTTGCTTAATTACATAGGGATTCACCCTGTAATTATTCATGGAGGGGGACCAAAGATAAGCTCCACAATGGAGAAAATGGGTAAAAAACCCGAATTTATCCAGGGACAGCGATTTACAGATAAGGAGACGATGGACATCGTAGAGATGGTTCTTGGGGGACTCATAAATAAAGAGATTGTTTCATTGATTAATAGCCACGGAGGAAAGGCTGTAGGCTTAAGCGGAAAAGACGGAGGGCTTATAAAGGCTAAGAAAAAATTATTAAAGATATCTGCTGAAAAAGGCAAGAGGAAAACAATTGACCTTGGTTTTGTCGGAGACGTCACTGGTATTGATACCAAGATACTCATGAGTCTCGAAAAAGAGAATTTTATTCCCATAATATCGCCTATAGGAGTCAGCCAAAAAGGTGAGACATTAAATATAAATGCCGATTCTGTTGCAGCTTTCATTGCTTCTGCACTCAGGGCTGAAAAACTTATTCTCCTGACGGATGTTCCGGGCGTTAAAGATAAAAAGGGCAGAATAATCTCAACATTAACCTGGCATCAGATTAAAAAACTCATTAAAGAAGATACTATAGCAGGAGGGATGCTTCCCAAGGTTCAGGCATGCCTTGAAGCAATCAGGGGTGGTGTTTCAAAAACCCATATTATTGACGGAAGGGTTCCTCACTGCCTTCTCCTCGAAATATTCACTAAAAGGGGAATCGGCACTGAGATATCAGCATAATACGTGACTAAAAGGTTCTCCTTAAGACATCCTTTTCTCTTCCTCCTCTTAGTATCAGCAGGATTGATAATACTCTATCTGGTCCTGTTTCCTAATGTTTCAAGGCTTAAAAAGGAAAACCCCTCAAAAACCTCCCTCATGGAATATCGTTATAAAGAATGGGAAAGAAAAGGGAAAAAATACAGGATTAAACAGATTTGGGTTCCCCTCTCCAACATTTCTCCTTATCTTATCAAGGCCGTTCTGATAGGTGAAGACGACAAGTTCTGGAGGCACGAGGGTTTTGATTATGAGGCATTAAAGAAGGCAATTGAAAAGGATATAAAAGCAAAGAAATTCAAGTTTGGAGGCAGTACAATAAGTCAACAGCTTGCAAAAAACCTCTATCTTTCACCTTCTAAAAATCCGATTAGAAAACTCAGGGAAGCCATCATCACATGGAAGATAGAGAGGGTTCTAAGCAAGAGGAGAATCCTTGAGCTTTACTTGAATGTGGCAGAGTGGGGTGAGGGGATATTCGGCATTGAGGCAGCAACAAGGCATTACTATGGAAAATCTGCATCTGAATTGAGCCCGGAAGAGTCTGCAAGACTTACGTCAGTCCTGCCAAACCCGATAAAATATAATCCCTTAGGGGATAGCAGATTTGTCGAAAAACGTTCTAACCTCATTTACAGCATTATGGTAAGGCGTGGAATCGTGGTTCCTGAATATGAAGAGGTTATTGAAGAAGGAACAAGTGTAGATAACTCCTCAGGGGAATCTGAACAGGAAGAGGATAAACAAGATTCTCTTAAATACATCTCCCCGCAAAACATCTCGCCGGAAATCAAATAACACTTTATCTTTTGACAGCCTGTTGAAAAACTAAGTTTTTCTGTCACCCTGAGTGCAACGAAGGGTCTCAAATACTCGAAACTACGAGATTCTTCGTTCCACTCAGAATGAGAAATCGAAGTTTGAGGATCTTTTTCAACAGGCTATTGATATTTGACTTAACATATAAAATTATGTTTATATGTATGTAATATAATGATTAGTATATCTTTTGTAAAAAATAATACAAATTCATTAAACACATTGCGCTTGTCATTGCGAGCGACCAACGGGAGCGTGGCAATCTGACACAAAGTGTCATTCTGAGCGCAGCGAAGAATCTCAGTGAATAGCACAGGATAAGCTCTGCGAAGAATCTTTTTGAGATCCTTCGGGCTTGCCCTCAGGATGACTGCCTTGCAGTGAGATTGCTTTGTCGGTCGCAACGACCTTCTCGCAATGACACTTTACTTAATGTGATTGTATTATGATAATTATCATATAAATATTGGTTTATAAATAATAAGTAGGAATTCTATTTATGAAAATTGATTGTTACGTATCAGAAGAATGTGGATCAGAAGAAGCTTTGAGAAAAAATATACGAGAAGCCCTGACACTTGAGGGTGTTGAAGTCGAAGTAAATATCTCCGTTATCGATGATGTGAAAGCAGGTTCCTTAGGTCTTAGAGGTTCACCTTCTGTATTCATAAATGGAAAAGAGATACAGCCTGTTGATATTCTGGGTTTCTCATGAAGGATGTTCAGAGATGAGTCCGGTGGGCTCTCGAATGTTCCTAATGTTGAAATTTTAAGAAGGATGCTCAGGGAAACAGATGACAAAACGAAATGATTTGTTGAATATTTTCAAAGCCCTCTCAGATGAGACAAGGTTACGAATATTAAAACTCCTTGAGGAGGGTGAACTATGTGTATGTGATGTTGTTGCTGCCTTTGAAATGGTCCAGCCAAAGGTCTCCTTTCACCTCGGTGTGTTAAAAGAAGCAGGACTGATTAAAGATAGAAAACAGGGCAAGTGGATTCACTACAGGATTGCTGATTCTGACATATTCAGGAGGTTTCTTATTTTATCTGTCCTTGAGAGGACACCAGAAGATGTTATAAAGGAAGATAAAAAGAAGCTAAATGAATTTCTTAAAAATAAAAAGGTGAAAGCAGATCCCACTGGTCTTAAAAATAAAAGTTCATGCTGTGAAAATAGTCCTCAATTTAAGGAATCTCAACATGGCTGATAATTCAAAAAGGCTTTCTTTTTTAGACAGGTTTCTCACCCTATGGATATTTCTGGCAATGGCTGTAGGGGTTATTTCAGGATATCTTTATCCGCAAATTACCGATTTCTGGAATATCTTTCAGGTCGGAACAACCAATATCCCCATAGCTATTGGATTGATTCTGATGATGTACCCGCCCCTGGCAAAAGTAAAGTATGAGGAACTGGGAGAGGTCTTCAGAAATAAAAAAGTTCTCGGATTATCCCTCATTCAAAACTGGATCATCGGGCCGATTCTGATGTTCCTGCTGGCGATCATTTTCCTCGGC
>Ga0184631_10000235_pt1 | contig 11816 bp, 7 predicted proteins | sample PLM4_90_b1_FD_133160 | JGI IMG/M metagenome (GOLD analysis project Ga0184631, IMG submission 133160) | Groundwater sediment microbial communities from an aquifer in East River, Colorado, USA - PLM4_90_b1 | ecosystem: Environmental > Terrestrial > Soil > Riparian zone | place: USA: East River... | reverse complement strand
TTTGGTTTTCTGGCCTCGAAAAGTTCAGCCACCCGTGGGAGACCCCCAGTAATATCTTTCGTCTTCGTCGTCTCCCTGGGGATCTTTACGATGACATCTCCAGCTTCCACAATATCTCCTTCGGAAATGAAAATATTTGCCCCGACTGGGAGGAGATACCGAGCTTGGGATGTGGAACCTGGGAGATTCATGGTTCTGCCTCTCTCATCCTTGATCGAGATCCTTGGTCGAAGTTCTGCGTCTTTCGACTCGAAGATGACCTTTCTGGAAAGCCCGGTGAACTCATCCACCTGCTCCTGCATCGTCACCCCTTCTATGATATCCCCAAATTTGACCTTGCCGGAGACCTCGGTCAAGACAGGGATGGAGTAAGGATCCCATTCTGCCAACATCTCCCCTTCCTTCACCTTCTGTCCGTCCTTGACTCTCAGTTTGGCACCATAGATCACGGAATAACGTCTTCGCTCCCTTCCGCTTTCATCCAGGATGGCAATCTCGCCATTTCGATTCATGATGCTCAGGTTTCCCTCCCGGTTCTTAACCGTTTTGAGGCTGATGAACTTCACCTTCCCATCGATCCGGCTTTCCAATGTCGTCTGTTCAGCTCGCCGGCTGGCCGTCCCACCGATGTGGAAAGTCCTCATGGTCAACTGTGTTCCTGGTTCGCCGATCGACTGGGCGGCGATGATCCCGATCGCCTCTCCCACATTGACCAGTCTTCCCCGGGCCAAGTCTCTTCCGTAACAGAGAGCACATACCCCCCGTCTCGATTTGCAGCTGAGAACCGATCGGATCTTCACCTTCTCGATCCCACTATCCTCGATCCGCTCTGCGCGGGCCTCGTCAATCTCGTCATTTCCTTTGACAATCACCTCATCGGTAAAGGGGTCCCGGATGTCCTCCAAGGCGACACGACCCAGAATCCTTTCCCTCATCGACTCGATGATCTCTCCTCCTTCGGTCAGAGAGGTGACATCAATCCCATCCAAGGTACCACAATCATGACCCGCGATCACCACATCTTGGGCGACATCGACCAAGCGTCGGGTGAGATATCCCGCATTGGCTGTCTTCAAGGCGGTATCGGCCAGTCCCTTTCGTGCACCATGGGTTGAGATGAAGTACTGCAAAACGGTGAGGCCTTCACGAAAGTTTGCCGTGATCGGAGTTTCGATAATCTCTCCAGAAGGTTTAGCCATCAGACCCCGCATCCCAGCCAGTTGGCGCACCTGTTGGGCACTGCCTCGAGCCCCGGAGTCGGCCATCATGTAGATGGGGTTGAAACTTTCAACTGTCCTTTTCTCCCCCCCAGGACCCTGCGTCTGCTCACTTCCCAGTTCCTTGAGCATCACATCGGCGATGTTCTCTGTCACTTGGGCCCAGATGTCGATCACCTTATTGTATCGCTCACCATCCGTGATCAACCCCTCTGTATACTGGTCTTGAACCTTTTCAATCTCCTCCTGAGCTTCCTGAAGGAGGGTTGCTTTATTGGAAGGAATCAGCATGTCATCGATCGAGATGGAGAGCCCGGCCAATGTCGCATAACGATAACCCAAGGTCTTCAACCTGTCGGAGAGGATCACCGTCTTCTTATCTCCGCAAAAACGGTAACAGTGATCGATGAGATTGGCCAGTTCACCCTTCTTCATCACCTTGTTGATCAAGGCAAAGGGAATCTCCTCAGGGATAATCTCTTTAAGCAGAACCCGACCTACCGTTGTCTCCTCTAATTTACCATTGATCCTCACCTTGATCCGCGCCTGGAGGTCCAGCTCATTGGCATCGTAAGCGATCCGGACCTCTTCGGGATTCGAACAGACCTTGCCCTCTCCCTTCACAAAAAGCCGATCCCTGGTCATGTAATAGATCCCGAGGACGATGTCCTGGGTAGGCACAATGATCGGTTTCCCATTGGCAGGGGAAAGGATGTTATTCGTCGACATCATCAAAATCCTTGCCTCCGCCTGCGCTTCGACCGAGAGAGGGACATGGACAGCCATCTGGTCTCCATCGAAATCTGCATTAAAGGCAGCACAGACCAACGGATGGAGCTGAATGGCCTTGCCTTCAATAAGAACAGGTTCAAAGGCCTGAATGCCCAGACGGTGAAGGGTCGGAGCACGGTTGAGCAGGACAGGGTGTTCGCGAATCACTTCATCCAGGACATCCCAGACCTCGGGTCTCTCCTTCTCCAACATCTTCTTGGCGCTCTTGATCGTGGTGACCAGGCCTTTCTCTTCCAGGCGGTGGTAGATGAAAGGTTTGAAAAGCTCCAGGGCCATCTTTTTGGGAAGTCCACACTGATGTAATTTTAATTCGGGACCGACCACGATCACCGACCGCCCGGAATAATCCACTCGTTTCCCTAAAAGGTTCTGCCGGAACCGACCCTGTTTTCCTCGGAGCATGTCGCTCAAGGATTTGAGGGGTTTCTTATTCGCCCCCAAGATCATCCTTCCCCTCTTCCCATTATCGAAGAGGGCATCCACCGACTCCTGAAGCATTCGCTTCTCGTTCCGGATGATGATCTCCGGGGCATTCAATTCAAGAAGCCGTTTGAGGCGGTTGTTTCGATTGATCACTCTCCGGTAAAGGTCGTTGAGATCCGAAGTCGCAAACCGACCTCCGTCTAAGGGGACGAGAGGCCGGAGATCGGGTGGAATGACCGGAACGACCTCTAAGATCATCCATTCCGGTTTGTTTCCTGACTCGAGGAAGGATTCAATGATTTTTAACCGTTTCGCCAGACGCTTTTTCTTGGCCTCTGAAGTCGTCTCCTTCATCTCTGCCCGGAGCTTCTGCGAAAGTTCTTTCACATTGGTGTTCCTCATTAACTCGCGGATCGCATCGGCTCCTTGGGAGACCGCAAAATCATCCCCGTGCTTTTCCCTTGCCTCTCGGTACCGGTCTTCGGAGAGAATCTCTCCCTTCTTCAGAGGAGTTTTCTTCCCATCGAGCACAAGGTAGGCTTCAAAATAGAGGATTCTCTCCAGCTCCTTCAGCGTCATATCGGAAAGGATACCAATCTTGCTCGGGATGCTTTTGAGAAACCAGATATGAGCCACAGGCGTGGCCAAGCGAATATGCCCCATCCTCTCCCTGCGGACCTTCGACTGGATCACCTCCACCCCGCACTTCTCGCAGACGATCCCCCGATGTTTCATCCGTTTGTATTTGCCGCAATTGCATTCATAGTCTTTGGTAGGGCCAAAGATCTTGGCACAGAAGAGTCCATCCTTCTCCGGTTTGAAGGTCCGGTAGTTGATCGTCTCCGGCTTCTTCACTTCTCCATGGGACCACGACTCGATCTTTTCTGGAGAGGCGATGGAGATTCGGATGGCATTATAGCTGATTGGATTTTTTACCTTCTCATAGAACGATAGATAATCTTCCAATGGCATCCTCCTTCTTTTTCGCAAAGCGCTAAGCGCAGAGCATCTAAAATCACAAATTCCAAATCCCAAATAAGCTCCAAATTCCAAATGACCAAACCGGCTTTGTTTCGGATTTGGATGATTGGGATTTATTTGAAACTTGGCCTGCCTGCGCGAAGCCGCTTCGGCGAAGGCAGGTGCTTGGGATTTGGTGCTTCCATATTGCTATGCCCTATGTGCAATTAGATTTCTTCCCGCTTCTCTTCAATCAACTCCGTATCCAAACAGAGACTCTGTAACTCTTTGACCAAAACGTTGAAAGACTCCGGAAGCCCAGGCTCCAAGGTATGATCCCCTTTCACAATCCCTTCGTAGACTCGGGTCCTTCCTGCCACGTCATCCGATTTTACGGTCAGGAATTCCTGAAGGGAATGAGCCGCACCATAGGCCTCTAAAGCCCAGACTTCCATCTCCCCTAACCGTTGTCCTCCAAACTGGGCTTTCCCTCCTAACGGTTGCTGGGTCACCAGGGAATAGGGGCCAATGGACCGAGCATGAATCTTGTCATCCACCAGGTGGTGTAATTTCAGAAGGTAGATATAGCCTATGGTGACCTTCTGGTGGAAGGGTTCTCCCGTTCTCCCGTCGTAGAGCGTCGTCTGTCCCGTAACAGGGAGCCCTGCTCTTTTCAAATGGTCTTTGATCTCTTCCTCCGAAGCAGCATCGAAGACCGGAACTGACATGAAGATCCCCTGGCCAAGTTTCCTGGCCAGTTCAACGATCTCTTCATCGGTAGCTTGGTCCAGATACTGAGTCACCTCTTTTGAAGAATAGATCTCTTTGATCCTCCTCCGAAGCACCTTGGGATTGAAGTGTTGCTGTAGATACTCATCGATCTGCCAACCCAACCCTTTGGCTGCCCATCCCAGGTGGGTCTCCAAAATTTGACCCACATTCATTCGGGAAGGCACTCCCAAGGGGTTGAGGATGATATCGACCGGCGTCCCGTCCTCTAAGTAAGGCATGTCTTCTTCTGGAAGAATCCGGGAGATGATCCCTTTATTCCCATGCCGTCCGGACATCTTATCGCCCACGGAAAGTTTCCGTTTCATGGCGATGTAGACCTTGACGGTTTTGATCACGCCCGGGGCCAGTTCGTCTCCCTTCTTCAGCCTGGCCAATTTCTCCGTGAAGACTCCCTTGACCACATTGATCTGGAGCTCGGCATGGTTGAGGAATCGATGGACTTCAGGAAGGACCCGCTTTCCCTCGATGACATTGATCTCCTTCAGCCGATCGAACGGAATATTAAAGAGGTGCTCCTCTTTGATCGCCTCCTTGGCCTCCAGGTAGATGCGACCCTTTTTCTCATCAGCGATCCGGTGGTCGGCTCGCTTTCCAGTCAGATACTTTCCGATTTTGCGACGCGTGCTGTTCTGGATGATTCGGATCTCATCCGCCTGGTTCTTCAACAACCTCACCTTTTCCTGATCCTCGATGGCCTTCATCCTCTCATCCTTCTCCTGGCCTTTCCGGGAGAAGACCTTTGCATCGATCACGATCCCTTCGATGCCATGGGGGACTCTCAGAGAAGTATCCCGAACATCCCCTGCCTTTTCACCAAAGATCGCCCGGAGGAGTTTCTCTTCCGGAGAGAGCTGGGTTTCCCCTTTGGGGGTCACCTTGCCGACAAGGATGTCACCGGGCTTCACCTCCGCACCAATGCGGATAATACCGCTCTCATCCAGATCCTTGAGTGCTTCCTCCCCCGCATTGGGTATGTCGCAGGTGATTTCCTCCTTTCCCAACTTGGTGTCCCGAGCCACACACTCCATTTCCTCGATATGGATCGAGGTATAGGCGTCTTCCTTCAATATTTTTTCGCTAATGAGGATCGAATCTTCAAAATTATATCCTCCCCACGGCATGAAACCGACAAGCACATTCCTCCCGAGGGCCAGTTCTCCCATATCCGTTGCTGGTCCATCGGCAATGACCTCTCCCTTCTTTACATGTTCTCCCACACGGACAATGGGCCTTTGATTTATACAGGTATTCTGATTGGACCGTTTGTATTTGATCAGAGTATAGATGTCAACACCTGGGTCACTCTCTTTCTGGCCATTCTCATCGGCACGGATGACGATCCGGGAGGCATCCACATCTTCGACCACTCCGTCTCTCTTTGCCACGATCGTCACTCCTGAATCCCTTGCCACGATCGCCTCCATTCCAGTCCCGATGAGGGGTGCATCTGTCCTCAGAAGAGGAACGGCCTGTCGCTGCATATTCGATCCCATGAGGGCCCGGTTGGCGTCATCATTCTCGAGAAAGGGGACGAGCGAGGTGGCCACGCTCACCAGTTGTTTTGGCGAAACATCCATATAACGAATCTCTTCCGGTTTCACCATCAAAAATTCGCCACCCCTTCGGGCGGATATAAGAGGAACGGTGAACCTTCCCTCCCGATCCAGAGGTGCATTTGCCTGAGCGATGGCAGGTTTCTGTCCATCGATCTCTTCCTCTTCATCGAGGGCGAAGAGGTATTTGACATTATTCGTCACCTTTCCATTGATCACTTCCCGATAAGGGGTTTCGATGAATCCATAGTCGTTGACGCGGGCATAGGTACTGAGAGAGGTGATGAGGCCGATATTGGGACCCTCCGGGGTCTCGATCGGACAGATCCGACCGTAATGCGTCGGGTGGACATCCCTCACCTCAAATCCTGCCCTCTCCCGGGTGAGCCCTCCTGGACCTAATGCAGACAGGCGGCGTTTATGGGTGATCTCGGAGAGAGGATTGGTCTGATCCATAAACTGAGAGAGCTGGCTCGAACCGAAAAACTCTTTGATCACCGCAGAGAGAGGTTTAGAATTGATGAGATCATGGGGCATCAAGGTCTCTACATCCTGAAGGCTCATTCGCTCCTTGATCGCCCTTTCGATCCTCACCAGCCCGATGTGATATTGATTTTCGAGTAACTCCCCAACGGTCCTCACCCGGCGGTTTCCCAGGTGGTCGATGTCGTCGACCGAGCCTTGGCCGTCTTTCAATCGGATCAAGTATTTTACCACTTCCAGGACATCACGTCTCCTCAGGGTGGTCTTTTCATCCTCCAGCATCTCTCGGACTTTCTTCTGTACATCGTCCGTGATGGTTCCGTCCTTCAAGGCGGGCATCAGTCCGATGGGATGAAGGATCTTTGCCACTCGATGAATCTCTTCAGCCATCTCTGGAGTGGCGATCGCCTCGTCAAAATCGAGCCATCCTTCCAAAACCCGGTCCACCAACTCCTTCCCTCCGGCATAGCTGGCTCCAGACTCGAGAGCCTCTTTCTTCCATTTCTCCGTGAAGACGAGTACTTTGGGAGGGCCCCCCTTGAGACCAAGCTTATGGTTCAACTTCATCCTCCCCACCCTGGAGAGATCGTAGCGTTCCGAGTTGAAAAAGAGGTTGTAGAAAAGGCCGATCGCTGTTTCAACGGTGGGAGGGTCCCCAGGTCGAAGCCTTTTATAGATATCGATCAAAGCCCTTTCGGATTCTTTCTCCCTGATCGACTTGATCGGTTCAACCATGGGCAATTTCTCCCTCTCCTCCCGGGTCAGTCCGATCTTATCGATCACCAACGTATCTCGTAACGAAGAGCTGACATTGATGTTATCGATGAAGAGAATCTCAAATTCCTCAACTTTTCTCTCTTTCATCTCCTCCAGAAGTTCCTCCGTCACCTCGTCATTATACTCAGCGATCACCTCGCCGGTTTCAGGGTCCACCGCATCCTTCGCCAGAAATTTTCCAATCAGATCCTTGGATTCGATGGGAATGGTATTGATCTTGGTTAACTCCAGTTTTTTGAACGATTCCTCGGTGATCCGGCGGTGTTTCTTGAGGATCACCTTATGGGTCTCCGGATCGAGGATATCGGAGGTCGCCTTCTGTCCTACCAACACATCCCTCGATACCTCTTTCAGGAATTTCCCCTTCCGACAGAGAACCTTCTCCTTGTGATAGAAATAGTTCAGGAGCTCCTGACCGGTGTATTTCAGGGCCCGAAGGAGAACGGTTACAGGGATCTTTCGACGTCGGTCAATCCGGACATGGAGAAGATCTTTCTGGTCGAACTCAAAATCAATCCAGGATCCGCGATAGGGGATGATGCGGGCATAGTAGAAGAGCTTTCCTCCCGCATGGGGTTTGACCTGATCCTGATCGAAAAAGACCCCGGGGGAACGATGGAGTTGGCTGACGATCACCCTCTCCGTCCCGTTGATGATGAACGTCCCGTTCTCGGTCATCAGGGGAATTTCGCCGAAATAGACCTCCTGCTCTTTCACCGCCTTAATGCTTTTGGCTTTGGTCTCCTCATTGACATCCCAGACGACCAAGCGGACGGTTACCTTAATCGGAGCGGCATAGGTCATCCCCCTTAACAGACACTCCTCCACATCATACTTGGGCTCGGTCAGACGATAACTGACGAATTCAAGGGAAGCGGTTTCATAAAAATCTTTGATCGGGAAAACGGCCTTAAAGACAGCCTCAAGTCCGGCGGCTTCACGCTTCTCCGGATCCACTTCGGCCTGCAGAAATTTCTCGTAGGATCTCTTTTGAATTTCGATCAAATTAGAGATCTCGAGCACCTCTTTGATCTTTGAGAAGTTCTTACGATACCTTCGATAGATGGGGACCACACTGGCCATAATGACTCCTTTCCTGAAAATAAAAAGTCCCCTCCCTCTCGGACTGATCTACAAATCGCTCTGTCCTTCTGGGAAGAGACAACCCTGTCCCTCAGCACGTTTGATTGTTTTCCTACTTTACTTCGACGGTGCCCCCAGCATCTTCGATCTTCTTTTTGATCGTCGCTGCTTCTTCCTTGGACACTCCTTCTTTAACAGGCCTGGGAACACCCTCGACAAGGTCTTTGGCTTCTTTCAAACCCAGGCCCGTCAATTCCCTGACAACCTTAATGACTTGGATTTTCTTGTCGCCAAACCCCGTCAACATGACATCAAACTCAGTCTTCTCTTCAGCCGGAGCGGCTTCCGCTCCACCCGCTGCTCCTGGAGCCGGCATAGCAGCCATTGCCATCGGCGAAGCCGCTTTGACTCCTAGTTTCTCCTCTAAAGCCTTTACCAAATCACGGGCCTCTAATAGAGTGAGACTGCCAATTTCTTCAGTAATTTTTTGGATATCAGCCATTGGGAAATTCCTCCTATCTCTATATTAGAAAGTGGAATGTGGAGGGTGATTTAGAAATCTACCCTCACCTCTCCACTCTCGACACTCGAAGTTGCTACTAATTGATCGACACGGGCCTGGATCACACCTACCACTTGCTGAAGGAGACTGAGAAGAACTCCTCCCAATTGCCCCCCTGGCGTCTGTATCTCTCCCAATATCTGGGCGAAGAGGACCTCACGGGGTGGCAGGGTGGCCAAAGCCTTCACTTCCTCAGGAGGTACCGCCCTTCCTTGAATCAGACCGGCCTTGATCTCAAGGGAAGGTTGGGTCTTAATAAATTCCGATAAAATCTTTGCCAAAAGGGCCGGATCGCCGTAGGAGATTGCGATGGCTGTGGGGCCCTCAAAATAACCGTTCAGCTTTTCCAGATCCGTCCCTTTGGAGGCCCGTTTCATCAATGTATTTTTAACAACGCGATAGGAAATCTTCTCTTCCCTCAAACGTTTTCTCAGTTGATTCATCTGCTCGACATTGAGGCCACGGTAATTGGTCAGGACAACGGCCTTCACCCCTTCGATCTGCCTCGAAAGATCCGATACGACATTTCCCTTTTCTTTTCGATTCAACGCCCCTTCCCTCCTTCTCCTTCATGAGGCCCGGTATCTTTTCTATGGCTTCAGAACATTCCGCACGTTCATGGGATCAATCTTAACCCCCGGCCCCATCGTTGTGGACAAGGCGATGCTCCGGAGATAAACCCCCTTGCTGGTCGGCGGCTTTGCTCGGAGAATCACCTCCAGCAGCGTCTTGACATTTTCTAACAATCGATCAAACCCAAAGGAGACCTTCCCCACAGGGAGGTGGATGATCCCTGCTTTCTCCACTTTGAACTCCACCTTTCCTGCTTTGATCTCTCTGATCGCCCTCTCCAAATCGAAGGTGACCGTTCCCACCTTGGGATTGGGCATCAATCCTCGAGGTCCCAAAATCTTCCCCAGTTTACTCACCGAACCCATCATATCCGGGGTGGCAATCGCTTTGTCAAACTCCAGCCATCCTTTGGATATTTTTTCAATGAGGTCGTCTGCTCCGACCATATCGGCCCCTGCATCCTGCGCTTCCTTCTCTTTCTGCCCTTTCGCAAAGACCAATATCCTCACCTTCTTTCCGGTACCATGGGGAAGAACCGCTGTGCCGCGTACCATCTGGTCCGCTTTTTTGGGGTCCACCCCAAGCCGGATAGCCAGGTCCACTCCTTCATCAAATTTGGCGTACGAAGCCTCCACAAGGAGCTTTACCCCTTCCTCCAAGTCGTAACGTTTGTTTCGATCTCCTTTACTCTTTGCCTCTAAATATTTCTTCCCGCGATGTGCCATAGCTTTTTCTCAAACAATCTCCAGTCCCATACTCCGTGCCGTGCCCTCGACTGTACGGATCGCACCTTCAAGGTCAACGGCATTGAGGTCTTTAAGCTTGATCTGTGCAATCTCTCTGATTTGATCCTTGGTCACCTTGCCGACTTTATTTCGATTGGGCTCTCCCGAACCTTTTACAATCTTTGCGGCCTTCTTCAAAAGAATCGAGGCCGGTGGGGTCTTGGTCACAAAGCTGAAAGACCGATCCGAGTAAATGGTGATCACCACAGGGATGATCATCCCCTCCTGCCCCTGGGTACGAGCATTAAAGGCTTTGCAAAACTCCATAATGTTGACCCCATGTTGTCCGAGAGCTGGCCCTACCGGAGGGGAAGGGTTGGCCTGCCCTGCCTGAATCTGAAGTTTCACCATCACCGCAACTTTCTTTGCCATGATTCACTCCTTAAACGGAGACTAATTCTTTTCCACTTGGATAAAATCCAACTCTACTGGCGTTGCCCTCCCAAAGATGGAGACCAACACCTTCAGTTTCCTCTTCTCGGGTTTGACCTCCTCGATCGTCCCGATAAAGTTGACGAAGGGGCCGTCAATGACCCGAACGTTATCTCCCACACTGAAGGAGATTTTGGGTTTCGCCTTCGTAGCCCCTTCTTTCATCTGAGACATGATCTCCTCCACCTCTTTCTCCAAGATAGGGATGGGTTTTGTACTGTCCCCGGCAAAGCCGGTGATCTTGGGAGTATCCTTCACGATATACCACGTCTCTTCGTTCAGTTCCATTTGGACCAGGATATATCCTGGGAAGATCTTCCGCTGAGAAGTTTTCCTCTTCCCCTTCACCAACTCGACAACGGTCTCTGTGGGCACCAAAATGGAAGAGAAATACTCTCCCTTGCCAAGATTCTTAATGCGCTCCTCTAAATTCTGTTTCGCCCTGTTTTCGAAACCCGAATAGGTATGAACGACATACCACTTTTGTGCCATAGAATCTGCCATTAGGGAATATTGCAAATTGAAAAAGTTGACCCTGAGCGGCACCTTCCTCCCCGTCCTAAAGGACGGGGCTTGGGCGCCGTCGAACGGGTCAAAATTTAAGCTGAAAAAATCATTTTCTATTTTCCATTTTAGATTTCACACTTTTCATTTTTCATTGGAACGGAGTTCAACTGGTAGCCCTCTTCAATAACTCCTTAATGAGAGCCGATAGGCCTGAATCGACAACCCCTAAGAAGAGAGCAATGATGAAGACGGCCACGAGAACGACCGCGGTACCAGAAAGGGTATCTTTCCTCGAAGGCCAGGTCACCTTCTTTAATTCGGTTTTGACCTCTCTCAAAAATTGTTTAGCTCCTTCGTATTTCTCCCGGATTGGAAACGCCATCGTCTTTGTCCTTCTAAAAGCCTTTCCGAAACATGTAAACGGCGCGCCATATACCTGGCACGGTATATGGCAGCCATCTACATAAGTTTGGTGCGTGGCAGGCCAGGAGGGATTTGAACCCCCATCACCCGGATTTGGAGTCCGGTGCTCTATCCGTTAGAGCTACTGGCCTCTTTCATTGTACTCGGTTTGAGGATTGAGGATCGCTTCGCCCTGTGGAATAGAGGACTTGGTGTTACCCTCCCTCACGGGAGTCTTTTACTCACCAACCACTCTTCCTATGCTTCTCAACTCAATATTCCACGGGGCAAGCTTGAGGCAAAAGATTACACTCTAAACTTTTGCTCGAAATTTTTTCGCCTCCGGCCTCCAACCTCAGTCCTCCAACTGATCTATTTCGTCTCTTTGTGAGCTGTATGCTTGTGACAGAAACGGCAATATTTTTTAAACTCCAGTTTATCCGGAGTGGATCGCTTATTCTTTGTGGTTGAATAA
>Ga0184631_10000234_pt1 | contig 11889 bp, 8 predicted proteins | sample PLM4_90_b1_FD_133160 | JGI IMG/M metagenome (GOLD analysis project Ga0184631, IMG submission 133160) | Groundwater sediment microbial communities from an aquifer in East River, Colorado, USA - PLM4_90_b1 | ecosystem: Environmental > Terrestrial > Soil > Riparian zone | place: USA: East River... | reverse complement strand
TATATACTATATTTAAACCAGATGAGGAACCTAAAGATATATCTGATTATACTAAAAAGTATGGATTGGATAAGAGTAAAGAATTATTAATAAAACTACTCGATGACAATTAAGAAAAGAGGTAAAGTTAAGAAACCTAACCCTATATATGACGGTATTACATTCGATAGTTCATTAGAAGTGTACTGTTATAAAGCATTGAAAGCAGCCAATATACCACTAGAATATGTACCACTTAGTTTTGTACTACAACAACCATTTACATATGAACCAGATGTATATGAACCAGATTTAAAAAGAGGTAAGTTGTTAGCTAAAAGAACTAGTAAGTATCAATCTATTAAATATACACCTGATTTTGTAGGAAATGGTTGGATAATAGAGACTAAAGGACGTTCAAATGAGCGGTTTAAGATAGTTTGGAAACTATTCAAGCAATATCTAACTTACAACAATATCAAATTTGACTTATATCTACCAAAGAATCAAAAACAAGTAGATCAATGTATTGAATTAATAAAAATGAAATTATGAGTAAGAAAATAGTAATAAATAGTTGTAGAGAATGTCCTAAAGCTAATTTATTCAGTACTAATTATAATACTCCTATAGTAAAAGCATGGTGTGGTATGAATCTTAAAGTAATTCCAGAACAGATATACACATCATATTATATATGGAGTGAATGTAAATTAGAAGATAATGATAATGATAGATAAAAGAGAATTGGAAATAATTCTAAAACAATTATATAATTCTTATTCAGAGGCTTTTGACTATAATACTGATTTATATATGAGTTTAAAAAGTATTTGTGGAAAATACAATATAAAACATAGTAATATTATTAACAATGACTGAGAAAGAATATTATAGTGAAAAACGAGTATCATCTTCATCTATCAAATGGTTTGAAACATCGCCATTATTCTTTAGAAAGATGCTTGATAAAGAAATTGAGCAAGAAACTAAGAGATATTTTGAGATAGGTAAGAAGATTCACATGAAAATACTTGAACCAAATGAATTTGATAAAAATTATATATACTTGGACTATGACATTCCTAAGTCCGAGAACCAACGTAAATTTTGCGAGGATTATATCACCTGTAGATCCAAGACTACGAATGAGAAGTTACTATTCGCATACAAAGGTAACTATACCGCAGACAAACTTACAGATGAAAAAATCATTGAGAAGGCAACTGAACTCAAGAAACAACTTAGTAAATATATAACTTACTTAAAGAAGAAATCTGATGTTAAAGATGTTTTAACTTATACTGATAACAAGTTGATAGAGGAATTATCTAATATTAGTAGAAACCATATAGCAGCTAATAACCTATTATATATTACTGATGAAGATAGAATGAATGGTGTAGAAGAGTATAATGAACAAATAATATTCTTTGAATATCAAGGAATTAAGTGTAAGTCTATGTTAGATAGAATATTAATTGATACTAAGAATAAAGTAATTAATTTAATAGATTTAAAGACTACAATTAATTTAGGAGATTTCTCACATTCATTTGAAGAATTTAATTATTATAGACAAATGGCATTTTATTGGTTAGCTCTATATAACTGGTTAAAAGAGAAAGGTATTAACCCAGATGAATATACTAAAAAAACTTATATAGTAGGATTACAGAAAGGTGATTTACCTGAATGTAGAGTATTAGAAGTAAATGAAATTTGGTTAAGTAGAGGATTAGATGAAATAGAAATTGCATTACCTAAAATTAAATGGCATTTTGATAATAATCAGTGGGAACATAGACAAGAGTATTATGAAAATAACGGAATAGAAAAATTATAAATATGGATATAATAGATATAAAGAAAAGTAAGAGTACAATATTTATCTTACCATTGCTATATCCAGAAATAAAGTACACTGACGTATTATTCGAACATTTCATAAATTGTTTTATTTCAGATGTAAATTCACCATTACCGGATAAAAGTCTAATTATAGAATTTGATGATAATATATGTAGATTTAGACTACCGGAAGAGATATTAGAAGAGTATTACAAAATATTACATAGTCAATATTCAAAATTGTCAAATGAATCAAAGAAAAATATCTTATATTTTTGGCAAGTAGAAGAAGATAGTTATTTATATAGTATTCTATATAAAACACAGAAGATACTAGATTATTGGGCCACTAAATCTGGAAAAGAAATTTTTCCATCAGATAGTAAAGAGTATTGGCCTAAATTCAATACATATGAAGAAACTCGTGGATTAAGTACTCTATATAAACAATTTAATTTTAATTTATTAAACTAATGGAACAAATACAATTATTAAGAACTAACCAGATAGACAATATCTGGTATATAATTCAAAGAGATTATGTCACTGAAGCAGTTAAAAGTGCACTAGATATTATTAAAAAATCTGAAAACTTTACTAATATATCTGAAAAGATGAAATTATCTACACCTTATTTAGATGAATTAGCACGTATAGAATTAGTACATCAGAATAATTTAACCGCTAGGCAACTATTACTCGAATTAAAAGAATTAGGGGGTGGCATATATTATGATGAACCGGCATATGGACATCATTGGGTTGAGGATGCAAGCATTGAAGTTATAAATAATGTGTATGCAGATGCATTAAAGAACATGGATTCATTTTTAATTACATTAACACTTGATGAATTAAAAGTAAATTCCAGTTATGCTGTAATAGACCAAATAGAGCAGGATATAAAAACTAGACTATCATTAACAACAATATCAGATCTTGATACTATTGTAAAAGATATGATTAGTTATATTGATATTACCAAATACGTTTATAATAAATAATTTTTATGGATACAACAACAGTAATTAACACAGAAATTTCAGTAGATCGCATACTTGCACTAACTGCTGATAAACAGTCCTTACAGAATACTATTTCATCTCTTGATAGAGAGATTGGTTTTAAAGAAAATTTAATTGAAAAATTAGAGAAAGACTTAAAATTAGCTAAAGAAAAGCAACCTGAAGTACGTATTATAACTCAAGAACGTAAGAAAGATTATTGGGGATGTACTGAACAAGTTACATCTGTAGAATATAAAAATCTATCTTTAGTACAAGATGATATTCGTAGGGAATTTGATTCTACATACAAAAAAGAGATCAAAGACCTAAATAAACAAATTACAGATCTTAAAAGTAATTTAGAAAAAACTACTAATAATTATACATCTAATTCTAATTTATTAGAATTGGATTATAAAAAGTATAAACAAGATATTGAACTTGAATATGCAACTAAAAGGTTGAATATCGAACGTGAAGTATATAATAAAAATAAGGTTATTGAAACTTTTAAAGAAGAACTTGAAAAAGTAAAGAACGATAAGACTGATGAACAATTAGCTGAGAAACGTAGACAGGAAATTGTTGATTTACGATTACGTATCGAAGAACTTGAAGCTATTATTAAAGAAATAGAAAGTACTAATATTTTTAAACGTATTTGGAATTCTATATTAAACGGTAAAGCGCGTGTAATTGCTCAAAAGCAACTGATTGAAAAGAAACGATTGATTGATAATATTAACAGTTGGTGGTTTTAAGCAATTCAATTAATTTAACAACAAAAAAGGAGATACTAATTAAAGCATCTCCTTTTTTATTTATTTTAATTATAGTTATTAACTATCTGAGAAAATTTATCTGTGTTTTTATATCTCTAGTCTGATTAAATGCTCTGGCTACTGGTATAAAATCCCAAAATATCTTCTCTAGTTTAAGATGTTCTTTCCAAGGACCACGTTCATATTCTTCAGTAGGACTAAAAATCTGATTAGATAATTTAGTTACATTCTCAAATGTTGACATAGTTGCCATAGGAGATCTAAGTAATGTCATCGCTTCGTCAATTTTAGGTGTAAAGAATAATAATTCTGTTTTAAACCTTAACATCTGATATGCCATAAAATCTGCCCACCATCCTTTATCATCATCATCATCATCTTCACCTCCCAAGAATATGCCTGCGAGTACTATAGCTGCAATTAAGAAAACAACATCTGCCATTGTTCTAATAATATTGGATTTCTCCATTTTACTTAGACTATTCCATTCTTGTCCTAATGCAGATAATTGCATTGTCTTCATTTCTTTAAAGACATTACCAAAGAATCTAGTAGTAGTTCTATAATAACCTTCAGAATAATCATTTATTCTTTGTACATATGTAACTTTTTTATACCTACGTTTTAAACCAGGTACTATGAATTTTCTGAACATTATACCCATTCTACCTAATGCGTATTTTTGCATTGCACTACGTCCTATTTCAGAGTATTCCCCGTGTATACCTGACATAATACCTTTAGTCCTTAATGAGAAACTACGTTGATCTTCTTCAGCCCACTTAGATTTACCTAAATCTACTTTAGAATCTAATATTAATTTCCCATCTTTAACAGTATACATATCAAGCATACTACCTATAACATTACCCTCATTATCCTTAGCTTCTTTATTAGCTAACATACCAAGAAATAACCTTGATTGCATATAGAAATCACCAGAATGCATGATAAAATATAAGGAACTAGTTTTAGTTAATGCTTTAGCCCTACTATTATCCTTTAAATTAGTATCTACAGGCTCAGGAGCGATCTGAAATTGCTCATACAGTCTATTTACTAACCCATTAGGTTTTCGTGCTCCTATGTCCTCTATAGTACCCATAATATGTTCCCAAAAGAACTTATTAGCTTTAGTATATGATTTAGTAGTCATATACTGTGATGCGAATGCCTCACCAGTTTGTAATGCTTCGCCTAACACTATATTACTAACACCAGATCTAAAGTTTAATGCCAGTACATTAAGAGCTGTAAATTTATTCATAAAATTAAGTGCTTTGGCTTTATCAATCTTTAATCCAAAGAAATTAAAGTCACCTTCAGCAATCTCTTTCTTACCATACATAATCATTTCAAACCAATCATTGAATTGATCTGCAAGTTGATTATTACCTTTAGACTTAGTAACTTTTTCAGCAATTTTCTTCTCTATAGTTCTATATGTTTTATAAATAGGATTACCTTGAGAGTCAGTCTTTGCTATACTTCTATTATTAATAAAGAATCTAGCCATTTCCATCTGTGGTAGAATATTACTTTTCATACCATAGTCCGCAGCCATTTGATAATATTTAAGATATATAGTAGATAAATCAAATGATTGATCTTTAATATCTAACTTACTGGTATAATAAGCAGGTATAAAATTTCTCTCATTACCTTGTTCATCTTGTAGTGCTGCGTTACCTCTAGTAGTATCATCTGCTAATATATTGAACTGTTTCTTAACAGCTTCCTTAGCTATAACCTTTATAGGTTCTTTATCTTGAATACGTTCTTCATTAGATTTAATAACACCTGGTAGTCTATTAGACCTTAATCTTAAATTAGCTGGTAAGAATTTATTAGCTTCTGCCTCATACTTCTTTATAGTATTATAATATTTAGTACGTGGATCATTACTATCTTTAAGTATAGTTTCTAATTCCCTCCATCCTTTATTAGTAGTAACCCACTTAGAGGTAGGTTGTCTATAATTCCATACATTACTAAATACCCAATCACTTATTGCATCAGCAGCTTCTATATTTAACATATTCTCTTCTTGCATCTGATGTGCAGATAATGGAGTATATGAAACATCATTCCATTCTAATTCGGTATATTCTTGATCAGATATTTTACCTTCTTCTTTAAGTCTATTAATTAATGCCCACTTATCTTTACCAAAAGATATTTTATCAAATACAGTATTAAGACCTAACCAAGATTTAACATATGCTTTTCTAACTTTACTTTCTAAAGTTTTAGCATACTCTCTTTGGTTTTCATATTGAGTCCAGAATTCACTACCAAATCTATCAATGATATTACCTGTATAATTACCTTTATAATCTTTTTCTAATATAAAGTCATAAAATGCTTTCTTATTAGTAGAAGAACCTTGAAATTTCTCTAATTCTCTTAAAGAGTCAACTATTTCTTCTTTAGCTTCAACAGTAAGAGATTGTGATTTCATAGTAGCGATACCTAATGCTTCAGCAGCAGCAGCTATTACAGGGTCACTAGAATCCTGTACATTTTCAACCCATCTACCTATAACACTTATATCTTTACTAGCTTTAAGTAACTCAGTTTTTAATGCAATAATAGTTTTTTGTTTAAGATCTTGGTTATGTAAAGCAGTTTGTTGTTCAACATACTCTTCTTTAGTTATCTTAGATTTAATAGCTTCACTTAGTGAATCATATTGTCTATCTGTAAGTATTTCAAATTGTTTATATAAAGCGTTATAATGAGGTGCTAAATACTTAGCAATCATATCCAACCCTTTAGTTTCATAGAGTTTTTGGATAGCATTCTTATTCTTAATAGTAGTAGTTAGAATATTATCTAACTCTGGATTATTTACTAATTGATTATTTTGTATTAAATATGTTTGAAAATCTTCTATAGTATCATATGCAGATAAATAATCTCTCCATCTATATAACATTTGAGGTGTAAAGACATCTTCTTCATTATTAGATTCTTTAAGTTTAGTATTATACTCATCTACTATAGATGCTGTATTTTTAGCAGCTTGTTTAGTAAATAATACTAATGATTGCTCTGCTTCTAGTTTAGATAATTTTTCAATAAAATCTTTTCTACTAATTATATCATCTTCAGTAAGATTCTTACGTCTTACTTCTAACTCTAATTTAGTTTCAAGAGCTCTAATAGCCTTAGCTTTTATCTCACTTATAGCATCTAACTGTGATAGATCATCAGTAAGCACATCTTCTGATAAAGGTAAATTACTTAATCCTGATGGTATATTAAATATATCTTTTTTATTAATTAATTGATACATTATTTCATTAGAAATAATAGATTTATTTAATAAATCATTTCTCTCTAAAAAATTATTTGTTAATTCATTTAATAAAGATTGTTTAGAATTAAATAATGATTTAATCCAATCATAAAATTGTTGATACCATTTTAAAGATCTAATAGATTGTTCTCCTATAACTTGTACTAATTTCTCTTCTGATCCAAATAGTTCTATACCTTGTTTTATAATAGAAGTATTTCGAAACATTTTAATATAATGATGTGCATATTCATGAGGAAGCGTATCTGTATTTTGTAGTAATGAATTAATTAATACTTTACCAGCTTGATATTGCCCTCTAATTCCCTCTAAATTAGTTGTATAATCTAATTTAACTTCTGGATATAATTTTTGTAATATTTGTTTAATATCATCATTTAATTTCTTATTAAATATATAAGAAGTTTTATCTGATTTCTGAAATTCAATATTATTTAAATCTTTCTCAGTTATTATATATTCTAACCATTGATTACTATATTCATCAGTAATAATTTTAATATTAGGATCTAGTTTCTTTATTATATTTTGTACTTTAATTTCATAGAATGCTTCAATAGGTTTAAGTTTTTCTATACCTTGTGATTTAAGTTCAGATTTTTTTTGCTCTAGCTCTTTTATTCTCTTATGATTATAGGCGTCTATACTATCCTTACTACTTAATTCATTGATTTGCATTTCAATACTCTGTAGTTCATCAACAATAGTTTGATGTCCTTCTACCTTAGCCGCAGTTTCACCTTTAGGAAATAATACTTTCTCATATCCTTTCTTAGCACTATCTTGTATTATGGATTTAATAAAGAATGTTACCCAATTGTCGCCTTTGTTAAGGAGTTGTAAGAATTGATTATGTGATTTATTTCCATATAATTCATCTAGTTCTTTACTATAAGGTTCCAAACCAGTTTTATTAGCTAATGCAAAATAGGCATCTATATCATTTTTACTAACCAAATCTTCTATACCTCTACCTTTCTGAAATAAATCAGATTGTATTTCTAATATACGTCTAGTTTTAGTTGGTTCACCTTCCTTTATAATTCTATCATTTTCAAAGTTAGCATCCATACTAGCTCTAGCAGCAGCTACTTGTTCTGATAAACCCCCTTTAATATATTTATTATATTGTTCTTTCTCGAATTTAACTAAATCAAATTCTGAAGTTTCTTTATATGTGCCAACTACAACTTGTTCATCACTCCTAAACCAACCTATGCCATTATCAGTACTAAATTGAGCATGTCCTTTAATACTAGGTGTAATTAATGGAGTAGATATTTCATTCTCTGTATAATTAGCACCACCTGGAACTGTTAGTCGTGAATAATATTGGGTAGGTTCTTTTGTAGGAACTTGTTCTTGATCAAGAACGGTATTAACTTGTATACTATAACTATATTTACTAATAAAATCTAATAATTTCTCATTAATATTATTTCCTTCAGATTCTTTTAATAAATTAATCTGTTCTTTAGGTATACCTAAATCCTTCTGTATCTTATCAAATAATTGATCTATATTTTTTATCTGCTTAGACCAATTTTCTATTTTATTAATATTACTAGTTATAATATTAATAGATTTAAACTGATAATCTATATCACGTGATTGAGTACTAGGTGATAGAAAATTAATATATGATTTATTCCAATCATTATTATTATCTACCAATAGTTTATCAAATAACTCTCTATTATTCTCTGGATAACCATTTATATCTACAGCTCCATTAAGTTTATTCCATACATGATTGGCTATCTCTGGAACCAATTGTTTCAAAGCTTTCCAATTAGGAGTATTTTTATTAGGACAAGTTGGCATATTATTTATTCCTTCTATTTATTCTAGTAATTTTACGTCCAGACTTATTACAAAGTTTCTCAATAAGTTCTGATAAATCCTCTATAGTTAACACCTCTGTATCATCTATAGTATCTAATAGTTCTTGACGTTCAACATTGTTATACATAGGGTCATTAACTATATTTTCTCTTAAATTAGTTACTTCAGTTTCTATATCTATAACTTCATCTCTAACATTTAAAGTTCTCTCCTCTTTACTCATTATTACCAATGATTTATAGTTAGAACTAGAACTAATTATCTTAGGTACTCTATCATTACTTACCTCATCAACATTGTTTCTATTAAGTATAGATTTAGATAACCCGTATTCCTTTACTAATCTACCTTTACTTGAATACCCTCTTTTACTAACTAATTTGTAAACAGCTTGATTATTAAGTTTAGGTAAATACCCAACATATTCCATAAGATACTTAGTATCTTTTACAGATATTGTAATATAAGGTTTGTAAACAGGTTTCTTATCAACATTATAACCTAATAATAAACTCTTGAGAGTAGTTCTAATTATTAAAGGTTCTCCTTCAGTATTAGATATTCTATCAAAATAAGTAGGTTTAAAAGGATTATCTATATTTGGTACATAATTTTTATTATACCAATTATTCTTAAATACATCTTCTTCTATACCCTCTATTATAGAATTTAATCCCTCACTATTCATAGGTTCTATAAGTCCTTTAACATAATCATTAAAGTTTAATATACTATTCTTTTTCTCTCCAGTTACAGAATCAGTATAGGATATTTCTAATTCTTTAAGTAATTGAGCAGGTATATAATGATGTAGACTATAAGCACCTTTCTTAAACCCACTAGTATAGAAACTATACACTAGTAATTGTCTAGCAAATCCAGATATTTTAGGATCACTAGATTTCAATAGTTCTTGCCAAGCATATGTTAAATCTTCTTTAGTAAAGTTATCATCTGCTTTAATACCTGGGATTCCAACAAATGTAATACCGTCTTCTACAGTAAATCCTTTAGATAGAGAGGTTAATAAGTAATTATCCTTTATTTCAGGATATATTTGAGTATAATCTCTAACAAAACTATTTACAGAACTCATTATAGTATTTATCTTATCTGCATTTAATCCAAGTTGACTAGAATCTGTAAAGAATTTACCTAAGAATGCAGAATGTAATTCATCTGCTATGTGAGTTATAAGAGATACATCGTTAATACCAACTCTTTTCATATTAACTAACATATTGTCAATTAATTGATTGAATTTAGTAGATACTTCTATAGTTTTATCTCTAAATAATTCATTTATTTTACCTATACTATTTCTATGGTAAGTTGATAGAAAACTAGATTCATCTATTTTATTAGGATCTAATGTAATAAGTTTATCAAGATTTATAAATGGATTAGATTCCATAAGTCTATCTACAGAGTCTTCATATATTTTAATTTCAACTGGATTACTCCCGTATTTCTTTGTGTCAACACGAGTGGCCATAACTAAATTACTTAACTCTTGAGCAGGACCTTTATCTAAAGTCATGAATTTATCTAGTATAGCAACTTGTTTAGCATACCACATAGCATCTCTTTCGGATTTAGGAGTATTAATTAAGTTAAGTAAATTATCTTCAAATGGATTATACCCATCAGGTAATTTAGTATCTCCAGCGAGTTTAGAATATTTATCTCTTACTATCTCCTCTGGTTTCTCTGTTCTACTAGTAGTAATATCACCATCATCATTTAATGATTCAGATACTAAATCCTTTAATATAGGTTGAGGTAAGAAATGAAATGTCTTTTCTCCCATACCTATACGTACTAATAAGTTGGCAACATTATAAGTCCTTCTGACAACATTAAGATTAATAATATAAGGGTCTTTAGCAATATCTACATGAGCATCAATTAAAGCTGATAACCAGTCAGATATTAATATCTCTTCGCCATTATTTTCAGGTAATCCATATAACCCATCTAATCTGGTATTACCTTCCTTATCTATAAGTCCTAATCCTAAATCATAGTTAAACCTTAATCCAGATATTTGACACATAATATGGTGAACATTATTCAATGCTTCAGGGCCTACTCCAAACTTACCGCCAGAATATTTATATTTAATAGCAGCTTGAAATACAGGTGTAGTAAAATCTAATGATTCTCTACCACCTTTAGTTTCAGATTCTGTTATATCACCAACTAAACTTTTCAATCTATTTGTTATAGCTCCTAATGGAGTACTAGTAGATAAAAAATTATGTTCACTAAGTAATATACTTCTATAGTGGTCTAATAAATAGTTTTGTATAGCAACTTTACTGTTATTAGATAAATTATTAGAATCTTTTAACCCTACTTTAGTTACATTACCTTTATTATTAGTAACATAGTTATAACGTATAAAAAATAATTTATCTATATCAAAGTCACTACCTGTTAATGCAGTGAATTCATTAGGTAATATTATAACATCTCCTAATTGTTCAGGTAAGAACTCTTTAACAGTTATAGCAACCATAGAGTTTTGACCCTGTGTAGGAATACGATAACCTAATCCTTCAAGTACATTAGGATGATCAATTAACCATTGTTTCTTCTTCTTGAATGTATTAATAGATTTAGGAAATATCTCATTAAATACACTTACAGATACTTTAGCTTCAATACCTTTAATATTAGCATTATCATCAAATATAAATTTAAGATCATTAGTCTTATCATATTTATTAGACATATCTGTATTACCTAATCCATATCCAGATAACTGGATTAATTGATTACCAGGCAGCTTAGTATCAATAGTAAATTTATTAGTTAATGCCACTATTTTAGTAAATGCCCATTTCCTTTCAGGCATAGCATCCATAGTAATACCAATTCTAAGTGCTTCAAGTACATTATCTGCAAGACCTGATTTCTTACCTTCTTCATATAACATATCTTGAAATGACTTCTCATCTATCTTCCCATCTTTACCTACCTTAAGTTTTTTATTAAGTTCTTTAACACCTTTATCTGATAATACTGAAAGTGCTTTATTAATATTACGTTTAACTTCAGATCCTTTAACTGGTTTCCCATTGACTGTATAATCGGCATC
>Ga0184631_10000231_pt1 | contig 11907 bp, 11 predicted proteins | sample PLM4_90_b1_FD_133160 | JGI IMG/M metagenome (GOLD analysis project Ga0184631, IMG submission 133160) | Groundwater sediment microbial communities from an aquifer in East River, Colorado, USA - PLM4_90_b1 | ecosystem: Environmental > Terrestrial > Soil > Riparian zone | place: USA: East River... | reverse complement strand
TGGCAAAAATATGGCGGGCAGAAAATGCAAAGATGATTCACGTGAAAGATTTTGATGGCGCACACGAACAATCAAAAAGAAACTATAAGGTTATTGAAGAAATCTGCTCATCAGTAGTTATTCCAGTTGAGTTTGCTGGCGGAATTCGTTCTTTACAAGATGCCGATGAAATAATGAAAACAGGGATCAGCAGGCTTGCAATAAATACAATGGCAATTGAAAACAAGAAAGAATTCTTAAAAGTGTTTGAAAAGTATGGCCCATCCAAAATTGTGATTTCACTTGATATTCTTGGTGAAGAACTGCTGGTTAAAGGAAGAAGTAAAAAAACAGGGATTAATTTCCGATCTTTCTCGATGGAAATGGTTGATGCCGAAGTAAATAGATTCATTGTTTGCGATATCATTAGGAATGGAACCCAGCTAGGTCCAAATATTCAATTATCTAAAGAAATTGCCGAAATGACCGGGGCTAAAGTAACCCACGCAGGTGGAATCAGGAATAAAGATGAGTTGATGGATATTCAAAATCTCATACCAATGGGAGTTGATTCAGTAATTGTTGGTCGTGCGCTTTATGAAAACAGATTCCCCTGTCAGAAGCTCTGGCGTGTTGCGGAATCAGGAATATTCAGCTAGATGATTAATAAATTTATTTTTGCCTATACTGTTTTTGCTTTTAATTGATTAATTTAGGATGTGATTGTATGAATGAATGATTCGTTTAATGATTATTGCTTCATGCATAAATTAAATTTTATATTTATAAAGTAAATTGATTACCCGCGATGACTGAAGAAAATAAAAAAACTATTCACAGCAGCTTCTGGGCTAATATTTTCCATACACCAACTGAAACAGATGAACTAGTACTTTCTCTTCAGGCAATTCCATTATTTAAATCTTTAACCAGAAAAGACATAACAGGTCAGCTTAGTATAATTCACAACCGAAATTATATTGCAGGTGAATACATATTTTACCAAGGAGATCCAGGAATAGGGCTATATATAATTCGGGAAGGAGAAGTTCTAATAAACCGCGAAAGTGATAAAGGTGACAAAATCACTCTTGCTGTTTTTCAGAAAGGGGACTTCTTCGGTGAACTTGCATTGGTTGACAGCGATAAACGATCAGCATCCGCAATGGCCAAAAGCGATACAAAACTTTCCGTTATCTTCAAACCAGATCTGGATGAATTCATAGAAAAGTATCCTAAAAAAGGAATTAAAATTGTACAGGGAATTGCAGAAATTACTGCGGTAAGATTAAGAACATTAAACGAAGATTATTTCAATCTTCGAACAGAAAATAAATAAGGGAGGTGTAGAATGGGAGCCGACATTAAAAAAATACTCGTTCCAATTGATTTTTCAGATTATTCAAAAAGCGCTCTTAAATATGCAGTAAACTTTTGTAAAGACTTTAATGCCGAGATGATTTTGATCTACGTTGTAGAACCGGTTATTTATCCGCCTGACTTCAGTATGGGGCAAATAGCAATTCCCTCTGTTAATGCAGAATGGGATGAAAGAGCCAGACAGGAGCTTGATAAACTAGCTAAAGAGCAAATACCGACTGGAGTTACGGTGAAGTCGATTATTAAAACTGGTAAACCGTTTATTGAAATTATTGACACAGCCGGCGAGCTTGATGTTGATTTGATAATTATTGCTACACACGGTCGATCAGGCGTTGAACATATACTTTTTGGAAGCACTGCAGAAAAAGTTGTCAGAAAAGCACCCTGCCCTGTTCTAACACTACGCGAACCAATTAAAGGATTTAATTATAAAGAGGGAATGAAAAAAGGTAGCACTAAGAACTGAGCATTTGGTCTATTGACTAAAACAAAGTTGGCATTTATTCCTGTAACGACTATTATTTCTAATTGGAATTAAGTCTAATAAATGCAAATTATCTCCGGAAGCGCCAAGGAAGCTGACAAGTTTTATTTTGCTATTGAAAGTAAAAATTACCTCAATTTGGATTACTGAGATTTATTTTATCCCTCCAAGAATAAAATTTAGAGAATATTAGTTACAATCATTTGGTACATCTTTGGATTCAGAAATGATTCAGTAAAATCTTATTTCATTTGAGAAGGGGTTACATAATGTCAAATTGTTTTAAACGCAGAATTCTTGTTGATTTCTTTGCATTTACTCTACTACTTGTCATATCGTGTAGTTCCAACCAGTCAATAGAAAATGATATTTCAACATTGAATCAGAATTACTTTATACAAGATTCTGTAAAATCAACACCTGTAAAGATTTCACTCAATTGGCAGCCTAGGGCATATGACAGGGTAAAAATTAGAATAGGTGGAAGCTTCTGTTCTTCAATTGAATTCTCATCAGAATGGATGAGTGATAGTTTGATCTCATTAGAGATAGATGCTGGCTCGGAAAATTACATTTTAGTGGATTGTCAGTTCGAATTATCGTCATTCTATCCTTATAAAGTAAGTTATACACTTTCAGTTGATGGTAAGTATCTTGTAAATGAGGATTTGGATTTATACAAAGAACCTGCCTCACCATTTTCAATTCATAGATTTTCTTGTTTTCTTCCTTTATTTAGATCAAGTGGTATCCTAACTGTTGGTTCGACCCAGTTTATCTGTCCAGAACATCCAATTGCTTACGTGCGCTATAGACCTGATTGCTATGATAGTTTAGCATTTGATTCATCATTCGATATTAAAGACCAATTTACTTTATCAATTGAATCGGATAAAAATAATGTTATTTTTTATGATAGGTTTTTAAAAAGGGGTGTGGGTAAAACCGTTAAAGCCCGTATAAATGAGTTTCAAAAATATGAGATACTTTTACTCGAATCAGAAAACTCTGTAGAAAATGATAGTATTACGGTTACTTATTCATGCTCAAAATTTTCTACTAATTTTAATTTTATAGTTCAGAAAGAGTGCCCTCAGCTTAAACAAGTTCATGGAATAATTGTTAATTTTAATAAAAAAGGATTTCCGGGTGATACATTAATTGTTACACCGACCTTTACCAATGAAAATGGAGAAGAAGAATATTTTTCCGAAGATACTGAATTTTCCGTTTACATACGGAACAATTGTGAATATGCTGATATCTTAAGCCCGGAGGGTGAATTAGGTAAATTTATTGGAGAAATGAAACAACCTATCAAACTTGTAATTTTAGGAACACCAGATAATGGTATAATTGGATTGCGTGTTGCAGTAATTCCTAACAATAAATATGGTGCTTATTCCAAGTACTAAGTATATAGACCATTTAGTTTTTTCTATCAACAACAAAATCAACAAGCGCTTCCAGGGCAAGCTTACTTTGTGAATCAGGAAGTTTTTTTAATGTCTCCTTTGCATTTTGCGAGTACGTTCTTGCTTGATCGACAGCGTAGTCTATACCCTTATTCTCTCTTACAAAATTAATTACTGCTTCAACATTCGATTTATCTTTTCCATTCTTAATAATCTTTCTTATCTCTGCTGCTTTAACAGAAGTAACCTGGTTAAGAGAATAAATTAATGGAAGTGTAATTTTCTTTTCTTTAATATCTCCACCGGCTCTCTTGCCTGTAATTGAAAGGCTGCCTTCATAATCAAGTATATCATCCCGGATCTGAAATGAAATTCCGAGATAGTGTCCAAAATCTTTCATTGCAGAAATATATTCAACATCGGACGATGCACTCATTGCACCTATGGTACAACAAGTTTCAATAAGTGAAGCAGTTTTATCTGATATCACCCTGAAATAAGTTTCTTCATCAATATCAAGCTTGCGTGTTTTTTGTATCTGAAGTAGTTCTCCTTCAGACATTCGCTTGACTGTATTCGTTATCACTTCAAGAAAATCGTAGTCCTTTCCTTCCATTGCAATCAGTAATCCTTTTGATAAAAGATAATCTCCCATCAGCACAGCAATTTTATTTTTAAATACTTTGTTGATAGACCAGAGCCCTCGTCTTTTATCAGCGTTATCAACTACATCATCGTGAACAAGAGTAGCCGTATGAAGAAGCTCCACCAAAACAGCACCACGATAACTTCGTTCGTTTATTCCGCCCGCAACCTTTGCTGACAAGAGAACGAGTAAAGGACGAATTTTCTTTCCCTTTTGCCGGATGATGTACCTTGTTACAAGGTCAACAAGTCCTACACGAGATCGAAGAGATTCCCTAAAGATTTGGTTGAATGTTTCCAGTTCGCTTTTGATGGGTTGAGTTATTTCGGATAGGTGGCTCTTAATCACTTTTCTTTGAAGATATTTTTGAAATAAATATACTTATTTCGTATAATAGAACCAACGGAACTGCAAGTATTACCTGCGAAACAGGATCGGCTCCGGGAGTTAAAATCGCTGATAGTATCAGGATAATAACAATTGCATGCCGTCTATATTTACGCATAAATGACGGAGTTAAAATTCCGAGCTTCGATAAGAAAAAGGAAACCATCGGAAGTTCAAAAACAACACCGGCAGCCAGCATAACACTAATTATGATTGACATATATTCTTCTATTGAGAATTCATTCTTTATTGCTTCTGAGCCAAACTGAGCAGCAAACTTCATAGCGAGTGGAAGCATGACAAAGTAAGCAAAGGCTATCCCGGCCAGGAAACAAAATGTTGAGAAGAAAACGATCCAGATAATATATTTTCTTTCTCTCCTCTTGAGCGCCGGTGCAATAAACTTCCATAGTTGATAAAAAATATTTGGAATGCTTGCAATAATGCCAATTGTAATAGCAACCTGAACGTAAAGAAATAGTTGTCCAAAAGGTCTTAGGTTCTGAAGTGAAGCATTTGCATCTCTTGCAGGTTTTAGAAGAACAATTTCAACTAAAGGATCAATAAATATCCAGGCAACGATCGTGAATATTACAACACCTATTAGAGTATATATTATCCTCCATCGAAGTTCTTCAATATGATCGAGAAATGACATTTCAACATCGCTGCTCCCCGTGCCGTTTCCATTATTATGAGTTGTATCTTCGGTTGCCAAGATTTTTAACTCAAACTTTTAGATAATATCCTTATAAAGAGGAAATCCAGAACATAAATCTCTGACATCTTTCACAAGACTATCAAGTTTGGATTCATCATCGGCGTTGTTAATTGCTGTGTTAATAATATCACCAATCTTTCTCATTTCATTTTCTTTCATTCCCCGTGTAGTTACGGCAGGAGTTCCGATTCTTATTCCACTTGTGACAAAAGGACTTTTAGTATCGAATGGAACCATATTTTTATTTACAGTTATCCCTGCTCTTTCAAGTGCATTTTCAGCCTTCTTACCGGAAATATTTTTGTTTGACAAATCAACCAGCATAAGATGATTATCTGTTCCTGCCGATACAACATCAAATCCGAATTTCATTAATGCATCAGATAGAGTTTTGGCATTCTTAATTACCTGTTGAGCATAAGCCTTGAAATTGTCATTCAACACTTCTGCGAACGCAACAGCTTTAGCCATTATAACGTGCATCAACGGACCGCCTTGTATTCCAGGCATAACAGCACTATCATAAAGTTCTGACATCATTTTTAGCCTGTCTCCTTTGGGAGTTTTCAATCCGAAAGAATTCTCTCTGTCTTTACCCATCAAAATAATTCCACCTCTTGGACCGCGAAGAGTTTTATGAGTAGTAGATGTAACAACATCGCAATAAGGAAGCGGATTATCAAGCAAACCTTTTGCAATAAGCCCTGCAGGATGAGCCATATCACACATCAGGAAAGCGCCGGTTGCATCTGCGATTTCTCTTAATTTTTTATAATCCCATTCACGTGAATATGCACTGGCACCAGCAATAATTACTTTGGGTTTTTCTTTTCGGGCAAGGTCTTCAATGATATTGTAATCAAGAAGTCGTGTATTTTTATTGAGTTCATATCCGACAGCTTGGTACAGTTTGCCAGAAAAATTAACTGGTGAACCATGTGTCAGATGACCGCCGTGTGCAAGACTCAATCCAATAAATTTATCACCCGGATGCATAAGAGTCATAAGCACAGCCATATTCGCCTGTGAACCGCTGTGAGGCTGTACATTTGCATATTCAGCATTAAAGATTTTCTTCAGTCTTTCGCGAGCTAAGTCTTCAGCCATATCCACAAATTCGCAGCCTCCATAATATCTTTTACCCGGATATCCTTCAGCATATTTGTTGGTAAGCGGTGAACCTGCTGCTTCTAAAACAGCGGGACTAACAAAATTTTCTGAAGCAATTAACTCAAGCTTGTTTTGTTGTCTTTCAATTTCTTGTTTTAATATTTGAAATACTTCTGAATCAGTTTTTAGATTGGAATACATAGCTCATTTTAATTTTTGTTTTTAATAATCAAATTTAACAAAAAAATCCGGCAGTTGCCGGATTATAAACAGAGAATCTTCCGTTTCAATTAAAAAAAATTATTGAACAGTTACGCTATTGCTTAAACAGGTAAAGCAACCACATATATACTGGTTTTTGTTTTCACACTTCAAACTTAAATTTACTTATCATAACGAATAAACCATATATCCCCAAAGCTGATACCAAGGTTAATTCGTAAAAAATTTTCTTTTAATAAATTTTCTTGCTTCGTTCCTCTTACAGAATATTCAATCCCAAGATCAATAGTATTCTCAGGACTTAAAGGAAGAGCAAATCCACCAAAAGCCGAATATTGCTTTAACTCATTACCATTAAAATTGTATTGCGACATTTCATAACTTAATCCTGCCCGAAACATTATTTGTTCCCAGAAACTAATGCCCGGAACTCGCTGCGGTCGATATTCAAACCCCAAACTAATTCTATGCACATCACTAAGATTACTTTGATTTATTTCACTTAGCTTAAACTCAGTCCACGGCTGATAAAAATAATCCAGTGCTAAATTAAACACATCAACAAAAGTAATATGCACACCGGCATTCAATCGTATCGGAACGGTCATCTTAGTTTTTCCGGTGCTGATTGAGTCAACAAGAGATGAAGAACGACTAACAAAACTTGTATCAGTATTCAGTTTTCCAATAATATTAGTACTCAAACCAAATCTTAAATTGGAAATTGAGCTGCTATCAAACAATTCAGACAAATCTGGTGTTATAAAACCAATAGTCGTCCCAAAACCTTTTGGTGCATAATTTAACTCATATTCAGCAGGATAGTATGAAGTATTTTCAAATTCTAACTTGGAAGTATATTTAAGGTTGCCAAAATAGTACTCAATTGTAGCACCGAGTAAAAATTCACCCGGAAGCTGATAAGTTGAGCCTATAAAAAATTTTGATAGCCCGCCTTTACCAAGATATGTTGAAGTATAATTCCCCGTTTCATCATCCACCACATTTTCTTTAACCTCATAGTTAATCCGGCTGTAAGGAACCAAACCAAAAGCAAGATTTATTTTATAAACCTCGCTAATCGGGAAAGCAAATGTAAGTCCTTTAAATAATCCATCTCCATAATATTTTGTTTCACTGGAATTCGATAATCTGAGTTGGTCATAAGAAAAACTCAGTTCGAATCTGGCCCGCGATAGGGAAGACCAGGAAGCAGGATTAAGAATATCTACATAATCACTGCTTAGCATCGCCGTACCAGAATGACCCATGGATAGTGTTCTTGCTGAATAACTGTAGTAAATATCACCAACCCCGTAACGTGTATATGTAGATGTTCGTTGTGCAACTGATATATTGGAAATCAAAAGCAACACCGGTATATAATATTTAAGAATATTTTGGATCATTTCATTAATTAGTCGTGTAAGTTATTCTGAGTCTTGGTCGTTCTGAAATTTCTGAATACTCACTTCCTTTCAAAACAAAGAGTTCCAACCCTGAAGTAGAGTTTCCGGCATCTATCAGCATTCCATTATTTTCATTTCTGCTGATCCAGTTTCTGACAAATAATGTAACATCACCAGAATATTTATTATCCTTAAAAGAAAGAAATACTGGATTACCTTCTGTATTTAATGAATCAGCATATTTTAAATAAGATAGTTTTAAAGTGTTGCTGAATCTTGAACCTTTAACTGAGGCGATTGTATCTGGTGTTATAATTAATTCAGCCTTATTGATGACTATGCCGGTGGGAACAGTACTAAGATTAAAAGTCAATTTTGATTTAATTGAAACACTGCTTTGTACGCAAATAAGATCTGCGGATAAATTGGGCACCGGGCCATCAACCAAGCTTATATCTGCTGAAATAAATCCATTAAGCGTATCAACATAAACTCCGGGTTTTTCAATTACTACAAATAATTTTGCAGCACCTGATGAAACCGGCGTAAACGCCTGGAAACCAACTACTTTATTTGAACTTAAAGAAGGATCAAGATAGATACCAAAATTACTTTCTAAAGTTTTATCAGCTGCGTTTTTCATCCAGGCTAACGGTAAAGAACCATCAATATGAAATGTGTAAAGAGTATCAGTGATGGTAAATTGAGAACTCACATCGTTTAGATCATAATTTAGTATTGAGAGACTATCAAATGTAAACGCTGTTGATGACCAGGAAGAATTAACCTTGTGCACTGCAAAATTCATAGTGGCCATTGAATCTATGTAAACATAGCGCGGTAGTAATATTATCCATGAATCCAATACATTAATATTTCCTGTCTTCAGATCATCCTTCAAACTGTCTGGTAACCCAAAGACAAACTTCATCAGAGTTGTAGCCTTAATATCCTGATACTTGCCTATTAATATCCAATCTGCGTTACCCAAAGGAATAACCTTTTTAAAGAACGAAGAAGTTTGTTCGGTTGTATCACTTGCAGAATCGAATATTTTAACAGAAATACTTTCACTGCCAATCAGTTCAACACCCAATGAGGAGGGTTCGTCAGTGCATGAAGAAAATAAAGCTGTTATGAAAAGAGCAATTGATGGTAAAATATAAATAAACTTCAAAAAATGTCTCCGCTAAATATCACCAAGTATGAAAGTACAAGCATTTATTAAATTATCGGCTACAAAAGTTGGAAAATTATTTTCCTTTTGCAAGATAGAAAAACTCTCCTCCCCTTTTCCGGTTCTTACGAGAATTGTCTTTACTCCGGCGTTTTTCCCGCAATGTATATCTGATACTGAATCACCAATGAAATATGATTTTGCAAGATCAACATTAAACTCTTTGGCAGCTTCAAGCAGAAGTTTGGTAGAAGGTTTTCTGCATTCACATTCTTCTTCAGTACTGTAATCAGGATGAGCCGGGCAGTAATAAAATGCATCTATTTTCACTTTACATTCTGATAGAAGAGTGTTAATCTTTTCATTAACAGCATCAACATCTTTACTTGTCATAATTCCCCTTGCAATACCCGACTGGTTTGAAATAACAATAAGTAAAAAACCATATTTTTTAAGTAAAGCCAGAGCATTACCTGCCTCCGGAAACAATGCAAGTTTTTCAGGATCACTTATATAGCCGGGGTCTTCGTTTAGTGTTCCGTCCCTATCGAGAAAGATTGCATGGTTGGGCATTAACTCTCGTTGAGGATAGTCTTATAAAGTTCGATATATTTTTTTGCTGAAGAGTTCCAGCTAAAATCTTCTTTCATTCCGGCTTTAATAATTTTATTCCACGTTTCTTTATCCTGATAAACCTTGAGAGCCCGCTTTATTTCACCAAGAAACTCATCAGCACTATATTTCTTAAATACAAATCCGTTTCCCTCTTTAGTCTTTTCACTGAATCTTTTGACAGTATCAGCTAGACCACCTGTTTCTCGAACAACAGGGATTGTACCATAGTTGAGACTGTACATCTGATTTAATCCACAAGGTTCATACCTCGAAGGCATAAGAAAGATATCGGCACCACCTTCAATTAAGTGAGCAAGGTCATCATTAAAGCCAAGATAGCATGCAAATTTTTTGTGATGTTTTCTTGCCGTATGCTCAAAGGATGTGTGGAAATTTTTGTCTCCGGTTCCCAACACAATCATTTGAACATCTAACTTTAGTAAGTCCGGAAGTATTTTTTCAACAAGATCAATTCCTTTAGAATCGTAGAGTCGAGATATTAATCCTATGATTGGAGTATCTTCATTGAATTCGAATCCAAATTTTTCGGCAAGCGCCTGTTTGTTAACAACCTTCTGCTCAACATTCTTGATGCTGTATTTCTTCGGAAGATGTTTGTCTTTATCAGGATTCCAAACCTTAGTATCAATTCCATTTATTATTCCAAATAAATCATCTTTTCTCTTTGCTAAGATTTCTTTAAGGCCACTGCCAATTTCAACATCTGTTCTTATCTCATTCGCATAAGTTTCGCTAACCGTATTTATAGTATCGGCAAAGAGTAGCCCACTCTTCATATAATTTAATTTACCCTTGTGAATAATACCTTTATCTGAATTTAGTTTTTCAGGTAATCCGGTTTTCTTAAAAGACGTTTTCGGAAATTCACCCTGGTAAGCAAGGTTATGAATTGTAAACAGCGTTTTAAACTTGTCAAAATTCTCTTCGTCTTTATAAATTGTTTTAAGGTAAGCTGGAATTAAGCCACACTGCCAGTCGTTGCAGTGAATTATATCAGGTATCCAGCCAAGTTTTATTATCAGTTCAAAAACAGAACGGCTCAGAATAATAAATCGTTCATCATTATCAGGATAATCTTTTCCTGTCATTGGATCGGTATAGAGACTGTTTCTGCTTCCGAAATATTCCTGATTATCAAGGAAGTAAATCTGAACTCTTATTTTTTGACCTGGCAAAAAACAAGATTTCAAAGAAAAAATAACTTCCTTCCCAGCTATATCTATTTTTATATCCTTTAATCTTACAACCTCGTGTATTTTGAACTTCCGATCGTCGACTGCTCCATATTTAGGAACAACTATTCTAACTTCGTGTCCCAATTCGGCCAATGTTTGAGGTAATGCAGCTGAAACATCCGCAAGACCGCCGGTTTTAACAAAAGGAACAACTTCTGATGTTACAAATAGGATTTTTAGCTTTCTTGTAGACATTTTCTTTGAAATTTTATGGAATGAATAACGCAAAATTACTAAAACAGGTCTTCTTTAACAAAAGATGGACAAATTTGTTGCTGTTCGTCCTTTTACGCAGATAAATAAATTCTTTAATAGAAAAGAATATAGCTTTATATTATCAATGAAATTAAAACAAATTTGGTATCCGAATTGAAATTTCTGTTCACAATTTTTGCGCTTGCCGGGTTATTAATTGGCTGCAGTGCCTCCACGGGTTCACGCTATGAAACAAAGAAAGAAACTTCATCCGAAGTGAAAGAGGAAATCGTTGAAGATTTTGACATCACTCCATATCAAACAGAAATTGATATCGAAGCCCCTCCCATTGCGTCTGACAAACTTCCGCCCGATGTATGGTATGGATATGGTGACTCAACGTCAGGAAATCAAAGAACAATAGTTGGGACTACTGATGGTTACAGAGTTCAAGTACTATCTACAGATGATATTGATGAAGCAAACCAGATCCGTGCAGAGATTTATGAAAAAACTACAAGGAAAGAGGTATACATTATTTTCGAGCCGCCATTTTACAAAGTGAAAGTAGGAGATTTCCTTTCAAAAGTTGAAGCAGAAGACCTCAGGTTTAAACTTAACCAGCTTGGTTACACTGAATCCAAAGTTGTTCAGGAAACTATAAATCTTTTTGAATGATGAAAACACTTCTTTATAATCCTGCAACGATTGTAACAGTTGATACTTCAGGGAAAAATTTTAAAAGAGGCAAAGAATTATCTGAAATCGGCTGCATCTACGAAAACTCGATTGTTATTGAAGATGATATAATTAAAGACATCCTTCCAACTTCCGCTTCAGATAAAACTAAATTTGAAAAGATTATCGATGTGTCAAGAAAGACAATTCTTCCCGGTTTAGTTGAATGT
>Ga0184631_10000230_pt1 | contig 11927 bp, 10 predicted proteins | sample PLM4_90_b1_FD_133160 | JGI IMG/M metagenome (GOLD analysis project Ga0184631, IMG submission 133160) | Groundwater sediment microbial communities from an aquifer in East River, Colorado, USA - PLM4_90_b1 | ecosystem: Environmental > Terrestrial > Soil > Riparian zone | place: USA: East River... | reverse complement strand
CTGCAACATAGTTTGAGAGGTTATCGAATTTCAGTGTTTTTACCTGTGTGACAGAAAAAGGCTGATGTTTCTGGATTCCCGTTTTCACGGGAATGACGTCTTGATGACCTTTGCGAATTCGGAGAATACATGGATATGTTGTAGCTTTCTCAAAAACTGGCAAATCCCCAAAGTCAACGATTTCTTCGATCCGTTGTTTTTTAAGCCAGCGTCTTAGTGGTTCTCCGTAATTGGCTCGCATCCATTTGTTGGCTACAATGTAACTAAAAATGCCACCATTTTTGAGCAAGGAGACACCTCTTTCGATAAAGTAGGTATATAAATCGGCAGTGCCCTGATAGACTTCATAATGCTTCTGAAAATAATCTTTATAATCACCGAGCATCTCCTGTCTCACATACGGCGGATTGCCGATTACGACATCAAACCCCCCTTTACTTCTCCCCTTTTCAAGGGGGGACTGAGAGGGGTTTATTATCTCTCCGAATCCTGCTGCCTTTGAATTCCAGTCAAAGGGGTTGATGCGGCTTTTTGTTTCGTCTTTGGAGATTGCTTCGCCTTCGGCTCGCAATGACAGAGGGGAGGGGGAATCAAATATGTCATAGCCGATCAAGCTATTACCGCATTTGATGTTGTTGCTGAGGGGAGGAAGTAGCTGTTGCTTTTTCGGAAGTAATCCTCTTTCGCCTTCCAATGCTTTAAGATAAAGGCTCATCATTGTTATCTCAACTGCCTGTGGGTCTATGTCAACACCGAAGATGTTGTTTCTCAGAATCTTTGCCTTTTCACGAATAGGCAGGGTGAATTCATCAGGACTCATTTTATAGTATGGGAATAGATGAAGGGTCTGAGCCTCTTTAGGATGTTCACAATAGTATTTAAGGTGATAATCAATCAGGTATTGATAGGCGCCGAGCAGGAACGAACCAGAACCACATGCAGGATCAAGAATTTTTATCTTCTCAATCTGCCTCGGTGTCTTGCTTTCAATGATTTTGCCGACAGTATTTTTTACAATGTAATCAACGATGTATTTCGGTGTATAGTAAACGCCTCCTGCCTTTCTTACTTCTGGCTTTTCTTCAACCTTAACTCTCTGAGGGGTTACCCTTATTGTGCTTCCAAGATAGCGTTCATATATGCTTCCCAAGAGTTCAACTCCGATTGCATCAAAACGGTAACGGCTCTTTGGGAAATACAAACTTTCGATTATCTCTGCCAAAAGATTAGAATCCACATCTGTTGTCTCACAGGCATGTCGTTTGAATATATCTCCATTCAGGTCGTTATTTACCTCATGGAAAAGGTCTATCAAATGGGTCATTATGGATTTCCGTTTGCCTTCTTCTCTCCACTGAGCGACTATCTCCCACAATTCTCTTTCCGGTCTGATCTTCCTGTCCTCTGCAATTCGAATAAAGATAATCCTGTCGAGGAGCTTCTGAACAACATCATTTAAAAGCCTTACATCGAAATCAGAATTTCGCTTATGGATATCCTTTGCAAGTTCTGTTCGCCAGATGGTTAAATCCTCAAGGAAAGACTTATCAGGTGGAATTCGTAGCCTCTTGCTTTTTGTATCTCTGGGCAGGAGAGCTTCTAAAGAACCTTGTTCAACTCTTTCTCTGGATAGCGCATAAAGCTTTTCGATACTACCAAGATAATCCGTATATTTGAGTTCAAAAATTAAACCTTCATCTGGAAATTTTGGATTTGGCTTTAATGATGCATCGTAAAGCCTGAATTCTTCAAAATCTGTAAGGACAACAAAATATACCTCTTTTGTTGACCATGCGTATGACTTTGCCTGAAGAATATGGTTTACATCGTCGAGTGCGGCAGACGGGGCTTTTGCCTCTACAAAAAACTTTGTGGCACCGTTTATACGGAAGTTATAATCAGGTCTTTTTGTTGTTTCAGGGGAAAGCTCAACGATAACGTCCCTTTCATGAGGAGGCTTCTGTGCCTTGTTTTCTATATCCCAGCCGAGGGCTTCGAAGAAAGGATTTATGAAATCTATTCTAACTTGTGCTTCAGGGTAACCTTTTGAGAGGTAATAATGCTTGTCCTTTTCGAATTTCGAGGTTAAGGTCTGAAGTTCTTCTCTGAATGAATCAATGTCTGACATCGTTGTTTTGTGAAATATAATTTAAAATAAAGCCAATACAAAAGCAATTACGGAATTGTTATGGTGATTAACTTCAGTGAGAATCAAAATTTTTTCTGTTATTCCGCACTTGCCTGCCCTCGACTGCGATCGGGGGATGCGGAATCCAGATTTTCTTTTAAAATGGGAATTCAATTTATTATCCGGATTCCTGCTGCCCCGTTATTTAATAAGGGGTTACCCCTGGATTCCCGCTGGAGTTTACCCCGTACTTGATACGGGGCGGGAATGACAAAGGGGGCAGGAATCACAATGATTACCGAAGCATTCTGTCCAATAATTGTGATACCTTGCGGTTTTGTCACGCTATCATTTATTTTGTATTTCTGACACTAAGAGATTGTTTCGTGACTTTGTCCCTCGCAATGACAGTAAGAGGAAGTATTGCAAACAAGATGAGATATTATTTTTTATTCTTTAGATAATCAGCAAGGAGTCCTCTACTGTGTTCGTCGTCATGGCAGTAGATACAGAGATTCTCCCAGTTAGACCCATCAAGGGGATTATTCAGGTGATTCCCATCCTTGTGGTGTATCGTGAGGAGATGTCTGTTTTTGTAATCAAACTCCCGTCCGCATTTGGCACAAACGAGGCCGTGAATCTTTAGGGATTGTTCCCTGTAAATACTGGGCGGTTTGCTGGCTTCTTTTAACTCTCTAACGATTTCAGCAAGAGGTTTATTAATGACTGGCTTTTTAGGCTGTGGGTTCTTATATCTTGAGTAACGCCCTTTTCTCATTTAATAACCCAGTAGTAAGTGTAACAGACCAGGTCTACTTTATGTATTATAAAAGAATTTTAATGATTGTTAATATTTTTTCCTGAAAGTCTTAATCCATACTCGCCCTTGCAAGGGTAAGGACGGTTACCTCTTTTGCACCAGCCTTCATGAGTTGTTTTGAGCACTCTGTTACTGTTGCTCCTGTTGTCATTACATCGTCAACAAGTAAGAGTCTGAGCCCTCTTATATCTCTTTTTACCACGAATGCATTCTTGAGGTTTAAAAGCCTTTCTTTTCCGGACAGACCTGTCTGCGGAGGTGTCTCTTTTTTCTTAAAAAGGATGTCTATCAACAGGGGAAGTTTTTTCTCCCTTGATATGACCCGAGCTAAAAGGAGTGACTGGTTAAAACCTCTTTCTCTCAATCTCTTTATACTTAAAGGAACAGGTACTACGCTATCTATACCGGATAAATCAAAGTCGAGTAGTAGTTTGCCAAGGGGTTTTGCAAGTCTTTTAAGTCCATGAAATTTTAGTTGGTTAATCGCCTCTGCAAGAACTCCAGCATAAAGGCTGTAATTAATGACCCTGGAGAAAGGAGGCGCTTTTTTAAAACACTGCGAGCATATTTCTGCATATTCAGAAGTAAAAGGCATTGCACATATCCTGCATGACGGGCCAGAGTATTTCTTTATCTGAAACCAGCATGATGAACAAATTGGTGAATGGGAAAATACATCAGATGCATTTCCACAGGATGGACATTCTGAAGGATAAATGATGTTTAAGAGCCTCGAGATCAAGGCATTAGATGGCAAGAGATGCTTTGCATCTGCCACATTTATGTCTGAGAGAGATCATACTTGCCGGGACCTTGTTTTTGGCTCCGCAATTCGTACATGAAATTATTTTAAACTCTGGTACAGCTTTATCTTCAGATGGAGTTTCCGGCTTCTGGACAAAAGCTTTTATGAAATCAGAAAATATTGCATCCTTTTCTGTTATTTCAACACCCATGCCGTTTTTAAGTGCTGCTATTGATGTTTTGAAGGTTCTTTTTACAATGCCCTTGAGAAAAGAGATTCTACCATCCGGGAGAACAAGGTCTATATAAATGGTAGTGCCAGGTGCTAATCCTTTTTGTGTTCGTATAAAGATTCCATTTTCTGAGAGATTACTCGATATGCCCGTTAAGCTATTGCCACCTGAGCTGAACTTGACTTCCAGCCTCTTTGTGAATCTTCGGTATCTCCTTTTTTCTCTCAAAAGAGACCTCTTTACCCCGTTTAGAAAACCCCTCTATTCTAACGGGGTTAACTTTTTTGGGAGTTCTACAGTCACTTAAAGGACTTTAAAAAATTTATATATGACTTATCCTTTTCTGTTATTTCAACACCCATGCCGTTTTTAAGTGCTGATATTGACGACTTGATGGTTCTTTTTACAATGCCTTTGAGGGAAGATATCTTACCATCTGGTAAAAAAAGTTTGATATCAAGGGTGGTGTCTGGAGCAAACCCTTTCTGCGTTCTTATAAAGATACCATCTTCTGCTAAATTACTAGAGATACCTGTAAAAATTGTATTGCCAGAACTGAATTTGACCTCAAGCCTCTTTGTAAATCTATGATCCTTTCTTTTCCTATCTTTCAGAATATTTCCTTAAGCTGTATGATTTCATCTCTCTTCTGTCCTGTCGAGATGATTTGTACCTCCACTCCTAACATAGTCTCAATCTCTTTTATATATGTCTGTGCTGTTTCAGGAAGTTTGGCAAAATCCCTTGTGCCTACAGTGCTCGTGTTCCAGCCTTCAAGCTCCTTATAGAGAGGTTCGCACCCCTCTATGATATTGATCTCTTTCGGGAGTTCTTCGTATATTTTCCCTTTATATTTGTAAGAGGTGCAGATTTTTATTGTTTTCAGACCATCGAGGACATCAAGTTTTGTTATTACAATCCCTGTAAGTCCGTTAATCCTCGCTGAATGCTTGAGGACAACCATATCGAGCCACCCGCATCTCCTCGGTCTGCCAGTTGTTGCACCGTACTCTCCGCCTTTCTCCCTGAGTATATCGCCAAAGGCATCCTTTATTTCTGTAGGGAATGGCCCGCTGCCAACTCTTGTTGTATAAGCTTTCGAAACACCAAGGACTTTTGAAATCTTTGTTGGTCCTACACCAAGGCCTGTACATGCACCTCCGGCAGTTGCACTTGATGATGTGACGTAGGGATAAGTTCCGTGATCGACATCAAGGAGTGTGCCCTGTGCTCCCTCAAACAGGATATTTCTGTTTTCAGAGATTATTCTGTTTATCATAATATCTGTGTCAGCAATATATTCAGAAAGCATTTCAGCATAACTCATATATTCACTGAAGATAGCTTCCTCACTGAGACCAGGGACTTTGTAAAGATTTTCAAGGAGGAAATTTATGTTAGTGAGATTTGTCTTTAATTTTTCCTTGAATACAGAGGGTTGTAGAAAATCCACAACTCTTATCCCTATCCTTGACATCTTATCAGCGTAAGCAGGACCTATTCCACGACCTGTTGTACCAATCTTTTTTAAACCCTTGAAGTTTTCGATTTCTTTCTCTATTGCCTTATGATATGGCATGATTAGGTGGGCATTTTTGCTTATATAGAGTTTTTTGTCTATCTTGATTCCTCTTTTTTTCAGACGGTCAATTTCCTCCAGGAGGACAGACGGGTCAATGACAACACCATTACCTATAATGCATATTTTACCTTCATGGAGTATGCCTGAAGGAATAAGATGGAATATAAATTTCTCATTATTGATGACCACTGTATGACCTGCATTGTTACCCCCCTGGTATCTTGCGATTACGTCTGCATTTTCAGACAAATAATCTACGATCTTTCCTTTACCCTCGTCTCCCCATTGTGCACCAACTATTATGATGACATTAGACATGTTAAATCTCGCTTAAAGGGTTATGCGTTTGAGTGAAAGAACGTTTGGAAGACTCTTTATTTGTTTTATGATGTTTGTTGTGGCAGGACTGTCTATGGTAACGACTGAGATTGCTCTTCCTCCAGGGGCCTCTCTTCCAAACTGCATCCTTGCGATATTGATCTTATTTTTCCCGAGGAGTGTTCCTATATTGCCAATTACCCCGGGTTTATCATTGTTGTATATAAAGAGAAGTTCGCCTTCAGGCACAATCTCAACCTTGAAACTATCAATGGCTATAATACGGGGGTCTTTCCTGCTGAAGAGTGTGCCTGCCAAAAAGCTTTCTCTGTCTTTTGCCTTTATCCTCATTGCAACCATGCTCTGGTAATCACCGGCATCAGCGCTTTTCGTCTCTTTGACTTCTATTCCCCGTTCTTTTGCAATGAATGGTGCGTTAACAAAATTTACGGTCTCCTCCAGAATCGGGGTGAGGAACCCCTTGATAGCAGCTATTTTTACCGCAGCCGAATCGATTTCACTTGCCTCGCCCCGATATTCAATCGTTATCTCTGTAACACCTCCTTCGAATATCTGGGCAGCAAACAATCCAAGTTTCTCTGCCAAATTTATATAGGGCTGGAGCTTTGCAACCTGGTCTGCAGGAATGGACGGGAAATTTACAGCATTCCTTATTGTTCCACGGACAAGATAATCTGCTATCTGTTCTGCAATTGCAATGGCGACATTTTCTTGAGCCTCTTTTGTTGCAGCGCCGAGGTGAGGGGTGGAAATTACATTATCGAGTGTTAGAAGGGGATTATTCTCAGGCGGCTCTTTCTCAAACACATCTAATGCAGCACCAGCAACCTTGCCTTCTGTAAGGGCATCATACAGGTCTTTCTCATTTATAATTCCGCCTCTTGCACAGTTAATGATCCTGACACCATCCTTCATCTTCTTAATTGTTTCTTTGTTTATCATGTTTCTTGTTTCTACTGTTATAGGGGTATGAATTGTTAAGAAATCAGAACGTCTGAATAGCTCTTCAAGACTTACTTTTTCAACACCCATTGCCTCTGCTTTTTCCTCACTGAGGAAAGGATCGTAAGCTATCACATTCATTGCAAATCCCTGTGCCCTTTTTGCAACCTGGCTTCCTATACTGCCTATGCCAACAACTCCGAGAGTTTTATTGAAAAGCTCGACCCCCATGAACTTCTTCTTTTCCCATTTGCCTTGTTTCATCGAGGCTGTTGCCTGGGGTATCTGTCTTGCAAGGGCAAACATAAGCGCTATTGTATGCTCTGCTGTAGTGATTGTGTTCCCACCAGGAGCATTCATTACAACAATCCCTTTTTTTGTTGCTGCTGTGATGTCAACATTATCAAGCCCTGAACCTGCACGTCCTATAACCTTCAGGTTTGAGGCTGCATCTATAATCTTTGAGGTTACTTTTGTTGCGGATCTAACAACAAGACCGTGGTAATTGCTGATGTTCTCTGCCAGCTCATCTGGCTTCATACCTGTCTTTACTTCAACATCAAGACCTGCTTTTTTAAGTATTTCCACGCCCTTCTGTGAGAGATTATCACTAACAAGAACTTTCATATGACCCTCATGAATTATTCAATTAATAGTTCCTCAGCTACAGCTACACCAGTGCCGAGTTTTACAGGATGTCCCATTCCTTTCAATACCATTTCAATACCCGCAATTGCAGTTATCACATCAAATCTGTCCACATATCCTAAATGTGCAATCCGGAATATTTTTCCCCTCGCCCTGTCTTGTCCGCCGGCTGCTGTGATACCGTATTTCTCCCTGAGATTCTTATATACGGCCTGTCCATCAATCCCTGGAGGTGTCATGATGGCAGTTACAGCATTCGATGGTGAATCCTTTGAATAAAGCTCTAAACCAAGGGCCTGCACAGCCTTTCTTGTGGCATGGGCAAGCCTTTCATGTCTTTTAAATACATTCACAAGCCCCTCTTTCTGAAGCATTTTCAGGCTCTCATTAAGTCCAATAATTAGCGTGACAGGTGATGTGAAGTTTGTCTGGTTCTTTGCAAGGTTTTCGCGCTCCTTCTTGAAATTGAAATAAAACCTGGGTAACTTAGATGTTTCTGATTTTTTCCATGCCTTTTCACTCACACTGACAAAGGCAAGGCCCGGAGGAAGCATCAAACCCTTCTGTGAACCTCCTACCATGATATCTATCTCCCATTCATCTGTTCTCAGGTCGTGAGCAACAAGGGCACTGATAGCATCAACAATGAGCAATGTATCTTCATATTTCCTTACAATAGATGCAAGGGCATTTATTTCATGATAAACACCTGTTGATGTCTCCGATGCCTGGACAAAAACGCCTTTTATATCCTTATCCTTTTTCAGCTTCTTTTCGACTATTTCAGGCTTTATTGCATAACCCCACTCAACCATGATCTCATCTACTTTCAGACCATATGACTGGCATATCTTTGTCCAGCGTTCTCCGAACTTGCCTCCGTTTATGACAATTACCTTGTCTCCTTGGCTAAAAAAGTTATTTACAGAACCAACCATTCCACCTGTGCCGGATGAACATAGAATAAGCACATCGTTTTTTGTCTGATATAACCACTGGAGGCCTTTTTTTGCAGCATCAAGCACAGGGAGAAAGTCCGGCGACCTGTGGTGTATTATGGGCGCTGACATTGCAAGGAGTACTTCTGAAGGAACAGGCGTCGGGCCAGGGGCTAATAAGTAACGTTTCAGCATAAAAACCTCTCCTTATATATTAAATAATTTCCCCTATTTTACATTAACAGGTGATTAAAGTTCACCCTTCTAATCAAATTAGAAACGGAAATATTTAATTCGGAATAATTATATCTCAAGGAAGGCAATATAGCATATAAAGAGGCAAAATATCAATGAATTTGGTGGACATTGAGGCATTGAATTTTTTAAAATTATAAGTGATTCTCTCAGGAATAAAAGTCAGCAGTGGTTTTGATAACAGGATCAAGATTTGGGTGAGACTGAAGAAGAGATTATAGGCGTAATTCTCTTAAATCTTGGTGGACCTGATTCCCTTCAGGCAGTAAGGCCATTCCTATACAATCTCTTCTCTGACAGGGAAATCATAAGACTCGGACCCCTATTCCTTCAGAAACCCGTAGCATGGCTCATATCATTTTTCCGCTCAAAGAAGACAAAAAGACTATATAGCCTCATAGGAGGTAAATCTCCGATACTTAATATTACTATGGCTCAAGCAAAAGCACTCGAAGGAGCACTTAATTCGTCACTATCACTGCAATCCCTCCATCCCCCCTTTATTAAAGGGGGGCGAGGGGTGTTTAAGGTCTATGTCGGAATGCGTTACTGGCATCCGTTCATAGATGAAGTGGTGCCTGAGATGCATAGAAGCGGAATAAAAAGAATTGTTGCGCTTAATATGTATCCCCAATATTCACATGCTACAACAGGTTCATCTATGTCAAGATTTAAAAAAGTCCTTTCACAATATCCTATGGAAGTTTTTTTCATCACTTCCTGGTTTAATCACCCGTTATATATAGAAGCACTCGTAGATGTAATTAAAAGAGGACTTGAGGGGTGGGGAGATGTCCACGTGCTTTTCAGCGCACACAATCTCCCAGAGACGTTGATAAAAGAAGGCGATCCCTATGTAGAGCAGATAAATGGAACCATTAAAGAGATAACTAAGAGGTTGAATATCCAGTGGCACCTTTCTTATCAGAGTAAGAGTGGCCCTGTTAAATGGCTTGAACCATCTACTGAGGAGATGCTCAAGAGATTTGCAGAAAAGGGATTTAAAAACATACTCCTTGTCCCGATAAGTTTTGTCTCAGATCATATTGAGACCCTCTACGAGATAGATATATTATATAAAGGATTAGCCAGCAGGCTCGGCCTGGCACTTAAGAGAGTGGATTCTCTGAATACTCATCCGTTATTTATAGGGGCGTTGAAAGATATTATTATGAAAGGTCTTAAGGAGAAGGGATGGATATAATATGAGATTGATTATTGTTGGTGGAGGAATTTCTGGTCTCTCCTTAGGTTATTTTCTTCTGGAAAAAGACCCCTCTTTAGACATTCTTGTCCTTGAATCAGAGAAAAAAGCAGGGGGTAAGATATGGACTGAGAGGGCGGACGGTTTTCTTTGTGAAGGAGGCGTCAATGGTTTTTTAGATAACAGACCAAAAACACTCGAACTTGCTTCCAGACTCAGACTTACTCCCATTAAAAGTAGCGATAAAGCACGAAAAAGGTATATATTTTCTGATAATAAACTCCATCTTCTGCCGGAATCGCCTCTTTCTTTTTTTTCATCGAATCTCCTGAGCCTTTATGGCCGAATCAGAATTTTATACGAAATCTTAGCCCCAAAAGGGGAACAGGATGAAGAAAGTCTTGCTAATTTTGCAAAGCGCAGACTTGGTGTTGAGGCATATGAAAAACTAATTGACCCTATGGCATCAGGAATATATGCTGGCGATCCTGAAAAAATGAGCCTTAGGAGCTGCTTTCCGAAGATATTCGAACTGGAGAGAAAATATGGGAGCCTCATAAGAGCTATGATAAAACTCAAAAAGGAGGCTAAAAAGACAGGGAAGAAAGTAGGAGCAGGGCCTGGAGGTGTTCTTACTTCATTTTATGATGGTATGGAGGTCTTTATCATGGGCCTCAAAAATTATTTAGGAGAGAGGCTGAAGACTGAAAGCAGGGTAGTCTCAATTGATAAAAAGGGTGACACATACATTGTCTTTCTATCAGATAATTCAAGATTTGAGGCAGAGGGTGTTATTATTGCATCACCTGCTCATTCAACATCAGAAATAGTCAGGGACTTTAACAAAAACTTGTCTCAAACCCTTGGGGAAATTCCCTATCCACCTGTCTCAGTTGTATGCTTAGGTTATAAAAAGGACAGGTTAAAACAACCTCTTGACGGTTTTGGTTTTCTTGTGCCTAAAAGAGAAGGTAAAAAATTACTCGGAACACTCTGGGATTCAAGCATATTTCCGAACAGGGCTCCCGAGGGATATGTCCTTCTCAGGAGCATGCTCGGAGGCGCCAGGTCAGCAGAAATTGCCCTCAGGGAAGATGACAGACTGATAAATACGGTTCTGGGTGACCTGAAAGATATTATGGGTATAGAAGTTCGTCCTGATTTTATAAAGATTTACAGGCATGAGAAGGGAATCCCGCAGTACCTCCTGGGTCATGAAAAAAGACTCGATGCAATTGACGAAATTGTCAGACGTTATAAGGGTTTTTATATCACGGGCAATTCTTACAGAGGGATTGGAGTTAATGATTGCATAGATAATTCGTTCAAGCTGGCAGAGAGGATTGTTAATGGACATCTTTCAGTTTAATTATAGAACAGAAGATGGTATATTATAAAATTTTAGGGTTGTTTTTACCCTGAGAATGTGTTAATTTTTCGTAAACCCCTTTGCAATTACGGAAGTTTTTTTGATTTATCATACCCGTGGCAAGCCAATGGGCATTCCTACGGGGTAAGAAAGGAGGGTGCGTTGCGAGAAGAAGAGATTGCAGAACTACTGAAAAAAGAAAATGAGGAGTTTAAAAAACTTACAGAGGAACACAAAACTCTCGAAGAACTCCTCTCAAAGATCGACAGCAAACGCTATCTTACTCCAGAGGAGGAGGTTGAGAGAAAGAAGATACAGAAGCAGAAGCTTCTCAAGAAAGACAGGATGGCAACTCTGGTCAGAGAGTATAAAAGAGGCCACGCCAATTAAGTAATTAATAGTTAGGTAGTAAATAGTAAATAGGAAGTAGTCAGGTCTCAATTTTATTATTCAATTTTCTTTTCTTTAGCTACTTACTATTTTCTGCTTACTATTTACCCCGTTAGAAAGCCTGCTATATATGGCGGGGATGGAATAGATAAAATCTTAATTCCTTACAGAAAGGGCGGGTAAAAGCCCCGTCCTTTCTGACTGGGTTACTATTAAAAGGGGAGGATGTCATTACAGTGAGAAGCAAGATCATAAAAGAAGGATTGGAGAGGGTTCCCCACAGGGCACTTCTGTATGCAACAGGTATTCCCAAGACAGAGATGCACAAACCTTTT
>Ga0184631_10000228_pt1 | contig 11969 bp, 12 predicted proteins | sample PLM4_90_b1_FD_133160 | JGI IMG/M metagenome (GOLD analysis project Ga0184631, IMG submission 133160) | Groundwater sediment microbial communities from an aquifer in East River, Colorado, USA - PLM4_90_b1 | ecosystem: Environmental > Terrestrial > Soil > Riparian zone | place: USA: East River... | reverse complement strand
CTTTAGAGAAGATGACCGCCAAAGAACTGAGGGAGATGGCCCTCGGGTTGCCTGGAATCCATGGTGTCCACGCAATGAAAAAAGAGGAGTTGATCACAGCCATTCGTGCAGCCAAAGGCATACCCGAGCCGGAAACCAAGAAAGAGAAGCGCATTATTGTCAAGAAAGATAAAGTCGTCTTAACCGTGGCCCAATTGAAACAGAAGGTCAAGGAATTTAGAGCGAAAAGAGAGGAACTCCTCCAGCAGAGAAATTTGAAGATGGCAGAGATTTTGAGAAAACGGATCGGCCGATTGAAAAAGAAGACGCGGCGAGCCGCCTAATATATAAATGAAAGGGTTCAAGGGGCCAAGGGGTCTAGTGAAGAGATTAAAGAATAAATGAGGGTCTTGAGATCAACTCCTTTATCTAGAAGACTCGTGGCAAAGGTATGTCGGGATTATGTGCGGATGGACCCGTTTACGAATCAGAGCCTATTATCAACCCATCTTTCTTCGGTCGGCAAAAACCCTATCGATACAGCCATCTCACTAACATTGAAGTGTTAAGAAATTTTTCGCCGCACCATTTTATCTTTCACTTCCATTGTCGATACATCCCATTTCAACTCACCTCCTTGTTGGTTTTTCTTGTCGGCTTAGACTCGATTAGCCTCACCTCGTTTCTTTTCAATCTCTTGAAATCTTAATCGAGATACTGGAACAGCTTTTCAATGGCCTTCCATTCAGGATTAGGGCAATCCATTAAAGGCAAATACAAATTGCCGTGGTCAACGCCTAAACCAGATACTATTTTCCAATAGTTGAGTTTTTTCCCTAATCATAGGCAAATAAAGTGGAACCAATTTACCACTAAAGTGGAACCAATTTACTACTTTTCCCCAAATTTTTCATATTTTTTTGTTATTTTTAAAATTTTTTCAACAGAAATTAACTAAATATATGAGAGAAATCATTTTAATTTCAATAAGTTATTAAAAAGGCGATAAATTATCTAAAGTTGGCATATAGATTGCTGTTTATCAAGTTGTTATGAAGGATATTTACCAAGTCATTTTCTCCAATAGTCATAAGATGAGTGAAATCAAGTCGATCATTAATGAAATCGCCAAGACTGATATTACCGTTTTAATTAGGGGTGAGAGCGGGACAGGGAAAGAACTACTGGCGAAGGCCATCCATTTAAATTCTCAAAGGAAAGATAAACCTTTCGTTAAGGTGGATTGCGCAGCGATTCCAAAAGGGGTCCTCCAGAGCGAACTCTTTGGGTTTGAAAAAGACGCCTTTACAGGAGCCTATTTTCAAAAGCTGGGGAAGTTCGAATTGCTCGATGGTGGGACGATCTTGCTGAACGATATCGGCGAAATGGACATTTCCATTCAGGCAAAACTTTTGCAAGTCCTCCAAGATGGTATGTTTTCTCATTCAGGAGAGGATGGAGATGTGATCGTCAATACCCGTGTGGTTGCTACTACCAAGGATCATTTAGTAGAAAAATCGATGACGGAAGGATATTTCCGTGAAAGCCTATTTTCCAAGATCAATTTTATCAGCATCAATGTCCCACCTTTACGGGATCGTAAAGAGCAAATTCTTCCTCTTTCACAATATTATTTCAATTTTTATAAAAAGAAATATGGGAAGGATATCCCGCCATTTTCATCAAAAGTGATCAATGCCTTTAAAGAATATGCTTGGCCCGGAAACATCCGGGAATTGGAAAACATGGTTAAACGGATTGTCATAGATGGCAAGGAGGATACAGTCCTACAGAACATATCCAGTAATAGGTTGAATGATCGAATGAATCCTGGGTCCTATGAAAATTTATCACCAAGCCTGTCAGCAGAAAAGAAATCGTTCAACTTGAAAGAGATGAGGAAAAGAAGTGCTGAAAATGTCGAAAAGGAGGTTATTAAAAGTACTTTAGAAGAGACTCATTGGAACCGAAAACGGGCGGCTAAATTACTTGGTATTAGTTATAACGCATTGCTATATAAGATTCAGAAATGCAATTTAAGATGATCGCGAATATCGAAGGATTGAAGGAGAAACCGGTTGTTTCTGATAGGGTTAGGTCACGGCAACAGGAGCAGATCCGGCATCACCTCAAACCCTGTTAGGCACTAAAGAGGGGACAAATGAAAAGATTGGTTTCCGCTGGGATCATAGGGTCATTGGTCTTTTTTATAGCTACCTTAATCGCTTACCCTCAAACTGACAAAGAGGTGGTTTTGAAAAAAGAATCACAAGCGGAAGGTGTGGCTGACCGTGACCATTATGTGATTGGGCCCGAAGATGTCCTCTACATTCATGTATGGAGAGAAGAGGCGTTATCGAGAACCGTTCCCGTCAGGACCGATGGAAATATTTCTCTTCCCCTCATTCGTGAAATCAAGGCGGCAGGGCTGACTCCCCTTCAATTGGAAGAGGCCATCACCGAGAGATTAAAAGGATTCTATGAGAACCCAAATGTTTCTGTCAACGTGATGGAGACCAACAGTTTCAAAATATACATCTCCGGAGAAGTTATGATGCCAGGCGTTTACAATCTTCAGGAAGAGGCCTCGATCCTACAAATCATTCCCATGGCGGGCGGGTTTACGGAATGGGCTATTCAAAACAAAATTCTGATCATTCGGAAAGAAAACGGTAGAGAGAAGCGCATGACAGTTAGTTATAAGAAAGCGATGAAAGGTGATCCAAGTTCGACCGTTCTCTTAAAACCTGGAGACACCATTATCGTCGAAGCATCACGGTTGAAGAAGAAACCAATTGGTCCTGATAGGGTGAGGTCACAGCCACAGGAGCGGCACCGCATCACCTCAAGCCCTGTTAGGCAACCTGTTAGGGAAAAAGGAGTGGAAGAATGAAGAGATTGGCTTACGCTGGGATCATCGCATCCATGGTCTTTTTCGTGTCACCGACCATCGCTTTCTCTCAAACGGATAGAGAGACTCCTTCGAAAAAAGATTCGCAGGCCCAGGCCGTGGTCGACAAAGACCGTTATGTGATTGGGCCTGAAGATGTCCTCAACATTCATGTGTGGAGAGAAGAGGCGTTATCGAGAACCGTTCCCGTCAGGACCGATGGTAATATTTCTCTCCCCCTCATTCATGAAATCAAAGCAGCAGGGCTTACCCCTCTTCAACTGGAAGCGGCCATAACCGAAAGATTAAAAGGATTCTATGAGAACCCAAATGTTTCTGTCACCGTGATGGAGATCAACAGTTTCAAAGTATACATCTCCGGAGAAATTATGAAACCAGGCGTTTACAGACTTCGAGAAGAGACCACGCTCCTACAAATCATTCCCATGGCGGGCGGATTTACAGATTGGGCGAAGCAAAAGAAGATATTAGTGATTCGGAAAGAGAACGGTAAGGAGAAGAGATTAACTGTTGATTATAAGAAAGCGATAAAAGGTGATGATCCAAGTTCAAACATTATTTTGAAACCTGGAGACACCATTATCGTCCCGTAAGGAATAAGGATATGGAATCAAGAATGAACTGGTTTCAATGTTTGATTTTCGCGTATTTTTTGCAGGGCCGTCTTCAATGGGTGTGGGATATCGAGACCGGCAACAACGTATTAGTCGGAGGTAATTGATAGATGGACAATCCAGAGACAAACAATCCAGAAAAACTTTTAACTACCCATGATTACTTAGAAATTGGCCTCCGTCGAAAATGGTACATCATTTTCCCATTGGTATTTTCCATTCTGATCTCTTTCGGCGTCTGTAAATATCTCCCGAAGGTTTACAAAGCGACCACGTTGATCCTCGTTCAGCCTCAAAGTATTCCGGAGAATTATGTCCGACCCACCATCACCGACACCGTGATCAACCGGCTAAACACGATCGGCCAGGAAATCATGAGCCGTACTCGATTGGAAAAGGTCATCGAAGAATTCAACCTGTATAAGGACCTTCGAAAAAAATTCCCGATGGAGGAAGCGGTCGAAGCGATGAGAAAAGCGATCGAGGTGAAGGTACAGGAAGAAAAAAAGGAACGGACACGGAATTCCTTTACCATCTCCTTTGAGGGAGAAGAGCCAAAGACGGTGATGATGGTAACAAACAAACTCGCCTCCCTGTTCATCGAAGAGAATTTAAAGGTGAGAGAATTGCAGGCCGGCGGGACTTCCGAGTTTATCAGCAAAGAACTTTTGACGATGGAGGATCTATTAAAACGTAAAGAACAGGAGATTCGAGCTTTTAAGGAAAGAAATATGGGCCAACTTCCTCAACAATTGGATGCGAATCTGAGAATCCTCGAGCAATTGCAGCAACAACTGCGAACGGCAAGCGAAAAAATAAGGGCGGCCGAAGACAGAACGATTATTTTCCAAGGTCAACTGGAGCAGCTGAAGAAGCTGGAACCTCGAGGAGACTCTCTTCCTAACCAGGAAGCATTGAATACTTCGCGTTTCCGTGAAGATCCAGTGATCCAATTGAACGCTCTTAAACGGGAGCTATCCAGTATGCAGACCCGATTAAAAGAAACCCATCCCGATGTGATCGACCTGAAGAAAAAGATCGCGACGGTCGAATCCCAAGTGGAGGGCAGGTCAAAGTCCCCTCAGGAAGATGAGAAAATCACCACAAAAAATTTGCCTCCTCCCAGGCTGGATTCTGACACCGAAAGATTATATGCCCAACTTACAGAACGATATAACAGTTCTCTGCTCGAAGCAAAGCGATTGAAGGAGGAAGAAAAAGAGTTGAAGGGACAGATGAGCCTCTATCAGAGAAGGATTGAGGATACTCCTAAAAGGGAGCAAGAGATAGTGCTTCTCACCAGAGATTACGAGCTAGTGAAGACTAATTATCAGTCCCTCTTAGATAAAAAGATGCAAGCTCAAATGGCAGAGAATCTCGAACGGAAACAGAAGGGCGAACAGTTTAAAATTTTGGACCCGGCCGTCCTTCCTGAAAAGCCGATCAAACCTGATCGGAACAAGATTTTGCTCATAGGAGGCTTATTGGGAATTGTGTTGGGAATTGGCCTGACTTGGTTTCGAGAATCTTTAGATCAATCCTTTCGTACGGTATCGGATTTGGAAGACTATTTGGGGATTCCAGTTGTGGCCACTATTCCAAATCTAAAAGAAGAGAAAAAGGCGGCCTAAAGAAACAAAAGCACGCATAGGCATGCGCTATGGGAGTTTTTGGTATAGATTCTTTAGTTTTGCGCTATGCGCCATGCGCTATGCGCCATGCGCTATGCGAGGATTTGGTATGTAGTTTGAAGATTCTTTAGTTTTGCGCTTTGCGCTTTGCGCCATGCGCTATGCGAGGTTTTGAAGATGTACGAATCTTTTTATGGATTAAGAGAAAATCCTTTTGAGGTGACACCCAACCCCGACTATCTCTATTTGGGGGAGAACCATCGGGAAGCCTTGGCGAATTTGCTTTATGGGGTGAGGACAAAGAAAGGGTTTATCGTCATTACAGGGGAGGTGGGCACTGGGAAGACGACTTTGATCCATTACCTCCTTAATAAACTTGACAAACTCGATGGAAACAATCACACCAAAACAGCCTTCCTTTTCAATCCCAAATTGACGGCTAACGATTTTATTCAATACATCTTAATGGACTTGGGGGTAAGAGTCCAGGGACAGACGAAGGCAGAGTATCTTTACAATCTTCATCGGTATCTGCTCAATGCTTACCAAAAGGACGAAAGAGTCGTTCTGATTGTGGACGAAGCTCACGGGTTAAATCCGGAGCTACTTGAGGAGGTTAGACTCCTCTCCAATCTGGAGACCTCAAAATCGAAGTTGATTCAGATCGTATTAGTTGGTCAACCAGAATTGGATAAGACACTCTCCCAACCGGCGTTTCGTCAACTCAGGCAACGAATTAATATGCGATACCATTTACCACCCCTTTCCAGAAAAGAGACCGAAGAGTATATCGAAAAGAGGTTGAGAGTCGCGGGTGCCCAAGGTCCCCTTTTTACAAAAAAGGCAATCAAGGAAATTTATCGGAAATCAGGGGGAATACCCCGATCCATTAACATCCTATGCGACAACGCATTATTGAATGGATTCGCCTTGTACCAAAAGATTGTGGATGTCAGGTCGGTAAGGGAGGTTGCTAAGGATTTAAAATTTGGGAAGAAGTCTCGGAGCATTCAGGTATGGTTCATTCTATGTATTTCTATTGCCGTGGTCATTCTATTATTCGCTTATCTGCAAAAAAGTGGTTACCTGTTGCCCTTCTTAAAGGAAGTCCTAAAAGTTTTTCAGTATATCAAAGAGATTGTCATGAGGGAAATAGAATATTTTTCAAATTTCTTTAAAGCTGGGTTTTTGTAATTCCATTCGGGATAATAAGTTCACTACGCACTTTGCACCCTAAGGAAGGAAAAAAGATGAGTCGAATTTATCGCGCCCTGGAAAGGGTAGAAGAAGAGAGAAAGAAGAAGGCAAAGGAGGAACCTTCTCTTAAGATATTTGAAGAGAAAACCGTTCTAAGCAGGGAAGAACCAACTTTAAAATTTCCTAAGAAGGAGACTGAAGGATTGGGGCTCCCTCCAGAAGAGGAGGCTCCCGTTTTAATTGTTCGCCCTGAAACTTTCGCGGCAGAAGAATTTCGGAAACTGAAGACCCAAATTTTTCATCGTTTATCTAACCCCCCTCATTTCATATTAGTGGCCAGTACTGCACCTCAGGAGGGGAAGACGATGGTTGCCGTTAATTTAGCGTTAACCATCTCTCAAGAAATTCATAAAAAGGCCATATTGATTGATGGAGACCTTCGTAAACCGAGCATCCATCTTGAAAAATATCCAAATCCAAAGGGGCTCTCAGATTATCTATTGAATCAGACGCCGTTATCAGAAATCCTATTGAATCCTGAGGCAGAAAATCTCCAAATCATCCCAGCAGGGTCTTCCACCAGAAAATCCGCGGAATTGATTGGATCGAGGAAGATGTCGGAACTCTTCAGATCCCTGCGTGAACTTAGGGACGATACTTATGTGATTATCGACTCATCGCCTATTATCGCCACTTCAGAAGCAACTTTGCTTTCCAAATTAGTGGACGGGATCATCCTGGTAGTGATGGGAGGTCGAGCCCCCAGGGAATCCGTTCGAAGAGCAGTCAAGTCGATTGATCGTCAGAAGATCATCGGGATTGTTTTTAACAAAATCGATATAAATCCGTCAAGTTACTATTCCAAGTACTACTACAGATATTATAGGAAATAACGTCACGATGTGCTGCAGTGTAGCAGTAAAAAGAATGGAAAAAGAAAACGACAGGGTCGCCTTTGTAAGGCATCAATCAGGGAGGCGTGAAGAGTTAGAAATGGTCCTCCTCGCGCCTTGCACTTTCTTATAGTTATTAACCCTATGCGCTATGTTCTATGCGCTGTGCGAGGTTTTGGAAATGAATCTCTGGTACGTCATTCAAACAAAACCCAAAAAGGAAGAAGAAGCAAAATTCTATCTCTCAACAAGGGGAGTAGAAATGTTTAATCCCCTTATGGAAACGTTTGCGTTAAGAAATGGAAGAATGAACAAAGAATTAAAGCCGCTTTTTACTGGATATATATTTAGCAAATTTAATCTTGAGCAGAATTATCCTCTGGTCAGATGGGCAAGAGGGGTTAAAAAAGTTTTGGGGTTTGGTGGTTATCCAACGCCAATTTCTGAAGAAGTTGTGAGAATAATTAAAGAAAGAACAGATGCCCAGGGTATTGTGAGAGTGAAACATCATTTTGAGCCCAATGACGTAGTTCGGATTAAAACAGGTCCTATGAAGGATCTTTTAGGGGTTTTTGAAAGATGGCTGTCTAATAGTGAGAGGGTGAAGATCCTTTTAAATCTGATTGGATATCAACCCGCAGTCGAGATTCATTGTTCGATGATTGAAAAAGTCGCTTAAAGGAAGTGCTGCGGTGCTGCTGTTTGGCAGTGCTGCTGTTTAGGAGGCTGAAGAATGAAAATTGAAAGATTCGAAGACATACAGGGCTGGCAAGAAGCTAGGAATCTAACAAAAATAATATATGAGCTTACAAAAAAGTTGTCCTTTAGGAGGGACCGAGGGCTTTGCAGACAAATTCAAGAAGCTTCTGTGTCAGTTATGTCCAATATCGCAGAAGGCTTCGATAGACAATCTAAGAAAGAATTTATCAAATTTCTATATTACGCCTCAGGGTCTGGATCAGAAGTTCAAAGTCATCTGTATGTCGCCTTAGATCAAAAATATATTTCAGATGAGAATTTTCAGGAGACTTATACTCAGGCAAGAAAGACGAAAAGTTTAATAAATGGTTTTATTGCGTACTTGAAAGGCAAGAAGAAATAATAGGAGTGTGTTGCGTTTATGCGGTCCTGCAGTTGTGCAGTTGAAAATTAGTTAACAGCAACACGGCAGTACAGCAACACAGCAGCACTTAATAGCTAACTTTTTTCCACTATCTTGTGGCTCGAACAATTCAAATTGAGAATTCTTCAAGTAGAATTTATAAAAATTCGAACCGGCGGTAGCCTGTCTTTTTTCAAACGAAGTGTTGCCGTTGTGCGGTTCCGAAGTTCTGCAGTTGAAAATTAGTTAACAGCAGCACGGCAGTACAGCAGCACAGCAGCACAGCAACACAGCAACACTTAACACTTAACACTTAACACTTATATGCATAACGTTCTTATCAAATCCCAATTTCTTAACCGCCTACGGGTGGAAAAACGCCGGGTGGATCGTTCCAAGGCGCCTTTATCCCTTGTGCTCTTCTATTTTCGGAAGAATGAAGAAAAAGGCGGGACCACAATTCAAGAATTCGTGGCATCTCTGGATAGGAATACACGCGAGAGCGACATAAAAGGGTGGGTTGATCGTGATGTGGTCGGCTTAATCCTTCCGGATACAGATGAGAAGGGAGTGAACTGCTGCGTTGAGAAGATGGCCAATGGAAACGGAATCCTCAATTATTCTGTCATCACAGGAACCTACCCAAACCAAATGTTTCAGAAACTTCTAACAGAAGAAGAAGGTTTCCCGGACTTATTCCCTCTCGATCTCGATGGACCCATGGAGTCCCATGGTTTTCAAGTTGCCTTAAAGAGGGGAATGGATATACTGGGCTCCCTCGTAGGACTCATACTTTTCTCCCCATTAATGCTTGCCACAGCCATCGCCATAAAAATGACATCTCCAGGCCCGATCATCTTCAAACAATCCCGAATTGGCAGGAAAGGGTTGCGGTTCCAGTTTTACAAGTTTCGATCAATGTACTGGAATATCGATGATCAAATCCACCGTGAATATGTCACAAATTTAATTAAGGGGGACTTTGATAAGATCAATCAGGGAGACGGGGAGACCCGACTTTTTAAGATGAAATCTGACCCCCGCGTAACTCGGGTCGGTAAAATCATCCGTAAAACAAGCATTGACGAGCTTCCTCAATTCTTCAACGTCTTGAAAGGGGAGATGAGTCTTGTGGGGCCACGACCACCGCTGCCCTATGAATTCGAGAAATATGAACCCTGGCATCTCAGAAGGATTTTGGAGGCAAAACCGGGTATTACAGGCCTTTGGCAGGTGGGCGGGAGAAGCACAACGTCCTTTGATGAAATGATCCGGCTTGATTTGCGTTATATCCAAAACTGGTCTTTCTGGCTTGATCTGAAGATATTGTTAAAAACAGTAAGAGCGGTAATCCCTTCAGAGGGTGCCTGGTAAACGCTGAGCGCAAAGCGCATAGCGATATCCAGATGGATTTAACTTTTTTAATAACCAAACATGGATTACGGTATCTATGGATTGAGTAATTCAGATTGTTTGGAAGTTTATGGATTTTAAGAGTGACTTTTATAGAATTTTCGAAATTTTGTTTTGAAGTTTTTGATTTACGCTTAGCGCTATGCTCTACGCGCTCCACGTCTTTTAGAAAAAGGGGGTATTTTTATGAAGATCGCAGTTATTGGATGTGGCTATTGGGGTCCAAATCTTGTTAGAAACTTTATTCAGTCCAATAAAATCGAGCAGGTGATCTGTTGCGATTTAGACCAAAAAAGATTGGACCGAATGAAGGGGCTTTATCCTTCAGTCGAGATACTAAAAGACTTCAAGGAGCTTCTTGACAGACCCGACCTGGACGCGGCTGTCATTGCCACCCCTGTTAAGACTCATCATCCGATCGCCAAAGAATTCCTTTCGCACGGCAAGCACGTCTTAGTTGAGAAGCCGTTCACCCATTCTTATGATACTGCTCTAGAGTTAATAAAACTCGCTGAAGAGAAACAGAAGGTCCTGATGGTTGACCACACATACGAATATACTGCCGCTGTGAATAAGATCAGATCAATTATAGAAAATGGGGAGCTTGGCAAGATACTCTACATCAGTTGCGTTCGGGCCAACCTTGGACTCTTTCAGCCCGATATCAATGTGGTCTGGGATCTTGCTCCCCACGATATTTCGACCATTTTGTACATTACCGGAGAACCCCCAACATCAGTAAATTGTCAGGGGAAAGCGCATTTTAATTCCGAAATCGAAGATGTTGCGACCACAACGCTCAATTTTAGAAATGGTGTGATTGCTTTTATTCATAGCAGCTGGCTCGATCCGAACAAGATTCGTCGAACGACCATTGTGGGATCAAGAAGAATGCTTGTTTACGATGATATTGAACCCCAGGAGAAGATTAAAATCTATGACAAAGGAGTTGAAGTCCCGCCTTATTACGATACCTATGCAGAATTTCATTTTTCCTATCGCTATGGCGACATTCACAGCCCAAGAATTGAAGACTATGAACCTCTAAAAAAGGAATGCGAACACTTCATCACATGTATCCAGAAAGGAATGTGCCCCCTTAGTGATGGTTATAGCGGGTTACGAGTGGTCTCCATTTTGGAAGCTGCAAACAAGTCTTTGAAACAAAACGGGAAAGCAGTTCCCATTCAAGGTCTAAAAATATTTGCCAAAAAATTTAGAAATAATGGAAACGGTCTTATAATGACCAACGGCTGGAGATAAATCTGATTAAGGTTAGAGGTAGGAGGTTGGAGGCCAAAGAATTGGACCAGGGTTCTTCATTATCTTTGCCTTAATCCTCGAGCCTCTGGCTCGTAAAGCCTACGGCTCGGAGAGCATAGCGGTCCTCAAACCTCCAACAAGTGTATCTTACTTTTAGGGAGAAATGACATGAAATTCCAATCTATAGCACCCGATGTCAAGCTCGGCGAAAACGTGAATATCCATAATTTCGTTAACCTTTATGGTTGCGAGATTGGTGATTATACAAAGATCGGAGCCTTTGTAGAGGTTCAAAAGAATGCCCGTATAGGGAGGTACTGCAAAATCTCAAGTCACACCTTTATCTGCGAAGGAGTCACCATTGAGGACCATGTTTTTACCGGTCATAGCGTCGTATTCATTAACGATACTTATCCACGGGCAACGAACTCCAACGGAGAACTTAAAAGCGAAGAAAATTGGAAAGTGGAGCCCATCCTCGTTAAAAAGGGAGCATCGATTGGTTCAAACTCAACGATTCTTGGTAATGTGACGATAGGTGAGAACGCCATTGTCGGGGCAGGGAGCGTCGTTACCAAGGATGTTCCCCCAAATATGATCGTTGCCGGCAACCCCGCCCGCCTCTTCCGCACGATCGATTTCTTATCTCAAACCGATCTCAACGAACAATATGTTTTGTATGAATTTCTGAGAAACCAGAAATAATGTAGGAGGTTAGAAGTTTGAGGCAAGAAGTTTCAGATTAAAGAAACTATTGAAAGAAGGACATGACCCAAACTGCAACAGAGATATTCATCCATTTACCCTTTATATAAAGATCCCAATGAGAAGTGCATAAATCAACTCCAGATGAAATAAGCGTGGTTTCATGCTATGATAAAATAGGGAGGATAGAGATCATGGAATTGAATATTACAATAGAATTATGGCAAAAAGGAAATTGGTATTTGGCCAGATCCCCCGAGT
>Ga0184631_10000227_pt1 | contig 11999 bp, 11 predicted proteins | sample PLM4_90_b1_FD_133160 | JGI IMG/M metagenome (GOLD analysis project Ga0184631, IMG submission 133160) | Groundwater sediment microbial communities from an aquifer in East River, Colorado, USA - PLM4_90_b1 | ecosystem: Environmental > Terrestrial > Soil > Riparian zone | place: USA: East River... | reverse complement strand
ATTGTTTGAGTTTTTAGAACCCTACCCCAACTCCAAAACTTACGAAAGGTTCCCATTCATCATATGGCGAGTTGTCATCCTGAATTACATCAAATAAAACTTCAACAAAAGCCCACGTATTCCGACCAAGATTTTGACTAAATCCTCCTCCTAATAATAGATAAGGAACCCAATATCGCTCAGTCCCGGTTTGACTAGCTGCTATATCGTAAGTTTGTCGCTCGTAACTGAAATAGACAAATTCCCCGTGTAAATATATTTGCGGAATTAAATGATATCTAATAAATATGCTTGCACCGTAATTGTGGGTACTAAAATCTATATCTGTATAATTGATTTAAGAATAACCAAGTTTTCCACCTATAGAAAACTTAGGTGTAACCTTATATCCGACAAGAGGATAAATACCTATATATGTGTAATCATTCCAAAAGCTGAAGCCAATGTTGCCACCGTAATACCATCTTTTCTCTGAAGTAGGTGGATTAGTTGTCTCTGGTTTATTTTCTTCAGCGATTATAGAGTGAATTTAGTCCGCAATAGAAAGCGAAGAAAAAACAAAAAGTAGAGCAATAACAAATTGTTTCATTTTATCTCCTCAAATAATTGGTTAACAACTCTAAGCTAAAATTGTACTATATAGCTCAATTTACTAGAAACTTGAATAACATAACAATCTTTTTTCGAGTTCAGACATTACTTTAGTTTTTAAATCGTAAACTATTAATTTTGGATACAGTTTAATGTCCTTTATCATTCATTGAATAAAAGCGTGGAGATTCTTAATGTCTATCAAATTAAAAAATCGAAGCTTTCTGAAACTTCTTGATTTCACTCCTAAAGAAATTAGTTACTTACTCGATCTTTCAAAAAAATTAAAACAAGAAAAGAGAAACGGTAAGGAAAAGAAAAAATTAAAAGGAAAAAACATCGCACTCATTTTTGAAAAAACCTCTACCCGCACACGATGTGCCTTTGAAGTTGCGGCATTTGATCAGGGTGCTAATGTTACTTATTTAGGACCAAGTGGTTCACAGATCGGTCATAAGGAATCAATGAAAGATACTGCCAGAGTTTTGGGGAGAATGTACGATGGAATTGAATACCGGGGACTCGGACAAAAAATTGTTGAAGAACTTGCAGAGTTCTCTGGAGTTCCTGTTTGGAACGGACTAACTGATGAATTTCATCCGACTCAGGTTTTAGCAGATCTATTAACAATGGAAGAACATTCGAAGAAAAAATTAAATAAAATATCTTTTTGCTATTTAGGTGATGCAAGAAACAATATGGGCAACTCTTTAATGGTCGGTGGTGCAAAAATGGGAATGGATGTTCGATTGTGTGCACCTAAAGATAACTGGCCGGAAGAAGATCTTGTCAAAAAATGTAAGACGATTGCAAAAGAGACCGGTGCGAAGATTGTTCTTACAGATAAAGTAGAAGAAGGTGTTAAGGGAGTTGATTTTCTATACACGGATGTATGGCTTTCACTTGGCGAACCTGCTGAAATGTGGGAAGAAAGAATTAAGTTGATGAAGCCATACCAGGTGAATATGAATGTTATCAAACTGACAGGAAATCCAAAAGTAAAATTCCTCCACTGTTTACCAGCATTTCACAATCGTGAGACAAAAGTAGGGGAAGAAATTTATAATAAGTATGGATTGGATGGAATGGAAGTGACTGAAGACGTTTTTGAATCAAAGCACGCAATAGTTTTTGATCAGGCTGAAAACAGGCTGCACACAATTAAAGCAGTGTTGGTCGCTACGCTAAGTTGATTATCATTGCGTTCTCGACTTAGACTGCGTGAATTTGTTTGTCGCTAAGGGTACTTAGATTTTTTGCAGAGAACACAAAATAATATTTCTTGTGCGAAGTAAATAAGTTTTTTGTTGTTTGTACTTGCTGATTATTATTAAATAACAAAATATTTACTGGAGTTTAAGCGAGTAATCGTTTTGCTTCAGCAAGCTCGTTCAGCTTTTCTTCTCCAACTTCAGGATATTTTAAGTCTAGCGATGAAAGTGCATCAATAATTGCTGCTGCAACTGCAAGTCTTGTAAACCACTTGTTATCAGCAGGCACAACATACCAGGGAGCTTCTTTCGTAGCAGTATGGCGAATCATATCTTCATACGCATTCATATATTCATCCCAATGCTCACGCTCTTTTGCATCAGTTGAAGAAAATTTCCAGTTTTTTTCCGGATTATCAATTCTTTCAAGAAATCTTTTTTTCTGCTCCTCATTAGAAACGTGAAGGAAAAACTTTCGGACAATAACTCCATTCCGATTAAGATATTTTTCAAAGTTGCTGATATCCTGGAAGCGTTCATCCCAGATGTGTTTTGTTACCAGCTTTTCCGGTAATTTTTGTTTATTGAGTATTTCCTTGTGCACTCTCACCACAAGAGTTTCTTCATAATAACTTCGATTAAAAATTCCGATCCGTCCACGCTCAGGCAAACATTTTATACATCTCCACAGAAAATCATGATCCAGATCTTCACTTATAGGAGCTTTGAAGGAAAATACCTGACAGCCCTGAGGATTTATTCCAGACATTACATGCTTAATCGCACCATCTTTCCCGGCAGCATCCATTGCCTGAAAGATTAACAATACAGCCCAACGATCCTGAGCGTAAAGTTTGTTCTGCAATTCTGCAAGTAATTCAATTCCATCTTTCAGTGCAGCTTGTGCTTTTGGTTTATCTTCAGATCTCAAACCAAGAGTATCTTCAGGATCAATATGTTTCAGCCGGAACTCTTCACCATCTTTAATACAAAATGGCTTTGCAAATTTTCTTGCTTGTTTAATTAATTCTTTTTTCTTCATTTAATTCTTCATCTGCATTTTAATACAAAAGAAATGTTTTATAAATACTTTTATCGAACAGGAACTTTTGAGAAAATTTTTAATCCGACTATGCCGATTATGATCAGCAGTATAAAAAACAATCGAATAAACTCTTTTGATTCACCAAACAGAAATATACCAAGTATTGCAGTTCCGACGGCTCCAATGCCTGTCCAGATCGCATAAGCTGTTCCGATAGGAATTGTTTTAACCGACGATGATAAAAAGTAAAAGCTTAAAATCATTGTTACAATTGTTATAACACTTGGCCAGAGCTTTGTAAAACCTTCAGTGTATTTAAGTCCGACTGCCCAACCAATTTCAAACAACCCTGCAATGAAAAGATAAATCCAGGCCATTCTCCCTCAATAAAATTTTGTTGGCAGTTAATATAATAATATTGTTTCTCAACCTGCGTAAGCAACTTTTAGCTTTTTATGATCAAGCGCTTTTGCAAGAGCGAAATCTTCTTCGGTTATCTTTTCTTCATCACCGTAATAGTTGTGCTCAACACTATCTTTCATCAAACTTGATTGAAGAGCAGCCGAAGAAAGAACTTGCAGATCTTCCACAACAAGATTTGTGTGATCGTTCATATCAACTCTGCCGGTAACAAGGTAAGGTCCCATTGATAAAGTAAGTTCTGCAACGCGGTAATAAGCTTTCGGAAAGATGACCGCTTCAAAAGTTCCGGTGATATCTTCGAGAGAAAGGAATTTCATTATCTCGCCGCTTTTTGTTTTTATTCTTTTGGAAGTCATATACCAGCCGATCATCTTTACACGTCGCCCTTTGTTCCGCTGCATATCTTTTGCAGACACAATTCCTTTTTGATCAGTCCATTCTTTAAAGAAATGAAGCGGATGTCGAGTAACCATGTAGCCGAAAGCTTCGTATTCTTCTTTACAGATTCCGGCAAGAGTGTAGTTCATATCCGTTTTAACTTCTTCCTCGAGAGCGAAAGTTTCACTCAGGAAAAGATCGTTATAACTTTCCTCAATTATTCTTCTGCGATGGATGTAAATATCGAGCAGGCGAAGCAATGTCGGACGAGTCTGCCTGAAGCAACCCATTGCACCGCAGCGAATCAGCAAAGCGGTTTCTTCATAAGCAAGTTTTGTACGAACAAGAAAATCTGCCAGCGAAACATACTTGCCGTTACGTTTTCTTTCCTCAACAATTTTTTCAATTGCACTGTAAGACAGATTTTTGATTGCCTTCAAACCAATGCGGATTGCTCTTCCTTTTCCAGCATATTCTTTTTCACTTTCATTTATCGCTGGAAGTTCTATCTTCAAACCCAATCGTTTTGATTCTTCAATGTAAACTGCCGGCGAATAAAATCCACCGCCGTTGTTAAGTACGCTTGCCATAAACTCAGCAGGATAGTGAGCTTTGAGAAATGCAACCTGATAAGAAAGCAAAGCAAACGATGCGCTGTGTGCTTTGCAGAAAGAATAACCTGCAAACGATTCAATCTGCCGCCAGAGTTCCTTGCTCTGGTAATCCGTTAATCCTTTTTCTTTGCAGGAAGCGAAAAACTTATCAACTATTCTCTGCATCGCATGGTGCGAACGCATCTTTCCGCTCATTGCTCTCCGCAACAGGTCTGCATCTTCAAGACTCAACCCTGCAATGTGATGAGCAACTTTAATTACATCTTCCTGGTAGATCATCACTCCGTAAGTTTCACCAAGATAGATTTCCATTTCGGGCACAAGATATTTTCTTCGTGAAGGATCTTTGTGGCGAGCGATGAACTCCTGCATCATTCCGCTTTCTGCAACACCGGGACGAATTACAGAACTCGCCGCTGTCAGCATCTCAAAAGTTTCAACATCAAGTCTGCGAAGAAGTGAGCGCATTCCCGGCGATTCAATATAAAAGCAGCCGATAGTTTTTCCAGAACGTATTAATTCTTTTGTGGCAGGATCGTTAAAGAGCATATCAAAATCGAAAATATCGAAATCAATATTGCCGGTGTGTTTGGGTATTGGCGGATACAGCGTATGTATCTTTGCCTGTCCCCGCCATTCCGGTGGGATTTGGTAAATTAGTAAATCTTCTGTTTTTGAGCTATTTTCAAACATATTATAGTGAACATTTGCACACTATAATATAATCTTTTAAAATTTAAATGCAAGGGGGAATTATTCTTGCTTTGCACTTTTGCGCGGAAGATGAATAAATATCTCGTCGAACATCAGCCTTCTTTTGATTCACTAAATTTTATTTTGAAACAGCTCTAACTGGCTAATTTATTGTTTGCTTTAAATTTTCAAACATTTTTTTTGGTCTGAGAGTTGAGCTATTAACTAAGCACAACTTCTTTTGAGAATAGAATTGTGATCATACAACGACGACTGGCTGTCTGGTAAATTTTCCGGGCAGCCATTTTTTTTGCGAGATTTTGATAGTTCAGGCAAATAATTATTATTCAACTTTTTTGAAAAAACATACTATTGAGTGTTGCGTTTCGGTTTTAAATTATTTTAGTTTAGGGAGGAGTTAACAAATTGTAAGGTGAAACTATGCAAACAGACGATGTTCTAAACTGGGTTTGCCAATACTGCGGTGAGGAAAACCAGGTTTGGGTTGATCTTACAGTCAGGCAAGATCAGGACTTTATTGAAGATTGTGAAGTATGCTGCAGACCAAACAGGATACTGATCAAACACGATAAGGAGGATGAAGAGTACATTTTGGTTGAGTCACGAATTACAGATGAGTAATCCCGTAATACCCAATATTTGAATCGCAGAAATTAGTACAGCAGAGAATTAGATTTGTGCAGATCAAAATATTCAATCCTCTCCATACCCGAGCTTTCTACCATTCCTATATTCAATATCTGTTCGTCATACTTGCGAACAAGTACGAATACAAGAATCATATTTAATACAGCAGATAAAAGTAATAGGATTATTATGAGCATCATAGAGTCCTCCTTTATTGAAAGAGTTAACTACTTATTTTGCGATCTCCTCAACCTAAAAATACTAAATTTTCGAAATAATTGCTAATCCATAATCATTCTTAAGAAAGAAGAGCTTTCGTCGTCGTCGTCATTAGATTTTTTATTTGAGTCTTTCTGTTCCATTTTCTCTTTTGCCCAGCTATAGCGGGATGCTTTCTCAGAAAAAGAATTTTCTGGTTCTTCATCCTCCGGTTCTTCAATCTGTGATGAAGGACTTTTAACACGAAGGATTGTCGGAACATCCAGATCTTCTTTATCAACATTAGTATCCATAAAGTTAAATCCGCCTCTGAAGCTTAGCTGTTCGCCTGTTTTTTTGCCGGAGGATTTGAAATTGCTCTGTGCAAAAGATTTTCTTGCACTGTCGAAACCAGTAGCAATAACAGTATAGGAAACGTAATCGTTCATATCTTCTTTCCTTACACAACCGAAGATTACATTTGCTTCTTCACCTGCTGCCTCGAAGATAACATTATTGCCTTCATTTATTTCCTGAAGTGTGAGATTGCTAGAACCGGAAATGTTGAGCAGCACACTCTTTGCACCTCTTATGTTCACACCTTCGAGCAGAGGACTTGAAATTGCTTTCTGTGCTGCTTCGATAGCACGGTTTTCACCACTGGCTATTCCGCAACCCATCAAAGCTTCTCCGCTTTGATTCATTACCGCACGTACATCTGCGAAGTCAACATTAATTAATCCTTCGACAGTAATAATATCTGCAATACCTCTTGTTGCTTCATAAAGCACTTCATTTGGTTTATCAAATGCAGCAAAAGCATTAATGTTGCCATCAAGAATGCTAAGTATTCTTTCGTTAGGAATTACGATTAAGCTGTCGACATGCTTTCGTAAATCCTGGATTCCCTGTTCAGCATTCATCATACGGGTCTTACCTTCCCATCTGAATGGTTTGGTAACAATTCCTACTACCAAAGCTCCGATACTCTGAGCAACTGAAGCAATTATTGGTGCACCACCAGTTCCGGTACCACCGCCCATTCCTGCTGTGATGAAAACCATATCGCTGCCAGCAAGAACTTCAGCAATTTTCTCGCGATCTTCTTCAACTGCCTTCCTGCCAATGTTGGGATCGGCACCAGCACCCAGTCCGCGTGTAATATTTGTTCCAACTTGTATTTTGTGATGCGACTTGCTGCTTTCTAATACCTGTGCGTCGGTATTAACAGCAACATATTCAACACCTTGTAAACCTCTGGCAATCATACTTCCCAGAGCATTGCAGCCTCCGCCGCCGACTCCAATTACTTTGAGAACGGCAGACATTGGTTTTTCTCGATCGAGAGTGGCGAACTTTATCATGGACCCTCCTGTATTAGATTTTTTATAATTCATCAAAAAATTCCTGTACTCTTTTTACTATTAGTTTGATTGTATTCTTAGCTTCTTTTTTCTTTTTGATTAATTGATAATCACTCGATTTGCTGCCGGGTATTCCTCTTATCAATCCGGCAACAGTAGCAAACTCGGGGCTTTCAATTTCGTTTGATAAGCCTTCTCCTAATTCCTGCGGAACTCCGATACGAGCAGGCAAACCAAAAACTTCCTCTGCAAGTTCAGGGCAGCCGCGTAAAAGAGCTCCTCCACCAGTAAGAACTATCCCGGCTTTTACTTTATTCTTGTATCCAGCGCTTCTGATCTCATTATCAATCAGAGTAAATAATTCCCTCATCCTTAAACTGATGATTTGAGTCAGCAGGCTGATTGGAATTTTTGTGTTTCCTCTTGCACCAACTCCTTTAATCAAAATATCTTCATCTTTTATTATTGCAGTTTCAATTGCATAGCCATATTCTTTTTTCAACTTCTCCGCTTCTTCAGTAACTACACCAAGTGATTCCCTGATATCATTAGTAACCTGGTTGCCGGCTATTCCAATTACTTTCGTGTGCTTAATTGCTTTTTTATGATAGATAGCTATGTCAGTTGTTCCTCCGCCAATATCCAGTAGCACAACTCCGAGATCTTTTTCACTTTCTTCAAGAACAGAGATGCTTGATGCTATTGGCTGAAGGATGTAGTCTTTCACTTTTAAACCAGCACGTTCAACTGATTTTTTAATGTTTTGTATTGCAGGAATGGAGGCAAGCACTACATGATTACTTGCTTCCAATCTTGAGCCTGACATACCAATCGGGTTTTCAATTCCCGGCTGATGATCAACAGAAAATTCTTCAGGAATGATATGCAGTATTTGTCTGTCTGATGGAATCCTTATTGTGCGTACATCTGCTTCTAATCTTTCAAGATCTTTCTTCGTAATTTCTTTTTCATCACTGCTGATTGTTACATAGTTTCTATGCCTGATGCTTGTAATATGCTCACCAGCAACTCCAACATTAACTGAATTAATAGTTAATCCTGCACGATTCGATGCAATGGACATCGCTTCCTTTATTGCCTCTGCAGTTTTGCCGATGTTTGCTACCAATCCTTTGTGCAATCCCTCTGAAGGTGCTATACCAAAACCGAGAACGTTGAAGAATTGCTTCCCTTCCTCTCTCTCTGCAATGACTGCACAAACCTTCGTAGTGCCTAAATCAATTCCGGCTATGATTTCTTTTTTCATCTAATTGCCAACTCTGTTTTTCTTTTACCGATAAATACTTTGTTTCTGTAACGAAGATCTAAATACTCAGTAGTTTCAATTATATTTTCATCACTGATCAATTGCTGCCAGAGATTTTTCATTACAAGTGCTTTTCTAACTTCATCATTCTTACCGAACAGAACGGGGAACTTCAATCCGGTAAAAGTTAGAATTACGTCTCCGCCTTTTCTAAGATTAATCTCGGCTAGATTTTTTCTAACATTTGTGTCGCTCAGAGTAATCGCATCTATTATCCTGAAAGCAAACTTCAAATCTTTTTCATTGTAGGAGTTTTTTCCGTTCATATTCAAGTTTGATATGACTGGCAATTCCTTAATAGCAGCGGGGGGGAAAAGCGGAAGCGTTTCTAAATCACCGGTTAAAAGCTTTAATTCATTCTTTTGAAGCAGGGCAGCTTTTATCTCTTTCTCTTGAACCTCAACCAGGATTTTGTTCACACCATCGAATTCAACTTCCGCTTTTCTCAGGTAGGGATGTTTTTCAATTTTGGTTTTAACTTCTAATAAAGTTAAGTCAGCATATTTTGTTGAGTCGCTCAATCCGGCATAGCGTAAATATTCTTTTGCCGGAAGAAGCGTGTTATCAATGACCTCTATTTGATTATAAACTTCCTTATGGCTTGCTTTGGATCCGGTAATCATCAAGTAACTGAATCCGGTAATCAACACTAAAAAGAAAACCAGTCCAAAAAATTTGCTTCTACGTTCGCTCAATGTTTTTCCTCCTTAAGCAGTTCAACAAATTTTTCACCATACTTCCATATATCACCGGCACCCATTGTAACTATTATATCGTCTTTCTTTTTTAACTCCATTAACTTTTTAGGAACGTCTTTTTTATCCGGGACATAAATCACATTCTTATGCCCATACTTTTTTGTAATGTTCGCTATCATTTCACCGGTTACGCCTTCGATCGGTTTTTCTCGTGCAGGATAAATATCAGTACAAATAAACACATCTGAATTAAGAAATGATCTTCCGAAATCCTGATAGAAATCTTTTGTTCTTGAAAAAAGATGAGGCTGAAATATCACAACCAGCCTTCTGTCCCACGCTGCTCTTATTCCTGCAAGTGTTGCCGAAGTTTCTGTTGGATGATGTGCATAATCATCCAGAACAAGAATATCATTTTTATATTTTGTTTCGAATCTTCTATAAACACCAGTGAATTTTTCTAATGCTTTTTTGATGACCTCAAAATCAATTCCCAACTCCATTCCGATTGTAACTGCAACGAGTGAGTTCTTCACATAATGTTCACCGGGAATGTTGAGTTTTATTCTTCCGAGTTCTTTACCTTTATAAATTGCTGTATACTGACTGCTGAATCCTTCATACTCGATATCTATCGCTCTCACATCTGCCTGTGCGGTAGTGCCGTAAGTGAATATCGTTTTGTTTATTTGCGGAATGATATCCTGAAGTGCTGGTTCATCAAGACAAATTACTACGAAACCATAGAACGGTACCTTATTAGCAAACTCGATGAATGCAGTTTTAATATCGTCAAGATCTTTATATGTATCGAGATGCTCTCTTTCAAGTGTTGTAATGGCAGCAATAGTTGGTGTCAGCTTCAGGAAAGTTCTGTCAAACTCATCAGCTTCAACAACTATAAATTCACCGTTTCCGAGTCGGGCATTAGTTCCACCGAGACCACTTAATTTTCCGCCAACAATAATTGTTGGATCAATCCCGCCTTCTGTAAGAGTTAATCCAACCATAGAAGTCGTTGTTGTTTTTCCGTGAGTTCCGGCAATTCCAATCCCGTATTGCATTCGCATCGTCTCAGCCAGCATTTCTGCACGTTTGATAATGGGGATGTTTCGGTCAGCAGCAGCTCTCACTTCAGGATTATCCGGAATTACTGCAGAAGAATAAACAAGCACATCAACATCTTTCACATTTTCCGGTGAATGACCTTCATAAATTTTAGCTCCGATTTCTTCCAATCTCTTTGTAACCTCGGTAAGATGGAGATCTGAGCCGGATACTTCAAAACCCTGGTTTATAAGTATCTCAGCAATGCCGCTCATCCCGATGCCGCCGATTCCGACGAAATGTATTTTCTTTATGCTTTTAAACACTGCTTTTTTCTATTTTAGATTTTAATTCTTCCATTCGAAGTAATAGTTCATCCTGGTTTTCATAATCTGAAAATCTAATTATCACCGGTCTGACTCTGCCGTTAACTTTTATTCTCGCCGTTCTGAAAGCAGGTGAGTTGCTTGTTCTAACCTGTCGTGAAAATTTTATTTTTTTTACCTGATCAACTTTATATGCTTTTGATTTGAAGCGATCAGCAAAAACAATTCCTTCATCTGAAATTTCGATGTACATATTCCTTACAAGATTATAAACCAAAGCTGCAACTGAAACGATCAAGATTATCCCGAGGAAATACAAAATCGGATCGCGAGTAATCAACGTGAAAGAATCTTCAATAAACTCACCTCTTATAACTCCGTAAAGAATCAACACGATGAAATAAATAATTATTGATTTATAATAGAATGACAGATTGTATTTGAATATCCTTCTCTTGTGTTCTCCGTTATTCATACAGCCTCCGCAAATTTTATTGCGTTTTGTGCGATCACTTTCGCAGCATCAGGTTTTGCCATTTGCAAAGCCTTCTTCTTCAAATCAGAAAGTTTGTTTTCAGAATTCATAGTTTCCAAAACAAACTTTGCTAAATCTTTTTTCAAATCTTTATCTTCAATAAGTATTGCAGCTTCATTGTCCGACAAAGATTTTGCGTTGTAGTACTGGTGATTCTCTGCAACATTCGGTGATGGAACAAGTATCGCAGGAATACCAAGGTTCAGCATTTCTGCGATTGTTGTTGCACCGGCTCTGGCCAGAAGTAAATCACAAGCTGAGTACGTTGCATTCATATCTTCAATAAAATCATAAACTTTTATGTTGGCTGAATTCATTCGCTTAAACTGTTCAAAATATTTTTTCCCTGTTTGCCAGATAACCTGCAACTTATTTTCTTCTAATATTTTTATGCTCTCTGACATAGCTTCATTAATTGATTTGGCTCCAAGACTTCCACCAAGTACGAGAAGAGTTTTTTTTTCACCCGATAATCCAAATTTTCTTAACGCTTCTGTTCTCTCCATCCTGCCGAGATTTTTTCTAACAGGATTTCCTGTAAGTTGATGAATCTTTTCTTTCCTCAAATATTTTTTTGATTCCTGAAAGCTGAGATGGACTTCATTTGCATATCTTTCAAGCAAACGTGTTGTTACTCCTGGGTAACTATTCTGTTCAATTAAAATAATTTTAGCACCCATTACAGAAGCTGCCCAGATTGCTGGACCCGCAACATATCCTCCTGAACCGATTGCAACTTTTGGTTTGAAGGAAATATTTATAGCTAATGATTGAATCAATGAAACAAATAGTTTTAATGGGAACAATAAATTTTCAAAATTAATTTTTCTTGAGAACCCTTTTATCCAAATTGATTTAAACTTAAACCCAAGTTTCGGAACAACTCTTCCTTCAATTCTAT
>Ga0184631_10000226_pt1 | contig 12014 bp, 9 predicted proteins | sample PLM4_90_b1_FD_133160 | JGI IMG/M metagenome (GOLD analysis project Ga0184631, IMG submission 133160) | Groundwater sediment microbial communities from an aquifer in East River, Colorado, USA - PLM4_90_b1 | ecosystem: Environmental > Terrestrial > Soil > Riparian zone | place: USA: East River... | reverse complement strand
CATCAAGACCGATGAACCTCATTTTTCCCCCAGCAAAAAATTATACCATAGACAACATCAGTCTTGAAAATGAATCTTGAAAAGTGCTTAAGATATTGATAATTTAATGGGAATTTTCAGATAATGTATAAGAATGAGTGAGGACGTGATTCACAAAATATTTTTTGAAACGGCTGAAAGATATAGTAATAACACTGTTTTTGATTACTTTGATCAGAATTGGAAGAAAGTTACATATCAGGAACTCTTTGGTAATACAAGAGGCATTGCATCCTATCTTATAGAAAAGGGGATTAAAAAAGGAGACAAAGTTGCAATCATCTCCGAGAATAGACCAGAGTGGTGTGCAACATACCTTGCGATATCTTTATCAAGTGCTATTGCTGTTCCAATAGATGCACAGCTTGGACAGGAAGAGATAAAGAGGCTTTTATCTGACTCTGAATCAAAAGTAGTTTTTTTTAGCTCAAGGATTGAAGAAAATATAAAAAAAGCAATAGAAGAGCTTATTACTCGTTATTCGTTACGCATTACTCAGGTAAACTTCGATTCACCCGAATTTAATAATATTAAAAGCAAACCAGAAATTACCAACTATCCGGAGGTTTCAGGGCAAGATGTTGCATCTCTTATATATACATCAGGAACGACAGGCATACCAAAAGGTGTAGAACTTACGCATAAAAACTTCTGTTCCGATGCGGAGGCCCTTATTCAGGCTGGTATTGTTACACACAGTGATAATGTCCTTTCGGTACTGCCTTTACACCATACATATCCCTTTATGTGCACGTTCCTTGTGCCTGTTTTCCTTGGTGCCTCTATTACATATCCTAAAAGTTTGAAGGGACCTGAACTCATGACAGCTATCAAAGAAACAGGGGTGAGCATATTTGTTGGTGTGCCACGGCTACTTGAGCTCATAAGAAACGGGATGATCAATCAATTAAGACAACTACCCGCACCTTTACCAGTTACTCTTTTTGGTATTTTGAGGATATGCAGCAAATTAAGGGAAATGGCCTGGATTAATCTCGGTAAAATAATCTTTCGGTCTGCTCACAAGCCTTTTGGCAGAGGGTTCAGGTTCTTCGCAAGTGGAGGAGCAAAACTTGATCCGGAGGTTATGAAAGACCTTGAGGCACTCGGTTTTACTGTCCTTGAGGGTTATGGCCTTACAGAGACCTCTCCAGTCGTTACCTTTAATCCACTTACAAAGGAAAAAGCAGGATCTGCGGGCAAGCCCTTGCCATCAGTAATGATAAAGATAGTTGATACAAAAGGCGACGTTGTGGGAATTATGAAGGAAGGGGAGGTCGCAATAAAAGGTCCTATGGTAATGAAAGGATATTTTAAAAATCCTGAGTTAACAGATCAGGTGATGCGGGAAGGATGGTTTTTGAGCGGAGACCTGGGTTACCTGGACAGGGATGGTTACTTATTTATCACAGGTCGCTTAAAAGATGTGATCGTTCTGAGCTCTGGAGAAAATGTTTATCCTGAAGATGTAGAAAGACAATATATGAAAATTTCTCTCATAAAGGAAATATGTGTTGTTGGTGTTGAAGAAAGAGGCATTATTGAATCCCTCCATGCATTAATAGTGCCAGACATGGAGTATGCAAAGAGAGAAAAAATCGGAAATATACAAGAGTTCTTGAGGTGGGAAATAAATAATGTTTCCCTCCGCATACCACAATATTCAAGGATCAGAGGGTTTACGCTTTATCCTGAGCCGTTACCTAAAACCCCTTTGGGAAAATTTAGAAGGTTTATGATTAAGGAACTGATAAAGGCAGAGGGAAAAGAGCAGAGGGCAAAGAGCGAGGATAATGACCTTATCAGGGATGAAACAGGCAGAAGGGTGATTGAATGCATAAAGCCATTGTTAAAAGAGCAGATTCCAATAGAAGGCAAAGACAACCTTGATCTCGACCTCGGGCTCGATTCCCTTGCCAGGATAGAGCTTGTTGTTGCTCTTGAGAAGGCATTTTCTACAAAACTTCCTGAAAGTTTTGCATCAGAAATCCAGACTGTTGAGGAGATCGTTAGAAGGATTAAAGAATATGAGACGGGAGAAGAAAAAGAAGTTGAAAAAATAGCAAGGTGGAAGGACATAATCGGTGAAGAGCCAGGTCTGAAAGACAGAAGAAAAATCGGACTATACCATAATTTTCTGGAGAGGCTTGCGATCATTTTCGGTTTGCCAACGCTTAAGGTTATTTTTAAATTTTTTTTCAAGCTTAAAGTAAAAGGGCTTCAGAATTTACCAGATAAGGGACCTTATATCATTACTCCGAATCATGCAAGCTACATTGATGGATTTGCTATAGTTGCAGCACTCCCTTCTCGATTGTTCTGGAATCTCTATTCAATTGGTTGGCAGGCATACTTTACAGGTCCCCTTGGTTTATTCGCAAGACTTGCCCATGTCATTCCCATTGACCGCGAAACATATCTCCAGAAAGCCCTCCAGATGGCTACTTATGTCCTAAGAAAGGGAAAATCTCTTCAGGTATTTCCTGAAGGGGGCAGGTCTTATGATGGTGAATTAATGGAATTTAAAAAGGGAGTAGGCATCCTTGCATTAGAACTTAATCTGCCTGTTGTACCTGCTTATATAGAAGGTTCCTTTGATGTTCTTCCAAGAGGGAAGAAATGGCCTAAATTTCATGAGGTGAGAATCACCTTTGGAAGACCTATGTATCCGTCTGACCTGAACCTATCTCAAAAAACAGATGATATAGATGATTATCAATTCTTTGTTAATGAATTAAGGGAAAAGATAAGGCAATTAAGGAGAGCTTAGGGATGGTTTAATATTATATTCTTTGTCAAGACTGTGGGCCATGACAACAGCTTTGTCTATTTCTTCATAAGGGAAGGCAGGGGTATCTAAGATAAGGTGGGGCGCTTTATCATCAAATTTAATGCCGAAGGCATTGCTCTGCTGATAGAGAGTGGTACCTGGAAGCACATGAAGGATACTGAAAACAATAGTTGTAGGCCCCATACTTATTAAGGTCTTAACAGACTTTACAAATTTTAAAAATGTGTCACCTGGTAGCCCGATGATTAAATCTGTGAGCACCTCTATCCCGTTGTCTTCAAGAAGTCTGATCCCCCTCCTGAACTTCTCTTCATCAAAATATCGATTGACATTTTTCAACGTATCTTTATTGACTGTCTGGGGCCCTGTCTCTACGCTTTTCACATTTGCCTTTTTGAAGAGATCGATTGTTTCTTCATCTACAAATTCAGCAATGATTTCTACTGTTCGTAATTCTGTTTCAAAGCGGTTTGAAGCTGAGAGCATTTCCACTATTTTCTGAAGCCTCTCTTTTTTGAGATTGAAGATGGGGTCAACAAAATGAAAACTTTTGATTTCTGGATGACTCATAATAAATTCTATTTCTTTTTTTACTCGATCCTCCGGGAAAAAACGGGGCCTGGGAAAATTCTTTCCCTCAAAACAGTAACTACAACGAAAAATACAGCCGCGAAATGTCTCAATGTACGTCACCTTGTCTCTTGGTATCAAGATGCCTTCAAGATAGGGTGAGGGAATTTCACCGAGTTCCTCAATCAGTGGTCTGTCAGGATTTTCGAAAACTTGTCCATTAGCCCTGTAGGAAATGCCTTGTATTTGTTCTAATCTTCCTTTTCCTAAATAATATTTGAGCAGCTCTGCAAATGTTACCTCACCTTCTTCCTTCACAATAACATCGATAAAAGGATTTTCTTTTAGATACTTGGAAGAAATTGGTCCTACTTCAGGTCCGCCAAGGACGATCTTTACATGAGGATAAATTGTCTTAACTATTCTCATAGTTTCCAGGACCTTATTGATATTCCAACAATAACAAGAAAAGCCAATGATGTCAGGCTTACTCTGGGATAGGTAATAGACTAATTGCCGGGCGTCATGTGTTTCAGTATCAAAGTCAGCGATATCTATCTCAGTATTTTTTAGAATAAAGTTATCTTTTTGGGCATATGCCTTAAGATAACCCAAGGCAAGAGAAAAGTGGTTAGCCCAGTTAAAGGAGAGAAGAATGACCCGTTTTTTAACCATTTAATGCCCTGATCTCTCCAAAATATTTGTTCTCTTTTATTGGAGAAAATTCTGTATGCCCAAATTTGTTGAGGTATTCCGTTTCAACTCCACGGCAGATTTCCTGGTATGTACAATGTTGACAATTCTTGTGATGTCTGTGAGTCCTGGGATAAATTTTACTATCATATCCATAATAAATTTCACCTATATGGTGTTCTAAGCCTTGCATAATACAAAATGGAAGACCCTCTGTCAGAATCCAGACACGATTCAGGATGCTGATATTCAGCGCAACTCTTATATGAGGGAGGAGGTCTTTTAATGGGAGATTATCGCCTTCAAGAGATAAGATAATACGATTGACACCAAGATTTATTCCTGTGATAGTTGCATTTATAATATCCGTGAAATTCTGCTTACAGATAGGAATTCGTAAACATGTAAATTTGTCACAGGGAAGTCGTTGTAAATTTTCTAAGCCCTGAATAGTCTGGAGAAAACTGTTTGGTGTCTCCGTAAGATAATCGTGGAGATCAGGCTTTGATCCCCATAATTTTATTTCAAAGAGGTAAGAACCTGCTTTGACTATTTCAAGCAAGACTTGATTATCAGAAAGTGCTCGCCCATTTGTTACTATCTTAACTCTTCGATAACCATTTCTATGAGCAGTGTCGATAATCCTGATCAAATCACTTCGGAGGGTAGGTTCCCCTCCATATAATGCAATGCTGTCCTCTCCTGTTTGTTCCAGTGCGGTAGTTACATCATTAAAATCAGGTTGTTCAGAATCACTTAGCCTGTAGCTACAATATAAGCACTTGTTGTTACAGTGTTTACCTAAAAATATCTCTTTGTAGCGTATCAAATTTCCTCTTAAAAATTTAGAAACTGTAGAAAATTATAATGATCTGACAGGTCCCGGAACACATAGTCTGCACCCGCCCTTACGAGTTCGGCAATAGAATATGGACCGGTTGCGACGCCGATGCACATTGCACCATTAATCTTTGCGCAATTGACATCTCTTGGCGTGTCTCCAATTACTATGCACTCAGTAATGTCTATTTTTCTCTGGCAGATTTTCTCGAATCTCTTTATCGCAATAGGCAAAAGTCTATCCCTGTCCTCGTCATCACTACCAAAGGCGCCTGTCGGGAAATAGTTATTTAGTTTGAAGGGTTGGAGTTTAATCCTCGCTCCAGGCTCAAGATTTCCGGTGAGTAGACCCAGTTTTACATCTTTTAGAAGACTCAATCTTTCTAAAAGTTCATATATACCTGGTTTTATATGTCTTCTTTCATTATTTATCTCTTTCTGGAGATGCATGAGATATGTATTGATAACAGAATCGAGATTACTGTTGAAGGAGATACCATGTTTCATCAAGCCTTCTTTCATTATCTGCGTGTCTGTTTTACCAGCCATGCTTATACCGTGAAAGGCATTCCCAACAGAAAACAGCTTCTCGAACGCAAGATTAAGGGAGCGGGTTCCTGCTTCCCCTGAATCTATTAATGTGCCATCAATATCGAACAGTAACAGATACATAGATCAGCTTTTATTCAGAAAAACACTCCAAAAATTTGTATCCTTCAGTGTCGATTCTATAGAGTTCCTTTTTCTCTAATCTCTCTTCATATAATTTTATCGCTTCTTCCATATCCTTTGCCCCTTCTACTAAAAGGAATCTCAAACATCCTTCATCCCTTTGGGGACTGATTCTATGGAAGCGTTCCCGTATAGTGAGAAAATAGCAGTAGTGAAATAGGTCTTCACAGGTTTGATATCCCTTTAGAAGAATAGCCTCTTTAGCCTTCTTCAGGAAAAAGAGTTTTTCAGAGGGGTTGAGATCAACGATGAACTTGTCCTTTAGTTCCTTTCTTAGAAGTATGTCAGTCAATTGTCTCCTTTCAGTGGGATTTCAGTGATATATAAATATTTTATTATAATTTTTTGAATATTGCTTGCAAGCCCTTTTAAGGGAGTTGACTAGATTAATATTTGATGGCTGCCTTTTTCTGGTTTGCCACAACCACGAGTACGTAGTCTTCAGGATCGAGATATTTTTGTGCAACCCGGAATATATCTTTTTTTGTTATTGAATTAATATACGTAGAGTATTTCTCAGCATAATCAAGACCAAGATTATAGAATTCAACAGAGGCCAGAAAGTCGGCAATCTTTCTGTTAGTATCAAGTCTCCTTGGAAAACTTCCTGTCAGATATGATTTCGCGTCTGATAGCTCCTCGTCAGAAACAATCTTTTGCCTCATCTTCTTCATTTGGTTAAGTATTTCGGAGATCACTGAATTTGCGGAGTCATTTTTCGTCTGGACCTCAATTTGAAAAAGACCCTTTTCTTTATTTGAAGTAAAAAAACTGTCCACATCGTATGCAAGACCCATCTCATCTCTTATTGTCTGCATAAGTCTTGAAGAGAACCCTCCACCTCCGAGTATATAGTTCATAACTGAGACAGTATAATAGTCAGGGTTGTCCCTGCGGATACCGATGTGCCCGAGAATAATATTTGCTTGTGTAAGATCCTTATCTATTTGCACAGTTCTCTTTGCTTTTCCTATATTGAATCCTTGAGTGACTATTGAACGAAGATCAGCTTTTTTCCAGTCCTTCAGATATGTTTTAATCAAGGAGTTCAACTCTTCTTCTGTGAGGTCTCCTACAACTGATAAAATAGAATTATTAGGTAAAAAATAAGCAGAATAGAACGTTATCAAATCTTTTCTTTTTATAGCATCGATAGTATCAACAGAACCCTCAATGAGTCTTCCATAGGGATGCTCTCCGAAGATTTCTTTTTTAAAGGCACGTTCTGCAAGGAAAGCTGGATCTTCTTCACTATGCCTCAGGGAGCCTTTTACAAGTTCTTTTTTCCTTTCAATCTCTTTTTCAGGAAAAACAGGATTGAGCAGAATATCTGAAAAAAGCTCAAATCCTTTATTAATATCTTTTTTTAAAACTGACAAAGTGACACTCGTGTAATCACTAACAACCGAAACATCAAGAGATGCACCGATAAACTCTATTTCTTCACTTATGTCGGTTGATGAACGATTTTTTGTGCCTTCTGCAAGAAGTTCTGCAGTGAGATTGGCAAGTCCTGCTTTATCCTTAGGTTCATTTAGGGGACTTGCTTTTATTAGGAGTGTAACCATTACAATGGGCAGGCTATGCTTCTCAGAATGAAGGACTACAAGTCCATTTGGGAGTACAGTTTTATTTACATTGATGGCATAAACATCAGTAGGCAGCAGAAAGTAAAAAGTGAATAATGCAAATACTGTAACGAGTAACGAGTAACGAGCGATGAGTTTAAAACGAAACCGCTGACATTTGACTATCTGCTGTTCACTATTCATCTTTTACTCCTTGCTTCTTGTTGGTATCAATATGCCAACTGTTCTGTTGTCTTCTTGTAAGTACTTCTTTGCAACCCTTGTTACATCCCTTGGTGTGACTTTCCTTATCCCCTCAAGGTATCTGTTGATGAGCCTCCAGTCTCCAAGCATCTCGAATATTCCATACTTCATTGCTTCCATATAAATTGAGTCCTGTTCCATGATGAATGAAGACTCTATCTGGTTTTTTGCCTTTTGAATCTCCTGTTCCGATGGCGGGTCTTGCTTTATGTTTTCAATTTCTGCAAAAAGGGCTTTTTCAACATCCTTTATATCTTTTTCTGGGAAGGCTGTTGCATCAAGAAAAAATAAATAAGGATCCCTATTAAAACCATCATATTCAGAATCTGCATAAAGTGCGATCTTTTTTTCATAAACCAGAGACTTGTAGAGTCTTGTGCTCTTCCCCCCCGATAGGATTAGGCTTAAGATATCGAGGGCATAGCTATCGTCATGGGGGAAATTCGGGGTATGATAGGCTACGATTATGTATGGCAATTCTGCCTCTTTCTTTAGTAAAACTCTTCTTTCACCTTTCTGTTCAGGTTCTGAAAAGGTGATATTTTTTTTCTGTGTTTTAGCAGGAGAGATATTACCAAAAGAGTTTTTAATCTTTCCAATAATTTTATCTGTTTTGACATCTCCCACGATAACGATAAAGGCATTATCGGGTGAATAGTGTGCTTTATAATAATTATATAAGTCATATCTTTCTATGGACTTAAGGTCAGACATCCAACCGACAACAGGTCTCTGATAAGGATGTGCCTTGAATGCAGCTGCAACCACTTCTTCGAATAAGGAATTCTGGGGATCATCTTCATATCTCAGCCTCCTTTCTTCTATTACAACGTCTCTTTCCAGAAGGGTCTCTTTAGGGTCAATTGTTAGATTCTGCATCCTGTCAGCCTCGAGATCAATTGGGAGTGATATCCTGTCTGAGGAAAAAAGTTCAAAATATACTGTATGGTCTTTTGTGGTATAAGCATTGTCTGTTCCGCCATTCTTTTGGACAATCTTCGAAAATACTGACGGTCCGTATTTAGGGGTTCCCTTGAACATCATGTGTTCAAGGAGATGGCTCAGTCCGGAGTTACCGATAGGTTCATCTCTTGAGCCTGTACGGTACCATACCTGGAATGTAGCCACGGGCGCTTTATGCTCTTCGATAATCAGTACTTTTAATCCGTTGTCTAGTTTAAATTCTTTGCCATCTAATGCATAAACAGTTGCATATGCTAATAGAAAAATAAAAACAAGAAAAATTCTGTTTTGTTTCATAAAAGAATATATCAGAATTTATAAGAATAATGAAAGTAGGGTGCTGTGAAGAAAAAATCATAAAATTATACATACATGAGGAGAAATTAGGAGATTTTCTTAAGCTGTTGTAGGCAAACGAGGGAATATTCATAGAAAATGGTATTATTAATGTGAGGTTTGTCACGGAAAAGAAGATTCTCCTTTGAGTAAATTAATGCTTGACAGTTTCTTGAATCTTCGTTATTTTTATTAAAACTAAATTTTTAAAGGAGAAACATATGGCAAGAGGTAAAGCAATATTTTATATAGTCTGCATTGTATCTTTTCTCATGCTGGTTTTTTCTTTTCAGTTGTCCGCACAAATGCAGGAATATAAGGATTATATAGTCAAAAAGGGCGATACCCTGTGGGATATCTCCCAAAAAGAACTGGGAGACCCTTTTCTCTGGCCGAAGATATGGAAAGAAAATACTGGAATAGCTAATCCTGATAGAATTTATCCTGGGCAGGAAATCAGGATCCCTCTCTATTTATTGCAGAAAGAGATACCTTTAACCCAGATTCCGGAAGCAAAAGTAGAAAAGAAAGAAGAGCCTAAAAAAGAAATAGCAAAAAAGATTGAACCACTCAAAAAAGAATATCTCGTTACCAGAGATATCTTGATGGCAAGCGGCTACATTGCTGATTCAGTATACAGCATAGGATCCATAGTTGACTCATCATCAGGGAGAAAGATACTTGGTAAAGATGATTATGCCTATATCAAAACAGATAATCCTGTGAAGATAGGGGATAAGTTTTATATTATTCGTTCAGTAGGAAAAGTAACCCATCCAAAATCAGGTAAATTACTTGGCTATCTTATAGAGGTGCCTGGGATTGCTGAGGTTGTTGACCAGTATGATAACGAAACGAAAGTGCAAATTACAGATTCCTTTATGGAGGTCAATATCGGAGATCTGCTTGATTACTATTACGAAATAGAACCACCTTTTCTAACTGAGGAAACCCCAAGAAAACCAAGCATTAACGGCTATATTGTCGCTACAAAAGAACTCCGTGTACTTACTGGAAAATGGGAGATCATTTATATTGATAAAGGTGAAAGTGAAGGCATTAAGATCGGCGACTTATTTACCATAATACAGGGAAAGCATCGAGAAGAAAAAGGTGTAATACAGGCAATAAACCTCAGAAAGTCAACTGCAACTGCTATAGTCAGAAAAAGCAGTGATGTGATTTCAAGAGGAGATGAGATAAAAGGATTTAGGTAGAAGTTATCAATGTTTTAAGAACTCTGAGTCTGCTTGGATGTTTAAGCTTCCTTAATGCCTTTGCCTCTATCTGCCTGACCCTTTCCCTTGTTATATTGAGATGTCTTCCGACCTCTTCGAGGGTATGGTCTCTTTCCATACCTATACCGAACCTCATTCGAATAACTTTTTCCTCTTTGGGTGTCAAAGACTTCAAAACCTTCAGAATATGCTCAGAAGTTTCAATCCTCTCTGCGTCGGAATAGGGTGAAGGACTGTTTTTATCCCCTATAAAATCCTCGAGTTCTGTATCTTCATCACCTATAGGAGTCTGTAACGCAATAGGATCTTGTATTGCCCTAAAAACCTCTTCAACTTTTTTTGTTGGAACTCCGAGTTTCTGGGCAATCTCTTCTTTTGTCGGCTCTCTACCGAGTTGTTGTGTCAATTCCCTTGAGGCTTTTGTTACCCTGTTATAGAATTCCATCATATGGACAGGAACCCTGATGGTCTTTGTCTGATCTATTAATGCCCTTGTTATCGCCTGCCTTATCCACCATGTTGCGTAGGTACTAAATTTAAAACCTTTTTCGTACTTGAATTTATCAACAGCCTTCATAAGGCCTATATTTCCTTCTTGTATAAGATCAAGGAGGGGTAATCCTCTACCAACATAATTTTTAGCGATATTAACAACAAGTCTGAGGTTACGTGTTATCAGTTCATTTTTGGCTGTGGAAATCAGTGTTTTAGCCTTTATTATCCGATCCCACATTGCCTTAAGGTCATCGACCTTGATTCCAACTTCCGAACTTACTTTCTTATATACCTTCTCCACGTCTTTTGCTAAAATCTGTATTTTATTGACATTAATTTTCTTGGTTTTTTTCTCATTAATAATTTTTCTAAGTCCTTTCAATGAGCCATATTTTGTTATTTTCTTGTCAGCAGCTTCAATCTCACTCATGTAATTTTCAAGAATTTCAACCGTTTTTGTTAGAGCCACCTCGGCCCTTTCTTCCTCTGGACTTAATTCTTCTTCTTCTTCCTCCTCCTCGTTCAGAATTGCCTCAATTTTTTTGTAAAGGGGAAGGGCAGTTACAATCTCTTTTATAATTTTTTTTCCTTCCTCGAGTCTTTTTGCAAGCTCTGTTTCCTCGTCCTTCTTTAGAATAGAAATGTCTCCCATTGAATAGAAATATGCCTGCACAAGATCCTCTGCTTTCTCATACTCTTCTACTTCCTCTTCTGCTTCTTCAGGTATAAGAGACTCATCTTGATCTACAACCTTAACCCCCATGTCTTGGAGAATATCCATGAGGTCTTCTAATTCATCAGGCGAGAAAAACTCAGAAGGTAGAGCCTCATTTATTTCATCATAGGTTAATACTCCTCGTCTCTTTCCTATTTCGATTATTTCTTCAAAAATATCTTTTTCTCTCATTTCTCCTCTCGACAGTATGAAATAAAAAATAGGGGCTAAGCGCCCCCTTTAAAGAGTCTTACAACAGGGAAGAAGTAAGGGTCAAGTCACACGGTCTATTAGTACTGGTAAGCTGAATGCATCTCTACACTTACACCTCCAGCCTATTAACGTGGTAGTCTACCACGGACCTTTAGGTGGATTGCTCCACGGGAGACCTTATCTTGGGGTGGGCTTCACGCTTAGATGCCTTCAGCGTTTATCCCATCCAAACATAGCTACCCGGCATTGCCACTGGCATGACAACCGGCACACCAGAGGTCTGTCCATCCCGGTCCTCTCGTACTGGGGACAGATCCCCTTAAGTCTCCTGCGCCTGCAACAGATAGGGACCGAACTGTCTCACGACGTTCTGAACCCAACTCTCGTACCGCTTTAATGGGCGAACAGCCCAACCCTTGGGACCTGCTTCAGCCCCAGGATGCGATGAGTCGACATCGAGGTGCCAAACCGGGTCGTCGATGTGAACTCTTGGACCCGATAAGCCTGTTATCCCCGGCGTACCTTTTATCCGTTGAGCGATGGCCCTTCCACACAGT
>Ga0184631_10000225_pt1 | contig 12021 bp, 8 predicted proteins | sample PLM4_90_b1_FD_133160 | JGI IMG/M metagenome (GOLD analysis project Ga0184631, IMG submission 133160) | Groundwater sediment microbial communities from an aquifer in East River, Colorado, USA - PLM4_90_b1 | ecosystem: Environmental > Terrestrial > Soil > Riparian zone | place: USA: East River... | reverse complement strand
TTTTCGTTGAATCTATGGTTTTGTCTATAATCCTTTGAAATCACACAAAAATCATTTAAGAGGAGGAGAAGGTCCGTGATCAATGGGAAGGTATGAGAGTTGAAAAAGGTGATGAATTTTGAGCAGGCTGTTTAAAATAAGCAATCCATTAAATTAAAAAAAAAATTGACCCATATGGAAGATGTGGCCTAAATAATTCTGACAACTGGACAGGCTGCTGAAAAAGTCCTTTTCGCAGTCATTCTGAACGGAGCCCTGCACCGCATGATGTACAGGGCGGAGCGAAAAATCTGACGCAGGGTGTCATCCTGAACCCTTCGCTTTCTGTCACCCTGAGTGAAACGAAGGGTCTGATCTTTAGACTCAGGGTAAACTCCGTGAAGGATCTCATGAGTTCCCTCGCTTTGCTCAGGACAGGCTTCGTCGCCTGCGGCTCCTCAGAATGACCAATTACGAATGTTTTTCAACAGCCTGTGAAGATGTAACCCCGCTTGCGCTTCCTTGTATAATTCTGAAAACAATTTTTGTTGACATTATCATTCAGCTGATTATAAGATCATTTTAGACTAACAATCTAAACAATCTTAACAATCTTAACCAACAAAACAGGAAAGGAGAGAATAATAGAGCTTATCACAGAATCATCCCTAAAAATTAAATAATTATATTTAGGTCCCGGAGATGATAAGTACGCTTTTCCCAAATCGAAAATCTCCTTTAGTCTCCCGAAAAAAGTTAACCCATCCAATTTTCTTTTCTCCTCAAGTGAAATTTTACCCTGATATTCTTTCCGGCCTGAGAGATGCATTTTTTCTGGAAGGAGGGATTTATGTCATCTGCAACCCAATCTAACAAAGCTTATTGGTTTCTCATCTTAGTCTTCTTTCTTTTCTCATTTGCCATCGGAACGGCGGGGTACTTTTTCTATGAGAATCAGAAAGCAGGCCTGAAGCAGGAGAGGTGGGATCAGCTCAATGCCGTCGCCAATCTAAAGCTCAATCAGATTGTAAGCTGGAGAAAAGAACGAATAGCAGATGCAAAGGTAATCTTTGAGAACCCATTCATTTCTGATCATGTCCAAACACTGATCCAAAATCCAAACCGTCTTGATTTGAAGAAAAAGGTCTCAACCTGGATGGCGTCTTTGAAAAAATACTTCGATTATAACAGTGTCATTCTTCTGGACGCGAAGGGGATCGTGCGATTATCCGTTCCGGAAACAAAAGGGCCTCTTTGTTCATATACTCAACAGATGGTTGCAGAGGCGGTTCGCACCCCTCAGATTATATTAAGTGACCTCCATAAAGGGCCTGATGAGGATATTCATATCGGTCTTATTGTTCCAATCCTTAACCAGAAGGGACACGATGTTTCTGTTATTGCTTTACTGTTGTTGCAGGTTGATCCCCATCATTTCCTTTATCCACTCATCCAGGAATGGCCTACACCCAGCCGAAGTGGAGAGACGCTGTTGATTCGTCAGGAAGGACAGGAAATCGTCTTTCTGAGTGAACTCCGCCACCAAAAGGGGACAGCCCTGACTCTACGTTTCCCCCTCAGTCAAAAGCACCTCCCGGCTGCGATGGTGGCTCGTGGCAAGGAAGGGGTTGTTGAGGGAGTTGACTACCGGGGAGTTCAGGTGCTTGCGGCAACACGACACATTCCGGATTCTCCATGGTTTATTGTTGCGAAGGTGGACCTGGAGGAAATCTATGCTCCCATTTATGTGAGGATGAGGTTTATTGCGGTTCTGGTAGGTCTGTTGATCATTGGAGCTGCCTTGAGTGTGGCTCTTCTTTGGCGGGGACAACGGGCTGAATTCAAAAAGAGGCAATATCAGGCTGAACTTGAGCGAATGATGTTAGCCCAGCACCTGGACTATCTTACCAAATATGCAAATGACATTCTCCTGTTAACGGATGAGAATGGGAGGATCATTGAAGCCAATGACCGGGCCCTTCAATCTTATGGATATACCCGTGAGGAACTGCTCCAATTGACATTAAGAGATTTACGAACTCCTGAAACACGATCAGATCTTGATATCCAGATCAAGGAGGTGAAGGAGCATAACGGCATGGTTTTTGAGACTATCCATCAGCGCAAGAACGGTACAAGATTTCCAGTGGAAAATAGTGCTCGAATGATTGAAGCCGATGGAAAAACGTTCTATCAAAGCATTATTCGCGACACTTCCGAGCGAAAGCTGGCGGACGAGAATCTCAAAGAGGCTTATGCCGAGCTTTCAGCTATCTATGCGAACGTACCCATAGCCATGGTGGTCGTGGACCGGGAAAGGCGGGTACGGGAAGTGAATGGGGCGGCAGCCCAGTTCGTCGGCCGTCCTGCCGAGGAGATGATAGGTCTTCGTAGCGGGGAGGCACTCCGTTGTCTTCATTCTCTGGCTGACCCCAAGGGTTGCGGTTTCGGTCCATTTTGCGAAACCTGTCTGGTTCGTCATACCGTGCTGGATACGTTCGAGACGGGTACCAGCTATCATGGAGTGGAAACCAAGCTTCCATTTGCGCGTGGGGAAAACGTTGAGGAAAGATGGCTTCTTATCTATACATCTCTGATCAAAATTGCGGCTAAAGAGATGGTACTGGTGTGCCTAGAGGACATCACTGATCGGAAGCGGGCGGAAGAGGTGCTCCGTCAAGAAAGAAACCGGGCAAACAATTATCTCGATATCGCAGGAGTGATCATCTTGGCTCTGGATTCTAGAGGAGATGTCATTCTGATAAACAGGAAAGGATGTGAGATTCTAAGGTGTCATGAAGAGGATATGATCGGGATGAATTGGTTTGACCATGTTATTCCCGAGAGGGAAAGGGATGAGGTTAAAAACACATTCTCTGAATTAATGAAAGGGGATATTGAACCAGTTGAATATTTTGAGAATCCTGTTCTCACCAGAAGTGGCGAGGAAAGAGTGATTGCATGGCACAACACTTTCATTACCAATGAATATGGTGATATTGTTGGGACACTTAGTTCAGGAGAAGATATCACCGATCGCAAAAAGGCAGAAGAGGCGACGAGGAAGAGCGAGAGAAGACTTCAAGAGCTGTTCGATTCCGCCCCTGTTGGATATTTCGAATATGATACCGAGGGACGTATCACCAATGTCAACCGCACAGAATTGGAAATGCTCGGCTACACTTCCGAAGAAATGATCGGACAGCCCGTGTGGAAGTTTATTGTTGAAGAAGAGGTGGCCCGTCAGCAGATTATAGCCAAGTTAGCTGGTACCTCTCCGCCTTCCCGGGGTCTTGAACGACGCTACCGTCAAAAGGATGGGACTATACTTCCGGTGCTGATCGAGGATCGACTGCTTAAAGATTTAGACGGGAGAATTATAGGAATTCGCTCAACCATTCAAGATATCACTCAACGAAAGCGGGCGGAAGAAGCCTTACAGGAGAGCGAGAAGAGATTCCGCCAATTATTTGATGAAGCTCCAGTAGGCTACCATGAATACAATGTTGAGGGTCGTATTACCAGCGTCAATCAAACGGAGTTGGAGATGTTAGGTTATCGTCTCGAGGAGGTAATCGGTCAATCGGTTTGGAACTTTATCGTCGAAGGAGAGGGATCGAGACAGGCTGTCCTGGAAAAACTCTCCGGAGAACTGCCACCGGGCAGGCAATTTGAACGGACCTATCGACGAAAAGACGGGACCACTTTTCCAGCCCTGATCGAAGACAGACTTCTACGAGATACGGCAGGGAAAGTTATTGGCGTCCGGTCAACCCTCCAGGACATCGCAGAACGGGAAAAAGCAGAGCAGGAGATGGTAGTTCTTCAGGAGCAACTTCGTCAGTCGCAGAAGATGGAGGCTATCGGCCGGTTGGCAGGAGGCATTGCCCATGACTTCAATAACCTTCTCACCGTCATCAGGGGCTACAGCCAGCTGGCTTCTATGGAGTTGAAAGAAAGCGATCCCTTAAAGGAGAATATCGAAGAGATTCAGAAAGCTACTGAGAGAGCGAGCGCTCTCGTCCATCACCTTCTGGCCTTCAGCCGGCGCCAGTTAATGGAGATGAAGGTCATCGATCTGAACTCTCTGTTGACCGATCTTGACAAGATGCTTCGTCGGATCATCGGAGAGGATATTGAACTGGTCACTTACCTGGCAGAGGATCTGGGAAGGGTGAAGGTCGATCCCGGGCAAATGGAGCAGGTGATCATGAATCTGGCAGTAAATGCCAGAGATGCCATGCCTTCGGGAGGAAAGCTGACCCTCGAGACGGCAAATGTGGGGCTGGATGAGGCATATGCCCGCAACCATATCGCCGTGAAGACAGGCCGCTATGTGATGCTTTCCATAAGCGATGCAGGTGTGGGGATGACTCCAGAGGTGAAGGAGCGGGTGTTTGAGCCATTCTTTACGACAAAGGAGAAAGGGAAGGGGACCGGACTGGGTTTATCAGTGGTCTACGGGATTGTGAAACAGAGCGGTGGCAATATCTGGGTTTATAGTGAGGCGGGGAAGGGGACGGCTTTCAAGATCTATCTGCCCCGCGTGGATGAACCTCTTGAAGAAGTGAGAAGGAGGGTGGAGATACAGGAGATTCCCCGTGGGAGTGAGATAGTTCTTGTGGTGGAGGATGAGGAGGAGGTTAGAAAATTAGCAGTCCGGGTATTACAGAGGCAGGGATATAAGACCTTGGAAGCTTCTGCCGGAGGGGAGGCTTTGCTCATCTGTGAGGAGCAAAAAGGCACGATTCATCTCATGTTGACGGATGTGGTGATGCCCAAGATGAGCGGCCGGGAGCTGGCTGACCGCCTGTTAACCCTTCATCCGGAGATGAAAGTGCTCTATATGTCAGGTTACACGGATAATGCCATTTTTCACCACGGGGTTCTGGAGAAGGGCCTCCATTTCATTCAGAAACCTTTCACCCCGGCTGCTTTGGCGCGCAAGATCCGGGAGGTGCTGGATAAATAATTTAAGGAACTAGGGGCACTGAGGCTGTCCCAAAATATCATTCTGAGGCGACAGCCGAAGAATCTCAGATTAATAAAACCCCAGGTTTATTCAATTTATTTTCGATGACCTCTGAGAATAGCCTATCTGTTTTTTTGCCTCATTATGGTTCTATCAGAGAGAGATCCGTTTAAATTAATTCAGAAGTCAAAGAAAATATTGAGTGAATAGTGTACGGGCTGACACCCATATCACTTTGAGAGACTGGGCAGACAGGCTGAGTCCTGGTATTGAGGTTGGGGAGTCGAGGGGTTGACAAAGATGACCCATTTTCATAGAGTTATAAATAGAAGTGAGTTTAAAAAGATAGAGATGGGAAAGGGAGATTCTTATGGATATTGAGAAATTTCTGGAACTGACCAATAGTTTAGAGAAAAAGAAGAAAGGGAAGAAGGAGGAGTTGGAAAGATTCCAAAGGTTCTTCGAACGATTCCATCTTTTGAATCGTGCCTATTTAGATAAAGAGACCTTTGAAAAGGCTCAGAACTCCATCTCGTCCATAGTCGAGACGATTGTAAATACGATTCGATATCTGGATTCGGAAATTGCAAGGTTAGGAGGCAAACGGATGAAAATGCCCTTTGAAAACGTGACTCTCGGAGAGATGCAGAAAGTCCAGAATAGAAATGAGATGTTGATCAGGGAATACTTGGAGAGTATATCAAAGCAATGACTTTAAGACTTCCTTATTGCCTTCAAGGAGTGATCCCATTGCTTTTTCTTCTCTTCCTTAAAATTAGAGACACACGGGCTGTCCCAAAATTAATTAAATAGCACATCCGGTCATGCTCAACTTGGTTCAGCATCTAATAAAATCAATGGATGATGAGACCCTGAAACGAGTTCAGGGTGACATGTTGAGAGTTTTGGGACGGCCCGAGACTTCCTGCAGGTGGAACATCCAAGGAAAGGGACCTAAGATACGGGAAGCGTCCCTCCTTTCTCGAGTACTATTAAGTTATCCCGAACACCCTTCAAAAGGGGAATGCGGCGAGTACTGGTAAGGGTATAAGATGGGTTTAGGTGTTAACAGCCTTACTTCTTCTTTTCTTTTTCGTTCTTTTCCTTTTCTTTCTTTTCTCTCTTCTCCAACTCTTTTCTGAGCCCTTCCACCTTCTCCCTGAACTCCCGAGTGACGGGATGCGATTGGATTGGATCGGAGATGATGTGGGGGGTCATCAGAAGGATGAGTTCTGTTTTTCCAAGGGTATATGAATGAGTTCCGAAAAGGGCTCCCAAGAGGGGGATTCGACTTAGGAAAGGGATACCCGACTTTGTCACATTTTTCGAATCTTGGATCATCCCTCCAATCACAATGGTCTGCCCCTCTAAAATGGAGAGGACCGTCTTCGCTGTTCTCTTTCCAAAAACTGGAACGAATGTAAGATTTCCGAGAGTGGTGGTATCCACCGTACTATCTTCAATGGAGATCTCCATTGCTACCAGTCCTCCGTCACTGATGCGGGGGGTCACGGTGAGGATAATGCCAATATCCTTATATTCGATCGTTCCCTCAACGACATTCGTGGCGGCAGTTGCCGTCGTCGTGTAAGTTGAAGTGAGGATGGGCTGGGATGATCCGACCTGGATTTTCGCCTCTTTATTGTTAGAGGCAAGGATATGGGGCGAAGAGATCACTTTTAATCGCCCACGCGTTGCCGCGGCTCTGATTGCAGCCGAAACCCTTCCTCCGAGTTCCACAATGGAGTATCGTAGACCAATCGCGGTGAGTGCTTGACTGAATGGATCGGCAGGGGGCCTTGCACCCACAACGACCTCTTGAGCATTCGGAGGATGACTTGTAAGAAACCTTGACCACTCTATTCCGAACTGGGTTGTATTATCAAGAGTGATCTCTGCCAGCAAGACATCGATCAAAACCTGTTTGGGATAGAGGTCCAGTTTCTTAACAATTTCAATGATGCTCCTGTAATCCCTTTGGAAAGCACGAATGACCAATGCATTATTCGTCTCGTCCACCACGATGTTGATCTCACCTTCTGGTACAGCTCCTGCCTCCTCCCTGGGTGGTGCGGCAGGGGTAGGCGTCGATGGCCTGACACCTCTGGGGGTTGGTTCAGAAGCCACCACCCTCTCTCTGAACTCCGGTTTCTTCTCTTTGGGTGATACAAAGATCTGTTTCAAGACTTCGGCTACATCTTTTGCCTTCGCATTCTGGACATAGTAAACAAAGACACTTAACTTCGTTCCTTCCGCTGGTGTCTTGTCCAGCTCCTTGAGCCATCCCTCCACCCTTTCAAAGATATTGGGAATGGAACTGACCGCCAAGAGAGAGTTGATTCGGGTAATAGGTGTAAATGTAATCCCCACACCTCTGCCAGACTTTGTGGAGACCTCGAAGGAGGAGAAGATCCGCTCCATCTCCTTGGCCACCTCTGTGACGTCGGCATTGAGGATAGGGTAGATTCTCACCTTCATCTCGGCGAAGATATCGATATCAAAGAGGGCGATGATGTCAAGCGATTTTCTGATATTGGAGGCAAGGTCATTAATGATGAGGATATTATGAGGAGGATGCTCGATCACATCGGCACCATCGGAGAGAAAAGGTTTGATGATCTTGGAGACTTCTGCCACAGGGATGTACTTCAACGAAATGATCTGGGTGGTGTATTTCTCTTCAGGAAATAGTTTTCCGGGCTCCAGGCCTGTCGATAGGGGAACGTAGGACTTTTTTGCATCACCGAAAGGGCCGATCTCATAGACGTTGCCTTTTTTGACGGCTGTGGCTCCGTTCAATTTTAGAATCGATTGGAAGATAGGGAAGACATCTTCGAAAGGGATTTGGCCCACGGTATGGATATTGACAACCCCTTTGACTCTGGGGTCAACGATATAGCTAATTTTCATGATCTCTGCCATCACCCGGATGACTTCGTAGAGATCAGCGTTGTCGAAATTGAAGACGACCCCTGGTCCTCTCGGAGGCTCTCCCGGTCTTACAGGTGAGGCAGGAGGAGGTGGGGAAGGTGTCTGTGGAGGCGGTGTCGGAACTTGTGGCCCCGGCTTTTGCACTGGAGGTGTTGTCGGTTTCTCTGTTTTCGGGGCTTCCGCTAAAGGACCTGAAGCAGCTTCCCCTGGTTTGGGAGATGGCGTCGCCGTCTCTGATTGAGGCTGAAGAATTTCCTTTTGAGAAGGTTTCTCACCCGGCTCTGCCTTCCATTGCGGTTTCTTTCCGGCACAACCGACGCTTGTAACCATCAGGCATAGGATGATCAATCCTAACCGTAACCATCTCATCTTATTCATTCTGAAAAGGCTCCTTTCTCCAACCTTTTATTTCCCCTCGCTTTCTGGGGGTGTATAGGGCGTCGCTGGTCTCCTACCCCTGAAGGGGCTCGGAGAAGAGGGTGGTGGAGGGGTCATCGGTCTCGGCAGCGGCGGTTCGATCACCCTCTCCCTGGGAGGCTCTGCTGGTTTGGGCACTTCGGCTGCTCTTGGTACGGGAGCCGGTACGGGTGCCGGAGCAGTGCTCGTGATTTCAGCAGGTCTACTCTCGGTCTTCGCTGCCGTTCTTCTCTTCGGCATATTGGAATCGTATAAGAGGGCTTCAAAAGAGTCTTCCCCCGCCTCCATTGTGATTCGATCGGGCAATACCCTTGTCAGTTTGTATTCTCCAACCCGGTCTCCTATCTTTAGGGTCATCATCTCCCTTTCCCCTTTTCTCAAGGGCCTGCCTGGATTGACGATAGAGGCCGATTGATAATCCTTGGCGAGGGTCACTCCGTAGAGAATAATTTGGGGGCGCGTCATGGGTTTTGACTGGTCGAGGTTCGTGAGAGAAAACTCCTTTCGTTCTGGATTAAAGATATTTTTTTCAGAGACCAATATAAAGGAGGCGATGGACGTTGTCTCCCTTTGGGTTCCCAAGGTAAAAGGTCCTTCGACTCTTGCCTCTCCTTTCTTTGGCCCTCCTTCTTGAAGGACTCCTTCAATGGGCTGGGTCCATACTTCAACATTTTTTAAGGCGAGTAGAACGACGACAAAGCAGAGCAGGAGACAGAAGACAGCATATCGCAGTGACATTAACCTTCCCTCCCTTTTTCTTTGGTTTTCGTCCCTTTCATCAGCCCGGAGATGACCAGGCTTCCCTGGATTTGATTGGGCATTCGGATATTCAGGACAAGAAGGTCCATCTCCGAAATCATCAGGTCTTTTTCCTGATGTTCAATATCGTAGACAAATTGGCCCAGATTCAGCATGCTATTGTTGGGATTGAAGTCGATCTGGATCGAAACCTTTCGGTAGGAGTTGATCTCCTTCGGCTCCAATATCCTAAAACTCCGGATGCTCACCCCGTTCTTCTCAGAAAGCCGTTTCACAATCTCCTGTAGACTGGCTGCCCCAAGTTGAGGCGTCTCCCCCGGAAGGAGCCTTTTCTGAATTCCTTCATACTGTTTGAGGATCCGATCCAGTTCCTCTTCCACTGTCTTCCGGTTCCCGAGATATTCTTCATATCTCGACAGGGCTCTCTTCTTTAGAAGAATCTCCTCTTCAGCCTTCTTTTTGGCTTCTGTCAGAGGCAGAATTCCAAAGGTATAAATCAGAATGATCAACACCACTCCGATGAGTCCCCAGAAGGCTTTCTTTTGAGAAAACCTCAATCTCTCCCAGAAAGGCCATTTTTTCAGAAAGGACCATTTCTTCAAAAAAGACCCATCCTTCATAAAAGGCCATTTTTTTAAAAAAGACCAATCCTTCAAGATCCCGACCTCCTGCTTTCCAACCTCGCTCTGATTTTGAACCTCTCCTTCTCCTTATCCACGCCCTCTCTTCTCTCCCTTTCCTTGGTGACAGGGGCCAAAAATTCGACCTTCTCGAAGAGAGTCGATTTATCCAGAAGGGGGATCAGATCAGAGGCAGACTCGGCAAATCCACTGATCTCTATTTCTCTTCCCGTATATTTGAAGTTCCAGATCCAAACCGTGCTGGGTAAAAGCTGAGTCAACTCCTTCAAGATTTCTATTTTACTCGTCTCTCCCGATTTAATCTTCTCAAGTTCAGAGATTTCTTTTCTCAGAACATCTTTTTGTTTTTGCAATTTTTCAACCGCTTCGACAGCAGGTCTTCTCTTCTTGATCTCCGCATTGATCTCATTCAATTCATTCCGATAGCGAATGAAGACCCCTATCCCCCAAGCCAGACTCAGAACCAGGGCAAGGGAGGCTAAGGCGATGAAGAGAGGTTTCCCAATCTCCCTGACTTTTTTCCTTAGCTCGAAAGGAAGAAGATTGAGATCGAACCGTGTCTTCGCCAACCCTTTCAAAGGGAGGCCAATGGAGGAGAAGATCTTGTCCGGTCTCGACGCCCCTGTCTCTGCTTCAATGCGATTGAGTGGGGCAATCGAAATCCCCCTGATCTGATCGCTTTCTCTGAGGGAAGGGAGCATCTTTTCAGCAGCGTCCAGTCCATAAAGGAAGAAGGTCGACTTTGAAAAGGAGTCGCTCTTCAATCCCGATCGTCTAAAGGTGCCGATAATCTTTGATTCCCTTTCTTCAGGGGGTAAGGGCAGGTGAAAACTCTCTCTCCAATCTCCTCCCTCAATCAAATTCATCTCAAAGAACGGTTCTGTCACATCGAGAAGGACGGCAATCTCATCTTGTTCCAGGGTTTTGTGATAGAAGAAAAGATTGAGGGCCGCGGTGGAGGGGATCTGGATGGAGATGGGTTGTATTCCAACCTTTTTTAACAGGGATAGGTATGCATCCACTTCTTCTTTCTTTACAAAAACAGCAAAGAGATGGAGCCAATCCTTCTCCTCTTTGAGGATCTGATAGTCGAAGTAAGTCTCTTCCTTTTCAAACGGTGTATATTTGGGTATCTCGTATTCCATCACCCTTCTCAGGTTCTCTTTCGTGGCAACAGGAAGTCGGATGAATCGGGCCACCACCTTTTCCCTTGGGATCGCGATGGAGACCTTCTCTTTATGGATCAGATGTTTGGAAATAAATTGATTGATCAGGGTGATCAGCTGAGCTTCCCTTTCCTCCTTTTGGTCTTCCGGTAAAATGGGATGAATCCCATAATCGACCAGCTTGATCTTCCCGAAGGACTTCTTAAGGAAGGTGAGGACGAGATGGTTCCTCTTAAAATCGATTCCAAGGCTTGAGTCAAACATCAACATTCTTTTCCCTGATGCTCCCCTTCGCTAAAGAGGCTTGAGGGATGGAGGTTCAATGAGCCTATCCACCCATTGAAGGATCTTATAACCCTCCTTCTCTCTCCGGTCTATTTTGACAATGGTCTTTAGTCCTCGAACGGTTTCTCCTTCCTTAAACCTTGCTCTCGATTCAATCGTATAATAGGGAGTGGTCGAACGAAAAACGATGGACCTTCCGATCTCTCCCATGAAGGGGGAAAGTTCAGGCACCCTCTGGAGGAGGTCCAGTTGGTTTTCGAACGCTTTCTCCTCTCGAGCCTTCAGAATGAGTTGAGAGACCTCGCTTGGAATACCCCATACAGCATTCAGGACAAGCGGCGTGGCACTGTTCATATCAATCTGTTCCCCAGGAGAGTAGATGGAGAAGATATCCCTCAATCCGATTCGATTGGCCTTTACCTCTTCCTCTTTCTTTCCGCCCTTTCTCCCGTAAAAAAGATCAGGCGTGACTCCCCGGACAAGAAGAAGTTCCTCGATGGAGTCTAAGTTACTGTTCTTAGCATTGTAAGGTTCTTTGAGGGACTGATAGTAGTCATTCTCTGCTCCGTTCACCCGATAAAAATCATCTGGGTCCCTCCAGTCGAGAATAGAGTCGACCACAATATCCTTGGCTTCTCCCTCAATTCCCAATCTTTCGATGATCTTGCGAAGCGTCGATTCAGAGACAATATTAATATTGACCTTGCCCGCCTCACTCATGATCCTGATGTCGCACGTTCCCTGATCGAATGGAATGAGATAAGGCCTGCCATCCGTCACCCACTCCCTTTGCTCCGGAGGAGTCTCCTCGACTTTCAGAGTCCTTCTCATCTGCTGAATGGTTGGGTCATGCTTGTAGATCAGTTCTGCA
>Ga0184631_10000224_pt1 | contig 12036 bp, 9 predicted proteins | sample PLM4_90_b1_FD_133160 | JGI IMG/M metagenome (GOLD analysis project Ga0184631, IMG submission 133160) | Groundwater sediment microbial communities from an aquifer in East River, Colorado, USA - PLM4_90_b1 | ecosystem: Environmental > Terrestrial > Soil > Riparian zone | place: USA: East River... | reverse complement strand
TCAGGCACTGAATCAATGATGGGGTGATCGCATCCAATCTTAAAGAAGATAAAGAGATTCCCCCTTGTTGGGAGAGAATGCTCTGACATAGCGGGAGGAGTTGGGGATGGTCGGAAACCGCAGTACCGGTCAACCCAATCCGATGTTCCTTTAAAAGGGCTTCCCTGGAAATCGATTCAAGGACGGAAAGGTTTCTGTTTCGGAAAGGATAATAAACAAAACAGGCTGCACAGAAACGGCATCCCCTGGGGCAACCTCGATTTACCTCTACTAAGGCCATTTCTCTAAACTCCATGTCTGGAGCAAAAAGGGTGGATTGGGTAGGGAATTGATCGAGCTTAGGGATCCATCTCCGTCTGACTTGTTTTGGAAATCCTGGTTCGGGGATCATCTCTTCTATCTTTCCACTTTCAGCATAGGTCACTTGAAAAAACTTTGGAACATAAACCCCCTCCACCCTACTTAGATTTCTTAAAAAATCATCCTTCTCCCTCTTCTCTTCACCCGAAAGGGTATGGCGGCAGACTTCTAAAAATTCTCCGATGACCTCTTCTGCCTCACCGAGGATGAAGAGGTCAAAGAATTCACTAATGGGTTCTGGATTCAAAAAGACAGCTACCCCTCCAGCCATTAACCAGGGATATCTTTCGTTGCGAAGGCGGCTTTCGAATGGAATATGGGCTAATTCCAAGAGGGTGAGGACATTGAGGTAATCGTTCTCGAAAGAGATGGAGAAAGCTAAGAAATCGAAGCTAAAAAGAGGCTTCTGAGATTCCAATGAGAAAAGTGGGGTTTGGGTGTTGCGATATTCTTGAAGATCTTCTGGCTCAGGAAGGAAGGCTCTTTCACAGACCACATCCTCAGTGGCATTTAGAATTTGATAGAGAGTCTGAAATCCAAGGTTGGACATCCCCACATGGTAAGAGTTGGGATAGAGGAGACAAATAGCAATTTTCCCGCCCCATGGTTTTTGGACAGTTCCTCTTTCCTTCTCAAGGAAACTTTTGGCCTTCTGAATGAGTTTCCAGGATGTCATCTTTAGGGTGTAGCGTTTAGGTTATTGGGATTAGTATAACTATAACAGAAAAAAAACTAATCCCCAATCTCAATTTCCAATCCCTAATCCCTATCCCCTAATCCCAAGCATCTAATTCAGTCGGCCTGTTTTCTCAAAAAAGTGGGGATGTCAAAACGATCTTCATCCTCGATAGAAAAATCTGACGGTTGTTCCAATTTTAATTCATCGAATCGCTCGCTGGCCTTCACCCTCCTCATAAAAGCAGGGAGATCCCTGTTATTCTCTTTGGTGCTGAAAGAAGAGTGGGGAAAATCCTTATGTTGTTCCCTGAGGCCAAATGAAATAGGAGCGATCTTTTTCAATTGAGAGGCTCTCTTCTCCTCTTTTTGCCCGAAACCTGTGGCAATCACGGTCACTCGGATCTCTTCCTTCATCGCATGGTCGATCACCATCCCCCAGATCACATTGGCATCTTCGTGGGCTTCCTTTTGAACCAAAGTGGTCGCCTCATTAATTTCACTGAGGGTCATATCTTCACCTCCGGTGATATTGATGAGAAGCCCCCGAGCCCCTTCAATGGAGATATCTTCTAAGAGAGGGCTGGAGATCGCTTTTTGTGCTGCTTCTACAGATCGATTCTCGCCAGAGGCTATTCCTGTTCCCATCAACGCCATCCCTGTTTCAGACATGATGGTCCGGACATCGGCAAAGTCCAGATTGATGATCCCATGACCAACAATAATATCAGAGATCCCTTTGGCGGCATGAAAGAGAACCTCATCTGCCTTTTTGAATGCCTCTATCAGTGTCATGTTCTTCCCACTGATACTTAGAAGGCGTTGGTTTGGGATGGTGATGAGGGCATCGGCTGTCATTTTAAGATTGGCCAATCCCTCCTCTGCTTGTTTCATCCTTTTCCCCCCTTCAAAGTGGAAGGGTTTGGTCACGATTGCCACCGTGAGGGCACCCATTTCACGCGCCACTTCGGCAATCACTGGCGCCCCTCCAGTGCCTGTCCCGCCGCCTAACCCGGCTGTGATAAAGACCATGTCTGCTCCTCTGAGAGCCTCTCGAATCTTTTCTATATCCTCGAGGGCAGCCTTTCTTCCTATTTCTGGATTGGCTCCCGCCCCTAAGCCCTTGGTCAAATTTTCGCCCAATTGTAATTTGAGGGGTGCCATATTTGCCGCCAGCGCCTGACCATCGGTATTGGCTGCAATAAACTGGACCCCGGTGAGTTCATAGGAAATCATAGTATTCAGGGCATTGTTTCCTCCCCCTCCAATTCCGATGATCTTGACCTTGGCGGCTAAATTTTTATTTTCGTCGAATTCAATCATTTTTTCCTCCTTGTTAGTTAAAGGGTTGTAGGATTCGAGGGTTCATGGGTTCGAGTGTTTAGTAATGATTTTTTCTCATTTTCTTATGCGTTTCACTTGGCCCCCTGAACCCTTGACCCCATGAATCCTTCCTGAATTAAAAAAATTCTCCAATCCATTCCCTCATCCGATGAGTGACCTTACTAAAAAGGTTCCCCTCGCCCACCTTAAACCGACTCAGCCCTTTATTTCGACTTCCATAGAGAACCAGACCCACTCCAGTTGCATATATCGGACTGGCGACCAGATCGACCAGACCTCCGATACCGATGGGGATTCCCCTCCGAACAGGTAGATTGAAAATCTGCTCTGCCAACTCCGGAATACCCTCCAGAATAGCGCTCCCGCCCGTGAGGACAATTCCAGAGGCAAGGAGATTGGTAAAACCCATCTTCACCACTTCATGATGAACTATGGTGAGTATCTCCTCGACCCTGGGTTCGATGATCTCTGTCAAGGTCTGCCTGGAAAGGACACGAGGTTTCCTACCCCCCACACTTGGCACTTCAATAGTTTCGTCCTTCCGAACCAAAGCGGTCAGGGCACATCCATACTTGATTTTGATCTTTTCTGCCTCCTCTACGGGTGTCCGAAGTCCCATCGAGATATCGTTTGTGATATGACTCCCTGCCAAGGAAAAGACCGCTGTATGTTTGATCGAACCATTTGAAAAGATGACCAGGTCAGTGGTTCCACCTCCGATGTCAATGATGCCCACTCCCAAATCTTTCTCCTCAGATGTCAGGACTGCTTCACTCGAACCCAACTGTTCTAATACAATATCATCCACATCCAACCCGGCCTTGTTGGCACATTTAATAATGTTCTGGGCAGAGGTAATAGCACCGGTGACGATATGAACCCTTCCCTCTAACCTCACCCCCGACATCCCAACAGGGTCTTTAATTCCATCCTGATCGTCCACAATGAACTCCTGGGGGATGATGTGAATCACCTCTCGATCCATAGGGATGGCAACGGCACTGGCGGCATCGATCACCCGCTTTATATCATTCTGACCGATCTCTCTGTTTTTCACGGCAATCACACCATGACTGTTAATCCCTTTGATATGCCCGCCAGCGATTCCTACATAGACAGAGGTGAGGTGGTATCCGGCCATCAACTCTGCCTCTTCGACCGCCTTTTTGATCGAATGGACAGTACTCTCAATATTGATGACCACTCCTTTTCGCAGTCCCTTTGATGGACAGGTTCCGAGACCGATAATGTTGACCTGACCGTCAGATACTTCACCAACCACAGTGCAGATTTTCGTCGTCCCGATGTCTAATCCGACCACCAACGGATCTTTCTTTCCCACTTCTTCATCACCTCCTTTCAAGTTCCCCACTTAGGGAACCTTTCTGACCACCATCCTTCTTAAATCCCTACAATCGATCGAGGTGGCTGAAAATCCTCTCCTTCGAAGATCTGACCAGATGAGGGACACCCTTTTTAACTTTTCTTCAAAGTCCTCCCATCCCATTTTGATCTCTACTCCTTCTGCCTTGGTAAAACAATGGATTCCAAAAATTTCCTCCATATGGATCTCAGATATTTCCTCCAGAGCGAGATTCTTCCCTTGATCCATCATTCTTAGAAGCTCCAGCGCCTTTGTGATCAGACGCTTCGCCTCTACTGGATCTTTTTCTAAAACCTGACGTGTTAATCCGGTGAGATAAGGGTAGTTATATTCATCTCTATCCCCCACAGGAGCAAAGATCTCTCCTTTGGTATCAATATAGTAAAGCTCTTCTAATTGAATGATGGCCATCGGCTTTTTCTCTTCCACCTGAATCAATATCTTATTGGGGAAAATCTTCCTTATTCTCACCTGCTCAATCCAGGGATGGGATTCTAATCGTTTGACAACCTCCTTTAACTTGACGGAGAAAAGGTTGGGTATTCCTTCCATCACTGTGAGGGAGAGGAGAGTCTCTTTTGGAATCTTTCGCCCCCCCCCCACCTCAACTTCCTTTACCCGAAAATATGGGTCTTCTAAGAGATGAATATAAACCCAATGGACGATAAAGAGGAAAAAGGAGAGAAGGAGAAGTTGAAAAGCCACTCGGATCGCTTTTATTACGATCCTCTGAAATCTTTCCCTTCCTTTCTCTTCCCTTCTTATTTTCGGCCGGAGGAACTTTCCATCTCGTATGGTAATGGCCTCTTCCATCTCTCTCTCCAATTGTGGTTCTTTTGAGTTTATTGAGTAACTCAAAACTACTTTCTACTTTCCGCCCTCTATCTTTAACGATGCTCCTAAAAGAATCCGTTCCACTAAGTCTTCAAATGGAATGCCTGCATAACTGGCTGCCTTTGGTAAGGAACTCGTCTCGGTCATCCCGGGCATGGTGTTGACATCGATGATATATGGATTTTCATTTTCATCCGTCATTAAATCGACCCTCGCAACTCCCGAGCAGCCTAAGGTTTTAAAGGCTTTGAGACTAATCTCCTGGGCATAGAGATACTTTTCTCTTGAAATTTGAGCGGGGAGAATGTATTGGGTCTCACCCTTTGTATATTTGGAATGAAAATCGTAAAAACCGCTCTTGGGGACGACCTCAATGACGGGGAAAGGAATATCTTCAAGAATGCCTACCGTGATCTCCTTGCCCTTCATAAATTCCTCTACCAATATCTCCTCATCATATTCTCCTGCCCTCTTTAAAGCAGGGACCAGTTCTTCTTCCACTCGGACAATGGAAACGCCGATCGTGGACCCTTCCCGGGCTGGCTTGACCACAAGTGGTAAAGGGAGGAGAACTTTTTCCGGTAAACCCTTCATTATCTCTTTTCGTTGAAAAACCTCGAAGCGTGGGGTCGGAATCTTTTCAAAAAGGAACAATTTCTTGGCCATGACTTTATGCATGGCCAGGGCACTCGCAAGGACTCCTGACCCAGTATAGGGAATTCTCATCAGCTCCAGCATTCCTTGAATAGTTCCATCCTCCCCGAATCTTCCGTGGAGGGCCAAGAAGGCACACTCGATCTTTTCTTTGAGCAATTTCCCCGCAATATCGTCTCCCACATCGATTGGGGTCACCGTATATCCCTTCTCAGTTAAAGCTTTCAAGATGGCCTTTCCAGTCTTCAGAGAGATTTCTCTCTCTCGTGAAAAACCACCCATCATCACAGCGACCCTCTTCTTCTTAAGCGATTGATCCTTCATTGACTTACCACCATAATTCCACAGCTCTTATTCCGCAATCTGCATTCCCAAATCCGAATTCCGCAATCCGCATTACTGTTCACCCACCACCTTCACCTCCCTTTCGAGGGAGATGCCTTTCTCATCATAGACCTTCTTCTCCACCCACTCCATTAAACTGATCACATCTTCAGCCTTGGCCTTTCCCAGATTGATGATGAAATTGGCATGGCGCTCTGAAACCATCGCCTGGCCTATCCGAAACCCTTTCAGCCCAGCTTCTTCGATCCATTTCCCTGCAGGGCCTTCCTTGGGATTTTTGAAAATGGAGCCAGCGCTGGGGTAATCTAAGGGTTGTTTTTTCTTCCTCATCTCCGAAAAAGATTTCACCCGTTCAAGGATCTCCTCTTTGTCCCCCCTCTTCAGTTGAAACCGGCCTTTAAGAATAATCCATGAAGGAGGAAAGACCAATCTTCGATAAGAGAACCGAAGCCTCGAACAGGGCCTTTCTACGATTTCTCCATCCTCCTTCATCAAGGTCATGGAGAGGAGGACATCCTTCAATTCGGCACCCCATGCTCCAGCATTCATTGCCAACCCCCCTCCTACTGTTCCTGGGATGCCGAAGAAAGGTTCTAATCCCGTAAGCCCCTTCTGAATGGAAAATTGAACCATGCGTTGAAGGGAGAGACCCGCTTCTGCCTCGACTACCTCTCCATTCACTTGGATCTTTTTCATTCCTTGAGTTAGGCTGATGACCCATCCACGGACTCCTTTATCTCTTACTACCAGATTTGTTCCTCTTCCTAAAATCAACAAGGGGATTTTCTTTCTCCTGGCGCATCGAACCACCTTCCTCAATTCGTTCACATCCCTTGGAAACAAAAGGCTGTCTGCAGGTCCCCCCACTTTGATTGAGGTGAATTGTCTCATCGGTGCATCGAAAAGAACCCTCCCCTCGAACAAACCCAACGCCCATTTCTTGTAATCCCGCTGCATCATTCTATTGCAGAATGTGGATTGCGGAGTGCGGAATTAAAAATTCAAAATCTAAAATCAGAAATTGAAAATCTATATTCCGAAATCCGAATTCCGAAATCCGAATTCATAAACGGTTTACCAACTCGTCTGAAACCTGCCAGATATCCCCTGCTCCCAAAGTGATCACGATGTCCTCTGGAGTAATGATACGGAGGAGATGTTCCACGATCTCATTTTTATCTGCTAAATAAGTGACATCCTTATGTCCATATTCCCTAATTCCCTCAAAGAGGGATCTCGATTCCACGCCTTCTATTCGATCCTCTCCAGCCGGGTAGATATCAGTGAGAATGAGGACATCGGCATCATTAAAAGCAGTGAGAAAATCTTTAAACAAGGCTTGTGTTCTTGTATAACGATGAGGTTGAAATACTGCAACGATCCTTTTTCCCCAACCGGTTCGTGCCGCCTTAAGCGTGGCCATGATCTCTACAGGATGATGGCCATAATCATCCACGATGAGGATCCCCTTCTTCTCTCCTTTGATCTGAAACCGTCTCTGAATGCCGCTAAAATCCCGGAGTGTTTCCTGGACAACATGGAAAGGGATATCAAGCTCAAAGGCTGTAGCTAAGGTGGCCAATGCATTGTAGACATTGTGGAGCCCAGGCATTCGAAGACTTAACCTGCCTATTTCTTGCCGTCGATGGACCACGTCGAAGGATGTCGAGAGTCCTTCAAAAACAATCTCTTTTGCTTGGAAATCAGCTTGTGTCGTCATTCCATAAGTTGTAAACCGCTTCTTCAACCTCGGGAGGAGACTCTGAATGTTCGGATGATCGAGGCAGAGCACAGCCAAACCGAAAAATGGAATCTTATTCAAAAAACAGAGGAAAGTTTCTCTGATCTCGTCGATGCCCTTATAATAATCAAGATGCTCTGGATCGATGTTGGTCACCACAGCAATGGTGGGCATCAGTTTGAGAAAAGAGCCATCGCTTTCATCGGCTTCTGCCACCAAGAACTCTCCTTGGCCAAGCCTTGCATTGCTTCCGATGCTATTCAATCTCCCTCCAATCACCACCGTGGGGTCGAGCCCCCCCGCCGCCACCACAGTAGCAATGAGAGAAGTGGTCGTGGTCTTCCCATGGGTACCTGCAATGGCGACCCCAACCTTCATTCGCATCAACTCTGCCAGCATCTCTGCTCTTGGAATAACAGGGATGAGCCTCTCTTCTGCGGCTTCCACTTCAGGATTGTCTTGGCGAACCGCTGAGGAGATGACCACCACGTCTGCCTCCTTCAGATTCTCTCTTCGATGGCCGTAGGAGATTTCACATCCCAAAGATTGGAGTCTTCGGGTCACCTCTGTCTCCTTGATATCCGAACCGCTAATATGGTAGCCCAGATTGAGCAACACCTCTGCAATGCCACTCATGCCAATTCCACCGACACCCACAAAATGGATATGGTAGATCTTTTTTCTTTGATACATCTTCAGTCTCTATTTTTTTTGGGTTCATTGGGTCTCTTGGGTTAACCCAATAAACTCAACAAACCCAATGAACTCAAGGAACCATCTTTTTCTTTTCTAACCAGAGCATAACAGTGATCTACGATTTCTTCTGCCGCTTTCGGTCTCGCCAACCGCAGAATCGCCTCCTCCATCTTGGCACGTTCCTCTGGATGGTTGTAAAGAGAGTGAATGGTTTGAGCGATCATTTCCCCACTTAATTCCTGGTCTAAAATCATTCTTGCAGCCCCCAGATCGACTAATTTCTTGGCATTGATGAATTGATGATGATGTGCTGCATAGGGATATGGGATGAGGAGAGCGGCCTTTCCACAGACTGCCAGCTCAGCAACCGTGCCTGCCCCGGATCGGCAGATGACCAGGTCTGCCATCTGATAGCAGGTGCCCATATCTTCGAAGAAAGGCCTGACCAACGCATCGAACCCTTTTTCTTGATAGCCTTTCGAAACAAAATCGAGATCTTCTTTTCCTGTTTGATGAATGATTTTGATGGAAGATTTTATTTCTTGAAGGTGGTCCAGAGTCTCCATCATTGCCTGATTGATCCGATGTGCCCCTGCACTTCCTCCAAAGATGAGAAGGGTAAAACGATCCTTTTTCTTCATCTCTCCCTTGCTTTTATTCAGACTGGTAAAAAATTCTTTTCTGATCGGGTTGCCAGTGATAATGACCTTCTTTTCAGGAAAGTACCTCTTCGCCTCTTCGAAGGAGATAAAGATTCGTTGGCTGAACCACTTCAAAATGCGATTCGTCATTCCAGGTATGACATTCTGTTCTTGAATGGTCCTCTTCATTCCAAGAAAGAAGGCCGCTATCAGGGTCGGACCGGAAGCATATCCTCCCACGCCCAACACCAGTTGGGGTTGAAACTCTTTCAAGATAGAGGAAGCCTCAGAGATGGCAATGGGTAGACTCCAAATCGCTTTGACCTTCCCCAGAAGGGATTTCCCTTTAATGGGTTTGGCTTTAATCGTTCTCAGTGTGAATTTCCCTCCAGGTATCACTTTGGCTTCGATCCCCTTCTCCGTTCCGATAAAGAGAACTTCATTCCCCTTCTCTCTTTCAACGAATGCCTCAGCAATCGCAATGCCTGGGAAAAGATGACCTCCTGTTCCTCCCCCAGCAATTACACACCTCATCTTCGTTCCACATGGGTCGAAAGGTGAAGAAGTATCCCCACCCCCACTAAATTGGTGATCAGCGATGTCCCTCCATAACTGACAAAGGGAAGAGTTAATCCCTTGGTGGGAAGGAGTCCCAAAACGACTCCCATATTGATCACGACCTGAAGGGAGATCATCAAAGTGATCCCCAATGCCAAATAGGCACCAAATCTATCTTCGAGGGAAAGCCCAATCTGGATTCCTCTTAGAGTGAAAATGAAGAAGAGGAGCACCACGATCATTGCACCCACCAAACCCAACTCCTCTCCAATGACTGAAAAGATGAAGTCCGTGTGAGGAGCCGGGAGAAAGAAAAGTTTCTGTCTTCCTTCTCCCAATCCCAATCCAAAGAGACCTCCAGAACCAAAGGAGAGGAAGGATTGAATGATCTGGAAACTGGTGCCTGTAGGGTCTTCCCAAGGCCGGATGAAACTCATCATTCTTTTCGAGCGATACCCCACATTCATTAAAAAATAATAAGCTACTGGAATGGCAATTAAAAAGGCCCCCACAATATAGATCACCCTTGCACCGCTGACGAAAAGAAGTAGAAAAACCATCGCAGTAAGAAATAAGGCTGCCCCAAAATCAGGCTCCTTCATCACCAAAGCGATGACAATACCAGACAGGAGAACTGTGGGGAGGAATCCAAAAGAGAAACTCCGAATCTTCTCCTCTTTCTTAGCCAAAAAGTAAGCCAGAAAGACCACCAAACCCAACTTGGCGAATTCCGAGGGTTGAAAGGAAAAAGACTGGATCTTCAACCAACGCATCGCTCCGCCTGCCCGATGTCCGATTCCTGGAATTAACACGGCAACCAGCAGAAGAATTGAAAGGATGAGAATAGGATACGCCAATTGCTTTAAACTCTTATAAGGGAAAAACATTATAAGGATCATCAGGACAAAACCGATCCCCGCATAGAGGGCCTGTCTCTTCAGAAAGTAATAAGGATCTCCGAACCGATCCCCAGCGATGATCGCACTGGTGCTGTAGACCATCACAATCCCAATCCCCACGAAGGCAAGGGTCACCATCAACAGAATAAAGTCAATTCTTCTTTTGCCCTTCACCCTCTGGACTTCCCCTTTCTTTCTATTGTTCAATTGGCTTCAATTCCCAAACTCCAATTTCACCCCCCTCACCCTATCCCTCTCCCCCTTGGGGAGAGGGGAAGGGTGAGGGGACTTAGAATTTCAGTAATTGGTATTTGTTTGTAATTTGGTGCTTGTCATTTGGCGCTTAACCTAAGTACAGCTTCTTTAAAAACTCTTCCTCTTTCTTTATAATCCTTGAACATGTCAAAACTCGAACAGGCTGGCGATAGGAGAACCACCTCTCCTCCCTTTGCCTTTTCATGTGCAAGGAGCACTGCCTCTTCCATGGCCTTTGCCATGAAGGTATCGGTCAACCTTCCGAGTTCTCGATTCATTCTCTCCTTTGCCTCTCCGATGAGGATCAAATATTTGACCCGTTCCTTGATCAATTCTTTAAGAGGACTTAAATCCCCATTCTTATCCTTTCCTCCGGCGATCAAGATCACGGGCTCCGAAAAACTTTGGAGAGATTTGACCACCGAGCCCACATTTGTTCCCTTGGAATCGTTATAGAAACGAACCCCTTCAATCTTCCGAACAAATTCGAGACGATGCTCAAGACCTTCGAATCGATTGATGACGTTTTGGATTGCTTTCCTCGAACACCCGAAGATTCTGGCTGCAGTGAGAGCGGCCATCATATTCTCAACATTGTGGATCCCTTTCAAAGGTGCCTTGGCTAAAGAATATTCTTCCTCTTCCCCTCCAATCCTAAGGAAAATGGTTTGGGCATTGGAAAAAGCGCCTTCTTCGAGCTTCTCGGCCAAGCTGAATAAGACTTTTTTCGCTTTCACCTTTCCACTATACTGCCTCACAATGGGATCGTCTCTATTGAGAACAGCCAAATCCCCGGAATTTTGATTTGTAAAAATCCTCACTTTTGCCTCGATGTAATCTTGGTAACTGGGATACCGATCCAGATGATCTTCGGTAATATTTAAGAGCACAGAGATTTGTGGTCGAAAGTCTTCGATCGCCTCCAGTTGAAAACTGGAGATCTCAACCACTAACACTTCCCATCGATCTTTTCCATCGGCAAAAAGGATCAAGGGCTCTCCGACATTGCCTCCCACTCCAACTTTCTTCCCATCCTCTTTCAGCATTTCACCAATGAGCAGAGTGGTCGTTGTCTTTCCATTAGTTCCTGTCACGGCGATGATCGGAACGTGGATAAAATGGTAAGCCAGTTCGATCTCGCTGATGACCTTCATTCCATATTTAAGTGCCTTCTGAATGGGTTCGATGTTCAGGTCAACCCCTGGACTCACCACAATGATATCCTGTTTAAGAAAGGTTTCTATTTGATGACCACCCCATTCTGTCGAGATATTCATTCCTTTCAATTCCTCAACGGCTTCCTTCATCTCTTCTTTTGGTTTCATCTCAGTGGTGGTCACAAAAGAACCCTTGGCCTTAAGGAATTTTGCTGTCGCAATTCCTGTCCGGGCCATGCCTACGACCAAAACTTTTTTACCTTTAAGATCCATAAATACCGTTTTCCGTGTCCCTATGAATCTCCCCTCCCCTGGCGGGAGGGGATGAAGGGGAGGGGGAACTAAATCTGTTCACCCCCACCCACACCCTCCCCCATCGAGGGGGAGGGGAACAGATGGATTACCTTAACTTCAATGTACTGATTGCAACCAGCCCGAGAATAATACCAATGATCCAGAATCGAACGATGATCTTCGGTTCAGCCCAACCTTT
>Ga0184631_10000223_pt1 | contig 12046 bp, 23 predicted proteins | sample PLM4_90_b1_FD_133160 | JGI IMG/M metagenome (GOLD analysis project Ga0184631, IMG submission 133160) | Groundwater sediment microbial communities from an aquifer in East River, Colorado, USA - PLM4_90_b1 | ecosystem: Environmental > Terrestrial > Soil > Riparian zone | place: USA: East River... | reverse complement strand
TGGGAAACCCTTTTTGGCCGTGATAGGCCGCTTCGGGCGCGCACCTGCGCCGCGTTGAGAAGAAACGTGGTTGTCGTGATCGAATCCTCGCGCTCGAGGTCGGCCCGCGGTCGGGCGGTAAAGACACGGAGGGAAGACCTCGATGCCCTTACCGTCAAACCGCGTGATGCGGTCGTACGCCCCACTTTCACGGGGTCACTGTGCGCTCGAGCTCAGCCGGCAGCAGCCGCCTGCATCCGCGCGACGATCTCGGCCATCTGTCCCTCGGACAGATCGCCGGCCGCCGCCGCGCTCGGCAGCGCCGCGTCGGCCTTGGCGCCGAACACCTTGCCGGTGTCGCGCCAGCGCTTGCCGAACGCGTAGCCGGTCGCCGCGACGTACGAGGCGATGAAGCCATCGCCGAACGCGTTGAGGTGCGGGCTGTACTCGTCGCCCGCCAGATCGAGGTAGCCGGCCGCCGCGAGCGCGACACCGACACCGAGGTTGATCGGGACGTGCATCACCGTGCCGCCGCCGGTGCGGCCCTCGACGATGCCGCCAGCCCACGCGCCGGCGCCAACCTCGACCGTGCGCACCGCGCGCTCGGTCATGCCGCTGAACTTGTCCTTCAGCGCGTCGAACTTCTTCAGCGTCGTGTGATGACGCTTGGCCATGTGGTGGAGGTGCTCTTCCGTGATGTTCGCCATACCTGTCCTTCTTTGCGTGCGAGAGTTCAAAAAGAGTTGTGCCCGAGGGGGCCAGTCTGTGTTTGATCACCGAAGGCCCGACCGCGGGCTACGCGGTACGGGCCGAACGCTGCGAAGCTTGTGGCTAGCCGCTCGCGACCTCGATCTTCGGCTTCACCGCCATCGCGTCGAGCTGAGCCACGACCTTGCGGCCTTCCTCCGTCAGGCGCACGGCATCGACGCCGCTGCGATCGACGATCATCACCAGCCTCTTCTCGATCAGCTGATCCATGCACTGCGCGGTCAGTGGCTTGACGATGTGGGGATACCACTTGACCTCACCGCCGGAGCTCGCGAGCAGCGTGAGCGTCTTGACCTCGAAGGCGGTGAGCGCCACGTGACGTAGATGACCAAGATCGATCGCGTTCATCACGCGCCTCCGATCGAGACCGTGGGTTGTACGCGATACGTCACGCGCGGGAACGTCGCGTACGCCTGCATCACCGTCACCGGGGCCGGAGCTGCCGCGGATCGCGGACTGCCGCCGGCGATCGGTTGCGCCGGCAGCGTCACATGCGCCGGCATCTCCGTCGTAGGAACGACCGGCCCCAGCACAACGATCGGGCTCGCGCCTTCGCTCATCGTGGACCTCTACGCAGCGGGGGTGCCGTCATCCGCGTCTGCGTGGTGGGCGTGGTCTTCTTCACGGGGGGCGCGGTCGTCTGCACCTTGTGCACGACGCTCGGACGCGCCGCGTGATCGGCGCCGCCGCGCGCGACGCGCGTCGTGACCTTCGTGGTATCGATGGGGGCGCGACGGGGAGTGCTCATGGACTCGTCTCCAGGGCTCGAAGGATTCGCTCGGCCATTTCACGCGACGTGCATTCGCACTTCGCATCACGGCCGTCGGTGACGATAAAGGACGCCTCGCCGGTCACCGCGTCAGCGACTTCCATGATGTGGAAGCTCGAGACGAGCGCGAGGTGCTTCCGCCCCTGCGCGGCAGCGGCTGGCGACGGTTCGGTCGTCGGAACCGCCTTGATCTTCCCCTCGGCGATCTTGTGCCGATTCACGACGCGATGGACCCCATCGATCCCGTTGTCGAGTCGGTCGAAGAAACGGTCGATGCCGTCGAGGAGTGAATCCGCCACCGTTGGTAGCTGTACAAGATCCAGCAGCGCTCTACTAAATTGCACTCCCGCCCCAACACTGTGTTACTCTTGAGATCTGCCGTGGAAACGCCCCGACGCGCCAAGAAGAAATCGATGCTTGCCCCCTCCACTCGACCCAAATCCGGCGCTAGAAAGGCCGCGCCCCCAGAAACCGATACGTGGATGCGGCGAGAGGCTTCCGCCGATCTGCTGGGCGTTTCAGTCAACACGATCCTCAACTTCGAGCGCCGCGGATGGCTCCATCCTCGGCGCGTGATCTGCGCCGACAGCGGCCGGCTCGTCTGGCTGTACGATCCGAAGGAGCTGGCAACGATCACGCAGCGCAACCGGATCTCGACCACGCGAGATCCGGGCGAGACCGCCGCGCGCGCGTTCGAGCTGTTCTCTACCGGCAGGCCGCTGCCCGAAGTGGTGATGGCCCTGCGCGAGCCGCCGGCGAAGGTGCACGAGCTCCACGAGAGCTATCTCGACATGGGCGGCGCGAACTTCACGATCACCTCCGGCGCGAAGGAAGCCCTCGAGAAGATGCTGGGGCCCTTCGCGAACGTCACCGAGATGATCGAGCGGATCGGCGAGCGGTTGAAGGCGGCGTGATGCGGAAGAAGCGCGAATGCTACTGCACCCTGCTTGGAGGCACGCTTCACGCGGGACGCGATGAGGACGACGGCCGTGCGTATCTCGAGAACCTCAACACCAAGGGGTGCGGCCTTCGGATCCTCATGTCAGACGCGGAACTTGCAGACGTGATCAAGAAGCTCAGCGCTCTGGTGAAGGCGGCGTGATGCCTCCCCGCAGACGTAGCGCGCCGAGTAGCGAGCGACTCGAGATGAGTCACTCCACGGCGCCGGATTTTTCGATGTACCGCGCCGATCTCACGATCCCCTGCCCCGCGACGAAGTGCAGCTCGCCGATCGGGAAGCCATGTCGTGATCTCTCGCCGGGTGTCGTGCACTTCGCACGGCGGCTCAAGCGGTTGCTCGCAAAGGTAGGTCAGTGATGGCGAAGGCGAAGCGGCAGAAGAAAACGCGTTGGGAGCACGTCGAAGGTTCGGGCTCGTTCCGAACCGAGCGTCTCGCGATCCCTGGAGGGTGGCTCTACGCGGTGCATGGCAACACCACCGGCATCGTGTTCGTTCCGTTCGTGTCAGCCACGCAGCGACTGCTGGCGGGCGAATTCGAGATCACGTCGAAGAAGAGCCACGCGCGCCAATGTCTGCCCCTATGAAGACCTGCGCGATTCATCTCCCAGGGAACGTCTCGTGTCCTGCGCCAGCGCTCTACGTGATCGAGTCGCCTTCCATGGGTGGTACCAAGACGATCCGCTACGTCTGCCTTGGGCACCTGGCTGCGGGCGTCGATGCCGACATGCGGCAGGTCAACGGCGTCACCGTCACCATGGCCGCGTGGCGGTCGCGATGAGTGCAGGTCGTATCCCGGTTGGGGGTACCCACCAGATCCTCATCCGCTGCCCGAAATGTGGCTCCGACGTTGGTTTTCCATCGGCGAAGTTCACTGGAACCGTACCTATTCACCCGGTGCCGCCGCGCATGGGGGCACCTGACACGATCGGCGTGCTCGCTGAATTTCCGGGCGGCCAGATGCGCACCATCTCCATTGAGGTCAGGAAGCAATGTCGCCTATCAGGCGCGTGGGTCAAGATCGATGAGTAAACCTCGGATCGGTACAGCAGATCGCGTTCACTGGAAGTTCAAGCGGACCGCCACTACGCCGCCGATCGCGCTGTGTCGTGCAACGCGGAAAGACGTCCATGCCGAAGGATCGATCATTTTGAAGCCGGTGCTCAAGAGTGTGATCGGGTGCGGCTACGGCAGCGCGCACGAGGAGACGTTTCGCGAGTGCGCCGCGTGTCAGACGATTGGTGAAGAGGCCCTCGCGTGACGCGCCGTTGGCTCAGCCCGCGCGGCGGGACCAAGACCGAGAGCATGAACGACGAAATCACGATCAAGCTCACGCGCGAGCAGCTCGGCGCCTATCACAGCGCTCTCGGCTGCGCGATCGACCATGCCGAGGCGGCGCGCGGGAACCAGAGCAAGATCGCGTTCGTCGCCGCCCTGGTCGAGCTCGCGGACAGGGCGCTGATCGCGATCTGGGATCACGACGAGGTCCCGCAGAAGGATCGCGACCCGGCCGTGGCGAAGCGAGCAAAGAGATGATCGGATTCACGATGATCCTGCTAGCTCTGGTCTGGCCAGCCCTGCCGGCGTTGCGTTGGCGAATCCGGCAGCCGCGCAAACACGCATCGCTGCCCGTCGCGCGGATCCGATGAGCCCTTTCGAAAAGATCATCGCCCTCGCGCGCAAGCTCACCTTGCCGGAGCAGAGCGGTCCGAATGTCTTCGGCTCCGCGGCGTGGTGGCGCGCGAACGCGATCGAGCTGGCGCGCGGCGTGCTCGAGCTCGCAGCTGCGCCTGCGCCTGCGCCTGCGCCTGCGCCTGCGCCTGCGGAGACCCATCCGCTCTCGCCGGTCTGCGCGTACGCGGATCACACGCGCGCGCCCTGCAGCGGCCCCACGATCTTCACCGTGCACGATCAACGCGGATGCCGGCGCGTGTGCTTCGCGCACGCGACCTGGGCGATGGGGAACTCGTTCGTTTACGGCCGCTCGAGCGACTGCGCGGAAGCCTCGGCGGCTGCGCGGGCCTCTTCGCGCTGATCCGGTCCGGGCGCCGTCACTGCCCTGAACGCGCGCGCGTGTGTGTGCGTGTATGGCGGCAGCCCCTTGCCCAGTGGGCTGGCGGCACCTTTAACACTACTACAGCTATCCCCTTGATTCTAAAGGAGGGTATAAAGGTATTAAAGGTGGACCGTGCAGTCCCAGCCACCGGGCAGCGCCAGTGGGCGGTTTGTTAGTGCGACCCGGCAAACAAACCCGCCGGGTCGCGCCGCCAGCGATCGCGATCGGTGCGCAGGTACCGGATCACTAGTTTAAGGTGGTAACTATCTGATTTTAGGATGAAGAGCGCTCACTGCGGATGCCAGACCTTTACTTTGGCAGGCCGGTGCTGACGCCTGGTAAGATGTCGTCCGATGACAAAACAACGTGAATACAGCCCGAGCGCCCAGCTCCTAGTCGAAAAAGACGCGGACGGAAAATCATGGCTCATTGGGACCGACCCGGTGCTTCAAGACACGACGGTGCTATTTCGGTGGCCAAACGAGCCCCATGGCTGGGAGCGCCGGACGCCCCATACCGACGGCACTGCCGGCGCAACGGCCGTGGCACCACCCTTTGGAACGCACAGCTGCTGGCCCGGATCGATTCCGGTGGTGCGCGCGGTGGGGCGCCCGCGGAAGGAGGTTGCCCAGGAGGATCGACCGATCAGTGTCAGCACGTCGATGCGTCGCGGCGAGCTGCTCGAGATCATGCAGAGGGCGGCTGCCGAAAAATTGACCGTGAGCGAATGGGTGGCGGTGACGATTCGCAGCCGCCTCGCCGCGGAGCCTGCAGCAGCGAGCTCAGAGCGCACGCCATGAGCAAACGCAAGCCGAAGATCGTGTGGAGCACGGTGCAGATCGTCGGTCCGATGGTGCCTGTACCGGCGGACGTCGAACCGATCGCACGCGAGGACGCGCAGCCGATCGTCGAAGTGGCGCCTGGTCGCCTGGTGATCGAAGGAGGTGTCGCGCGGCCTGATCGACGAGGCCACTCGCCGATCGCGCAGCTGCTCGCTGGCGCGTCAATGAAGGCGAAGGCGAATGGCGTGCTGTACCGACACGAACAGATCTGCGATCAGCTCGAGCCTGGCCTGGCCGTCCTCGCCTATGCGCTAGGACTCGCCTGGGTGGCGATGTCCCCGAAGGAGAAGTGGAGCGCCCGAGGCGCCTACGTGATAGGCGTGGCCAGCGCGGAGCTAGAACAGCAGCGATGCGGTAGTGCCCCGGCTGGTCGCAGCCCGGGAACGTGAGGGAGCTGCTGTGAAGGCAAGCAAGGTCTATTTTTTTGCGACGCGAGACCGCGTCCTTGTGAAGATCGGCGCTACTGAAAGACCGATCGAGATGCGGCACTATGAAATTCAGCGTGCCTACCCGACCCTCGGCGCACTCGAGGTTCTTGTCGCAGTGCCCGGAGATTTTCGATTGGAGCGATATCTACACAAGCGCTTTCAGCATTTGCGCGTATGGGGCGAGGTGTTTCGCTGTACGGATGAAGTGACAAGCTGGATCTTGCGCGCGCGACAAGATCTTCAATTTCTCGAAGCAGAGCGTGATCAAGCAGCTTCAAGCTGGATCGTCGAACCGCTACAGATCGCAAATGAGAGAGAAGCTCGACGAGCGCGACAAGCTGAAATCAAAACCAAGGCGCACGTAACTTACATACTTCGTGAAGGGTCTGTGGAATCAAAATGCGTTGGCGGCTTCACTCATTTAGAACTTCTGCGCGTGCTGAATAAAGGCACAGAGACGCTGGCCTACGGTCTCGCCCTCGCGGCTGCAGTGATGGCAGATCAAGAGCGCTGGATTTCGCGTGTTGCCCACGTGGTCTTTTATACAGGGGAGACCTTTCAAGACCGGCTGTACCTAGCCCCAGGTCGCTGGCACGTGAATTACCAGAAAGCCCGAGAATGGAAGCTCTGAACGTCTGAGCGCAGTCAGCTCAGAACGGATCCGGGTTCGCGGCTTTCCCGTGAACCTCGATCTCCGGCCATTTGAACGGCCCGCCGCACTCCTTCGAGAACGCCTGGCGGCACGTTACGATCGTCGGGAATTCCCACCACAGCGCACGACCGATCACCGGCTCACCGCTATCGTCCTTGCCCCGGAACTGCGCCTGGAACCGCTTCATCCCGGGGGCGCACCGTTCGAGGAACTGGCTAAGAGTGGTCGCCGAGGCGCGCTTGCCGTGGCCCAGGCGCTGCGCGTAGATCAAGTAGTCCTCGATCAACGCGTCCTTCAACACGGGTTCTTCCCAACCGACGTGCGTCGGCAGGAGGTTGCCGTCGGAGAGCTTGCGGTACCACCACTCCTCGTGGGAATCCATCGAGTGAACCTTCTGCTCCTGCAGTGCTTCGGTCTTCGGGACTGTTCGCACGTTGAAGCCCGAGAGATCGCGTGTCTGCAGATCGTGCAGCAGGTTCGAGAGTCCACCGCTCTTGAGATCGGCGTCGAGGGCCGCGAAGTATGGGATGTCCTGGATGTGCGCGTCGCTGACGTCGAGCACCAGAAACCGGCGCTCATCGTAGGAGGCCGGCACGACCCACTGCGCGTTGGAGGCCATGATCAGGTGGACGTAGTTCGGCGCGGCCTCGGCGTCGATGCCCTTGCGCTCGATGACGAGCGTGTCTTCGGTGATCAGCGTCTTGAGCACGCTCTCGTGCTTCTTGTCGCCGGCCCAGAACGCTTCGTCACCGAACAGCACGACGCAGTCACGCAGGTGCGCGTTGAAGTTGCCGACGATGTGCTTGGCATCGGAGACCGGCCAGTAGTGGCGACCGAACAACGAACCGAACGCCTTCGCGAAGAAGGTTTTGCCGGTGCCCTTTCGACCACGCAGCACGATCGCGACCTGGCCCGGTGCGTCCGGCTTCTGGATCGCAAGCGCCATCCAGTTGAGGAGGTATTCGTACGAGACGGCATCGTCGAGGCACAGATCTTCGCGGATGTGCGCGAGGAAGGAGTGGTGCTTGGTGCCGGGAGAAGGCTCGACGGCGAAGCCGCGCCACAGGTTGTAGACGCCTTCGATCTCGTGTCCTGGCGAGAACACGATCGATCGATACTGACGGCGCCCCGGCTGATCGAGCCACCACTTGCCGAGTGGGGCCTCGAGAGCTCGACCCTTGGCGTCGAAGCCGCAGGAGACACGCTGGTTGCCGTAGCGATTTCGGAAATCGTCGAACGCCTGGAAGGTCAAGGTGGTGCGACCTCCGAATGCCGGATCTTTGACCTCTTCGATCACGCGGCACTTGCCGCCGTGGTTCTCGACGACGGCGTGGATCTCGTTGAGCTCGCGCAGGTGCGGATCGATCGCGATCTCTTTGGCGTGTTCGATCGCGCGACGGGCGCAGCGATCCTTGCCTGACTTCTGCGCCAGGACGTGGGCGCTGATGCCGTACTCGGCATCGGTGATGATCGAGTAGATGACGCCGTCATCGACGCCGGCGCGGACCAGCTCGCAGCACACGCGGAGGAGCAGGCGCGAGCGATCCACGCTGAGCAGATCGTCAGGATCCTTGCCTTGCGCGATCAGGATCTTTGTCTTGGCGCGGACCGCGTCCGGCAATTCGTCGAGGCTCGCGAGGCGCGCGACGTTGCCCGGAATCTTCGGCACCGTCGGAGATTTGGATCCGATCGCGGCGTCGAAGCCCCGGGGCTTGGCGGACTGGACGGGCTGCGCGCGCGTGAACGCAGACAGCTCGAACGTCGCTGTCAGGTCGAACTTAGACGACGACAGCACGCTCGACAGTCCGGCCCTTCAGGCGCTTCTTGGCATTCGGAAAATTGGCGGATCCGACGAGTCTCAGGATCCGGTCCACGTTGTGACAAGCATCGGCACCGAACACGATCTCGAGCTGCCGGTTGTAGCTCTCGAGCTCCTCGGCACGCGCCAGGTCGCCGTCAATCACGAAGGGCTCGCTGAGGCGCCACAGTGCTTGGTAGCCGCCTCCCGAGAACACCACGATCGTTGGACGTGGAACCGGCGCCGGAGGATGGGTCAGCAGTGCGAGGATGCGTACGCGCTCGCGCGCGATATGCGTCGCGAGATCTTCAGGGGTCTTGAGTGATAGATCGACGCGGGGGTCGATATCTACGTGAAGAAAATGGGCCGCAGCGATGTCGGTCTTCTCGGTCTTCTTCGAGACCGCGTACATCGGCCGGTTCGCGCTCCAGTACAGGTTGCGCCGCGCGAAGCGGTCCAGGAACGCACGGAGCTGGTCGGAGGTCTCCGGGTAGAACGTCTCGGTATCGATGCCCGGGGCGTCCACCTCGATCGCGGTCAGACACCAAGGACCTTCGGGATAGGCCCAGGTGAGGAAGTCGATCGCGAGGTCCGCGTCGTGCTTCATCCACCGCCCCTTTGGTCACACGTCAGGGCTGCGTCGGTGACAGAAGACACGGCCCCTTCTACACAATCCACATGCCCGGGAGCAAGTCGGGAGCGTGCCCTGGGATCTCACCGTGCCCGTCCGCACGGCGCACTCCCGGTGAGAAACCTGTGGACAGCGTGAGAATCGTCGTCGGACTAGCGCCCCTGTGGACAAGTAAGCACTAGCGTGGATCGGTGGTCGCAAAATAATTTCGCCCTTGCGTTTTGCCCAGGCCGAGATCTGCCCAGGCCGCATAAGCGGCCTATTTTAACTTGACCTCGTCCTCGGCAATCCTGTACGCACATCGTCCATGTCGAAGAAACGAGGCCGTGGCCGTCCCCGCACGCTTCCGCGCGAGCTGACGCGCGCGCTCAGCGTCCGCTGCTCCCCGAAGGAGTACGATCGCTGGTTCAAATACGCCCGATCGCAGGGGATGAGTGGTGCGTCGTCGTTCTTGCGCAAGGCCGCGAACGACGCGTTGGCGACCCTCACTTCGAAGGAGTCGGCGTGATCGATCTCGGAGCGCCGGCCGCCGTCGACCACATTCCGCTCGCCCAGCACTCGGCGGGGTCCCCGGACTGGGGCACGCCGATCCTTTTGCGCCGGTTCGCTGAGGCTGTGCTGAGGGCCGCGTCGTTCTCCGGTGCGATCGATCTCGACTACGCCTCGAGTTCCTACTGGCAACTCGCGTGGCCGAGCTCCCCGCCGGCCGCGTATCTCGACGGTTCTGAAGGGCGCGACGTCCTGATCGCCGCGGATCGCTGCGCTGCGGTCAAGGCGACGACATGCGGCGCGGGGTTCTTGAACGCCCCCGGGCTCAACGGCGGCCAGATGCTGCAGGACTGCTGGAAGGTGTTCGAGGAAGACCACCGCCACGGCTGGCTCGTGAGCGGCTTCTGGGTCGGCTACTCGCTCGAGCAGTTCAGCTCGCTGCAAGGGGTCACCGATCGACATCCGCTCTCCGAAGGGATCGTGACGATCGTTCCAAGCCGCCGCGCGCGGTACCTCGCGCACCCCGAGACGATCATCGGCCTGATCGAGAAGAAGATGTCCCGACGGGTCGTCGGTAGCGCCGAGTGGAATGCGATGGGGCGGAAGATCGAGACGCTACGCCAGCGATCGGACGATTCGCCGATCGCGGGAGATGCGCCGCCCCATAGCAGCTATTTGACGATCTTGTACGCGAAGGAGCGCGCGGTGCGAAAGCGGCAGATGGCCGCGACGCGGCAATTCCTCAAGGCACAGATGGAGCAATCGAAGTCGCTGCTGCAAGAGGTCGCGATCATCGGGGACATTTCGATATGAGCATCACCGCGGAAACAGCGATCGACTGCACGGAGCCGTGCACCGGCTGTGCTGGCACGAAGGGCGCGCCCCTCGCGGCGGTCGTCTGGGTCGACAGCCGCGCTGTGATGTCGAAGCCCGTCAAGCTCGTGCTGTGCGAGGAGTGTGGTCGCGATCTCGCGAACGCCGTCGGGTTCTTCTGCGTCCGCGACGGGGGCGGGTCCAAGCTCGAGCCGCGCAAGAGAAAGGCGGCGGCGAAGTGACGCCCCCGATCAACCCGTTCACCAGCCTCTCTCCGGTGCAGCTCGAGATCGCACGTCTGCTTGCCGAGGGCCTGACTAACGGCCAGATCGCCAAGCGACGTGGCTCGAGCGTCAAGACGATCGATTCGCATCGACTGATGGTGATGAAGCGACTCAAGACCAAGAACAACGTGGAGCTTGCGCGACTGGCGATCTGCTGGGGCGAGGCGAGCGATCCGAAGACGGAAGGTGACGCATGACGTATCGCGACCAGGATCTCGTCGAATCTCAGCTGGGCCCTGCGGACGCGGCGGTTGTCGATCCGTCCGGGAGGGTGGTCGGCGGGGCGTGGTTCAACCCCCGCTTCGAGCGCCTGCGCGAAGCGACGGAGCGCGCGATCGCGTTGCTCGAGAAACCGTGGCGGCTGCCGTTTGATCGGAGCACGTTCGATCTACTCGAGGGTATGATCGCCAAGGAGCTCGGCGACGAGAAGGCGATCGTCGCCGTCGAGGCCGTCGAGGGCAAGGTGCAGATCCGTGTCGAGGCGCTGATCGGCGGCAAGCCGACGGAGATCTTGCGGTGACGGAGCCAAAGTCCGACGGTCTTGGCAACGCGATCGATCCGACCGGCGACTACTACGTGCTCGACTCGCGGACGTGCGTCGGCAACTGCGGCCTGTGGTGGCGCGCCAATGGATCGGGTTACGCGTGCGACCTTGATGACGTTGGCGTGTACAAGGGTGCGGACGTCCTCGGCATGCGCGACACGGATGTACCCTGGCCCACTGTGTACGTGCTCGCGCGCACGGTCAGGCACGTGCGCACGGACGTCCAGGCATTCAGCTTGCACAACTACAGGCCGGGGCCTCGCACATGAGCGAGACCCGCGTTGTCAATTGCCGCACGGAGAAGTTCGATGTCTTCATCGGCCGCCCGTCACGCTGGGGAAATCCGTACTCGCATCAGACCAGCGCGCTCGCGATGTTTCGTGTACGGACGCGCGAGGAGGCGATCGCCGCGTATGCGACCTGGATCCTCCAGCAGCCCGAGCTCCTCGCGGAGCTGCCGACGCTGAAGGGGAAGATCCTTGGCTGTTACTGTCGCCCGTCACACGCGTGTCACGGCGACGTGCTCGCGCGGATGGCCGATGGTCTGTATGACGTTACGCCGGTGGAGCGTGCGGCGGAGCCGGATCGCCAGATGGCGCTGCCAGGAGCGGACTGATGCCATCGATCGAGATGTACGGTCCGCGCGCCAAGCTTCTCCTCGTGGACAGGGGCGAATTCATGCTGCTGCTTGATTCGTTCGATGACGCGACGGAGACCTCGGCGATCGTCATTCTCACGCTGCCGCGCGCCCAGCTCGAGGAATGGGTGGAGGTCTTCGGGAAGGCGTTGCGAGGGGAGAAAACGACATGATGCACATCGCGATCGGTTTCAAATACGTCGAGCCTGCACAGGATCGAGATTTCTTGTCGTCCTTGCCGGAGCGCACGAAGGAAGTCGTGCTCATCGGGAACGGTGATCGCTACCACCTGGATCGCCTGGTCGTGCGCGCTCCAGAAGAGCATCGTGCCGCGTTGAAGGAGTTTTTTGCGCCGCTGCTCGAAGGTAAGCGGCCAGCGCACGGGACGTACCACCCCTT
>Ga0184631_10000222_pt1 | contig 12104 bp, 17 predicted proteins | sample PLM4_90_b1_FD_133160 | JGI IMG/M metagenome (GOLD analysis project Ga0184631, IMG submission 133160) | Groundwater sediment microbial communities from an aquifer in East River, Colorado, USA - PLM4_90_b1 | ecosystem: Environmental > Terrestrial > Soil > Riparian zone | place: USA: East River... | reverse complement strand
GGCGGAGGCGGCGGAGGCGGGGGCGGCGGACGAATTCCGAGCCTTTCTGATCTCTGCCGCTAAAAGGGCTCTTGAGTTTTAGACAACTGAAATGGCCGTCATTCCCCCAGAAGTTACCTACCTCGGCGACGAGTTTACCCGTGAAATACTTCTGCATCTGCTCGGTGCCGACATCACCGTCTTCCCGATCCCGAAAGACGAAGCAGCGTGCGAATACCTGCGGGGGCAGCGGCTCGTAATCGTCCCGCGCAACGACCACGATGGGACCGCCCGTGCGGCAGCATTTTTCCTGCGCTCTTTCGGAATTCCCTGTATCACGTCTCCCGTCTCTTCGCGCTGGATCGTCACCGACAACGCGCTGCCTTTCGGGCCGGAGCGGCTCGCGAAACTCTTATGTGGTACCCCAATCCCGCCCCCTGCTCAACCACACCTCACCCCCGACCAAACCAGCGTCGAATGGCTGGCCGGCTACCAGCGCACCGAATTCCCGCACATCCTCACCGACCTACTGCCGGCCGGGATCGTCGGCGGCATCAACGCGGAGGGCGGCGCCGGGAAAACGTACTTCCTTCTCTCGCTCTTCGCCGCCATTTCCTGCGGCCTGAAATGGGGGCCTTTCGTTCCAACGCGGCCGCACAAGACACTCCTGCTGCTGGCCGAAGACCCAATCGAAATTGTGCGCAATAGAGTTTTTGACTGCGCCATTGCCGGCATCCCCCAGACTCACCATGAGCTGCTCGGGCTGAATTTCCACGCTGTCTCCGTCCGCGGAACCTCCGGCCCGTTGCTCGGGCTCAAGGACGGAAACCCAACCCCGACCGAGTGGGCCGATTGGTTAGAGACCACCATCACCGCGCACCCCGGGCTTGAAATCGTCGGCTTAGACCCGCTGCGCAAATTCTTCGGCCTGGAAGAAAACCGCAATGAGTACGCTCACGCATTTATTGGCCTGCTGGAGGCGATCAGCCAGCGACACGGGGTAACTATCCTCTACGCTCACCACGTCGCAAAGGCGGCCCGTTCTGAGGGCGTGGGGGCCATTACCGGCCGCGGCGCCGGCGGGTTCTCGGACAACTGCCGCTGGATGGCCGCGATGAAGCCGCTGGACGAAGACGGTTTCGAGGCGCTCGGCCTGGAGGGGGAGCATCACGAATACGTCGAGATGACTGTGACGAAGAGCAACTATTCGCCACGGCTCCCCCGCCCGGTCCTGCTACGGCGCGGCGCCCAAGGCGTCCTGTCTCCGGTTTCGCGCGAGTCCGACGCGCGCGCCGCCTACCTCGCCGAACTACTCGCCGGCGTCGAAATGACGCGCCGGGATCTTGAAAAATCTGTTGCCTGTGCCGACATCAGATCGGCTATGAAAGAGCGGTTTAACGGATTCAAATCTTGCCACCTTCACACGATAATTTCGGAGGGAATAAAGGCTGGGATTTTCGAGGAAGCCGAGACTCAAAAAGGTAAGAGGATCTACATGATTCTGCGTCACGTTCAGGTGCCATTCTGATGCGGATTATCTCCGGAAAGTTTTTACTCTGGATTCTTCCGCAGTTAGGTGGAAGAAATTTTCTTCCGCAGTTAAGTGCCCATAAAGAAAAGGTTTTTAGCGATTTAACTGCGGAAAATTTTTACTCCGGAAAAAAACATTTTCCGCAGTACAACTCATTGATTCTAAAAGCAATTAACTCCGGAAGAAATTCACCCCCTACGGGGGCATCCGGTTTTACTCCGGATTGCCCGTTTCGGTGGGGCCAAACCGATTGACAGCGAGGAGAGGAAAATCACTATCATGGGTAGACGCCTACTGACCACACCGCGCAGCCGAGTACGTGCCATGCTCTCTCAGATTTTTCTACGCAGCCGCGAGCGTGCCGCCGCCGTCAAGCGCGAGTCCGGCTGCTGTCAGCGATGCAAGGCCAAGGGTAGGCCGAAGGCGACTCGCAATGGCCCGCAGGTCAGCTTGCAGGTGCATCACCTTGACGGCGGGGGAATCGACGAGATCATGGATTTGATTTTCACACGCCTCCTTTGCTCGCCTGATCGGCTGAAGGTGTTATGCGCGCCGTGTCACGATGCTCATGAGCACATCCCTGGCCCCCTCGCCTGTCCCCAGCGCCGGAGCCTGCCATGACCATCCACCCGCTCATCCTCGCCGAGTTCCGCCGCGAGCACGGCCCATGCGAGCCCACATGGATCGATCTGCTGCGCGCCGCCGCACGGGTAATCGATCGGCTGACGATTTCGCTTGACATCGCGGGAAAAAAGGCGCAAGAGTGAAAGCGTGAAAACAGGGCGGAGGCCGAAGAGCAATCAAGCGAGCGGCGATGCTGCCGATCTTTCGATGTCCCGAGCCCTGGCAAAACCCCTCCCGTCTTTAGAAATCCTGGACAGCCTGCTTGTCTATGATCCTTCTGGCGGTGCGCTCTTGTGGAAAAAAGAAAGAGGTAATGGAATTAAGATTGGTCAGCGCGCTGGAAGCATAAATTCGAAGGGCTATGAGCGTGTTTTTATAAACGGCGAGTATTACCGGTCCTCGAGAATCGCGTGGAAAATGTATTACAAAAAAGATCCGACGAGCGAAATAGATCATGTCGATACTGTCAAAACAAACAACAGTATTGAAAATCTCCGCGAAGCAACTGGGTCGCAAAATGCCTGGAATACAGGAAAGAGACGTGACAATACGTCTGGGCAAAAGGGAGTCAGAAGAAGCGGGAAAAAGTGGGTTTCTGTAATTAAGATTTTCGGGAAAAGAATTTATCTTGGAACATTCCAAACTATAGAGCAAGCCTGTGAAGTGCGATTGCTCGCCGCTGCGCTTTGTCATGGGGAGTTTGCGAGATGAGAGCCCCACGACCAGGCGCTTCCCAGAAGCGGCGAGGGGCTAAAATTCCCGACCCTACCGAAGAACACGCAGAGGCTCGGTAGGTGTGGCGCGCAAGGTTGGCAGTAATGCGAAACCCAGAGGGAAACCTTTCGGCAAAGGCAAAGCAAATCCTAATCAACCAGGATGCCCTGCTCGAAACCCGTCCGGCCTGTCTCCCGAGCAACGCAAGCGGCAAGACGACATCGCGACCTACGTCCGCGACCGCCTTGCCGAGGTCCGCAGTGATGGCCGCTCGAACATGTGCGCCGCTGTTGACGCGAGTATCGAGGCCGCCGTGCTTCCTGACGGCCTGTCTGATCGCGAGTTTCTTTTCTCTTACGCCTTCGGCCGCCCGGTGCAGCACGTCGCCGGAAAGGTCGATTCCGATATCAGCATCACGATCAAGCGCACGATCCGAAAGGATGTCACCCCTGCCAACCCTGACGTTTGAGACGGAGATTCACGCCGGCCAGGCGCAGGTGATTGCCGAGGCCGCGCGGTTCAACGTTCTCGCTTGTGGCCGCCGCTGGGGGAAAACCGTAGTCGCGCAAGATCGAATCAGCGAGACCACGATGGAGCAAGGTTTGCCGCTCGGCTACTTCACGCCGACATACAAACTCCTTGAAGAGACTTGGCGCGAGCTGTGCGAGTTCTACGCTCCAGCGATTGCGCGGGCGAACGAGCGAGAGCGGCGAATTGAAACCGTTACTGGCGGCGTGCTGGAGATGTGGTCTCTCGACGGCGGAGCGGCAGGGCGTTCGCGCAAGTACGCCCGGGTGATCGTTGACGAGGCCGGGGAGGTGCCGAAGCTCGGGGAATTGTGGAACGCGAACATCCGTCCGACGCTACTCGATTACCGCGGTGACGCTTATTTCATGGGTACTCCGCGCGGTCGGAATTACTTCTACCAGCTCTACCAGATGGGCCTTGACCGCGTGGCAAACCCCGAGTGGCGATCGTGGCAGATGCCGACGCACAGTAACCCGTGGATTGATCGCAGCGAAATTGAGGCTCTGAAAAAAGATACGCCCGAGAAGAAGTACCGGCAGGAGATCCTGGCCGAGTTCATCGACGATGCGGGCGGGGTCTTCCGCTTCGTGCGCGAGTGCGCGACGGCCAAGCGCCTTGAGCGCGGACTATCCGGGCGCGCCTACGTTGCCGGCCTGGACTGGGGGCGCGAGAACGACTTCACCGCGTTGAAGATCCTCGACCCGATCACGGGCGAGTTCGTCCATGATCTGCGCTTTACCGCGCTGCCGTTTGCGGCGCAGCGGGTGCGAATCAAGACGGCTATCGAAGCGTTTGGCCGCTGCCCGGTACTGGCCGAATCCAACAGCATCGGCGCGCCGAACATCGAGGAGCTGCGTCGCGAGGGCGTGAAGGTGACGGCGTTTTACACCTCTGGCGGCAGTCATGGCACAAAGGGGCAACTAATTGATGCCTATACGCTCGGATTCGAGCAGAAGAAAATCCACCTGATTGCGGGGGACGAAGTGTCCATCGGCGAGCACGAGGCTTACGAGTGCGAAAAGCTCCCGGCTGGTGGCTTCCGCTACAGCGCACCTGAGGGCATGCATGACGACACCGTGATTGCCGGGGCGCTCGCGTGGTGGCAGACATCGCAGCAACCCGCCGTCCAGGTGAGGACGCAAGGATGACCCCCTCCAGCCGCGCCGAATACGAAGTCCGCGAGTCCGCCAAGCGTGCCGTCTCCGCTGCGACTTGTAAGCGACAGACCGACGCCGAGCTGGCAATCGGCTACCTTGAAGACCATGCCGTAATGGTCGACGACCTGACCGAGACCTACAAGCCGCTGCACAAAAATCAAGACAAGTGGGAGAAGTCGCCGAAGGTTTGCTTCAAAATCGTCGAGCCGATCGTCGACGCGCTCTGCGGGCTCTATCGGGAATGCCCGGTCTATACATTCGAGGAAAAGGACAAGCCGTGGGCTGACATGTTCGCCGAATGGAAGGACGGGCACTGGTCCACGATGAGTGACGCGGACCGCTTCACGCTCGGATCTGGCGTGACCGCGTGCCGGCCGATGGTCGATCCAGGCGAGCCGCTGGAGATCGCGCTCTACACCGGAGACCAGCTCGACTACGATCCCGCGCCGAGCAAGCCCGTGAAAATGTCGCGACTTGTGCTGTCGTTCCGCACCAGCCTTGAGGAAGACATGGGCCTCGTCGAGCAGCTTTGGACGGCGAACACCTACGAGCGCCTGGTGAACGGGGTTCGCAAGTTCACCGCGGCTGAGATTGAGGCCGGGGCCAACGGATCGCACCCTTACGGCCGCATCCCGTTCGTGCTCTTCCACAACAGCAAACCGCGCTGGTCGCTCATGGGCGAGCCGCTGTCGGACCTGGTGGCGATCAACCGCACAATCAACCGCCAGCTCACCCGGCACCATTACAAGATGGATTTGTCCGGCTCGATCCTCTACACCAAAGGCCCGATACCGGAAGGCCCGGTGGTCATCGGCCCGGACGCACATCTTGAATTGAGCCTTGAGGGTGACGCCGGATTCATCACCGCCGATCCCCAAGTGCCGCAGCTCGTCGAGAGTATCAACCTGCTGCTGCGAATGTTCTTCATGTCGCGGCGCATCCCTGAGAGCGCAATCGCCGCCGTGCAGTCTGGCGAGTCCGGCATCAAAATCGTCGCCGACCAGACCGCGCTGGGCGACTATCGCAAGGACCGCGCATCGCTCTTCGGCCCGTGGGAGCGCGAGTTGATCCGCATGGAACTTTTCGTCTACGCGCTGCACAGCGGCAAGCGGGTGCGCTGGGAAGATGTGCCGGCGCCGAGCATCGCGTACCAGCTCCCGCAAGAGCCGATGAGCCTTGAGCGCCGCGCCGACTGGGAGCATCAAATCCGCATCGGCGCCGCGACCGTCGTTGATTTCATGATCGCGAAAAATCCGAGCATGGATCGAAAGATGGCGCTCAAGTTGATCCAGGCCAACCTCGCCGAAACGCGGCTGCTCAACGGGAGCGCGCCGCCGGAGATTGACCGCAACCAGCCGAAGGACGAGGGTGCGGACGATGGCGAGTAAGAACGCCTTCCTCGCCGAAGATGGCGCCGTGCGCGCGATCCTCGCGGCCGTGGAAGACGGGTTCGGCCGGATGCACGCGGTCCTTGATCGGATGCTTGCGCGCCGACCCGGGGGCAAGCTCTCGCCCGCCGATTTGAAATGGTTGGACGAAACCGAACAGGCGCTGGTCAAGCTTGCTGGCGATCTGGCCGGGCGAAGCGTCTACAAAGGCGAGTACAGCGGGCACCTGAAAGAGGCTCTGCGCAAGGGGCTACACGAATCCCGCGGCGCGGTGATTAATCTCGACGCCGCTACGATCCGCACGGCGCTCTATCCGGCGCGCCTGGAAATCAAAGGCCTGTTCGACGCCGGCTCGCGGGCAATTACCGAGCTCACCGCGCGCGCGATGACTGGCGGCTGGTCGCCGCGTGAACTGAGCGAGAAGATCCAGGCGGAAGTCGTGCTTTACGAGGAAGACGGGACGCCCTACGGTGTGCCCGAGTGGCGCGCTGAATTGCAGGCGATCAATGAGCCGATGAAGGTCTTTCGCCAGGCTGCGTCAAGTGATTGGACCGACGACACGCCGCTTGAGATGGTCGGCCCGGATGACGTGCGCACGGACGGCGATATCTGCTCGGACTACGTGGGCAAGACGATGACGCTTGCCGAGTGGGAAGCGATCGTCGTGAACGCAAAGCGCGGCGATACGTGCGATCCGCGCGGCGATGGAATGCACCCGCGCTGCCGGCATCGGTGGATAGAAGTGGAGGCGGCGGCATGAGCGAAATCAACGGGAAGCCAAGAGCGGCAACCCATTTTGTTCACGCCCCGGTGGAGACCGGGAGCGCAGTACCGATGCCGGTGGAGTCCGGCGAACAACGCCCGGTGGAGTCCGGGAGAGGAGTAAGAAAGTGAAAGTCAGAGACGAAGCGGCAGCGAAGGCGAAGGACGCGGCGGTCAAGGCAGGCAAGACCCCCGAGGAGGCCGAGACCATCGGCCTCCTCGGGGGTCTGGAGGCGGAGAACGCCTTCCTCGCGGGCGAAGTGCAGACCGGTATTGCCGAGCGTACCGCGCTCAAGGCCACGATCAAGGACGCCGAGCCGTTCGTCGCCAAGGGCAAGGCGGCGACGGACGCCGAGAAGACCGCTGGCGAGAAGCTTACGGAGCTGCAAGGCGAGATCGCCAAGCGCGACACGGCGCTGCTGTCCGAGCGTCGGGACTCGCGGCTTCGTGGGGCTCTGGCGCAGCTCGGAGTGCGTGCGGATCGTATGGACGCTGCTGTGAGGCTCGCGGACACTGCCGCGCTGACCTACGACGAGAAGTCCGGGGCGTTCGTCGGACTCAACGATGTGGCTGGCGTGGTCGTCAAGGGCTACCCGGAATTCGTCGGTGAGCAGAAGACCGGCTCGCTGGGGAACGACCACGCGGGGCGGGGCAAAACGGCAAGAATGAAGCTGTCGGATTTCAACGCGAGGTCGCCGGCTGACCGGGACAAGTTCATCAAAGACGGCGGCACGGTCGAAGACTAGCCGTCACAAAAGAAAGGAAGTTAAAAAATGAGCAACACACTCACCGAACTGATCCCCACCATTCACAAGGCGGGCGGTACGATCAGCAAAGAACTCGTTGGGCTGATCCCGTCTGTCTACCTCAACCCGAGCGCCGAGGGCGTCGGGAAGGACCAGAAAGTCCGCTACATGATCGTCGGCGACAGCGGGACCGAAGCCGACACTCCGGCCGCGACCGGCCCGGACCCCGCGGCGCAGACCCCGACCTATGGGGAGCTGTCGATCACGAAGGTCCAGCGCGCGAAGCCGTTCTTCCTTGAGGGCGAAGAGGAGCGCTCGCTCGGCACCGAACAGGTGCGCGACTTCATTCAGCAGAATTTTGAGCAGTCCTTCCGCTCGTTGCTCAACGAGATGGAGTCGGACGGGTGTGCGCTCTACTACGAGGCGTCGCGCGCTTACGGCGCCGTTGCCACGATCCCCTTTGCCACGGCGGGGCAGTTCACCGAGGCCGCGCAGATGAGGAAGATCCTTGCCGACAACGGCGCGCCGATGGGCGATCTTCAGGGGGTCGTCGGCACTACGGTCGGGGCGAACATCCGCAGCTTTCAAGCTCAGGCGCAGATGGCCGGTGATGCGACTCTCCAGCGCCAGGGCGTCATCCAGAACTACTCCGGGATCCAGATCCGCGAATCCGCGCAGATCAAGACGCACACGGCCGGCGGCGCCACGAGCGCCACGACCGACGCTTCCGGCTACTCGGTCGGCGATCGGACAATCACGCTGGCCTCAGCCGGAACCCTCGCGATCGTGCAGGGCGACATCCTGCACCACGCCCGCGACCTGACCCGCGAGTATGTCGTGGGCACCGGTGATGCCGATGTCTCCGGCGGCGGGACGTTCGTACTGAACAAGCCCGGCATCCGGCTCGCAGTGACCGCGGCCACCAGCGCCTTAACGCTCAAGGCTGACTACGTGGCGAACATGTTCTTCGACCGCATGGCGATTCACCTCCTCGCGCGCATCCCGGCGATGCCGACCGGCGGCGACTCTGCGGCCAAGACCTACGTCTACACCGAACCGGTGAGCAAGATCAGCTTCCTGATCTCTGAATACGCTCAGTACCGCCGGCGCGCCTACGTCGTGGGCGCCGCGTGGGGCTGGAAGGTCGTCAAGGGCGAGCACTTGGCGTTGCTGATCCACTAGGATTGAAGAGAAAGGAGTTAGACAGATGGCGAAAGACGAAAAACACACAGAGCCCGCTCGCCCCGCGAAGATGATCAATGTCGAGCGCCTTCCGGGCGATGCTCACGGCGGTCCGACAAAATCGATAATCCCCGAAACCTCGCTTCCCGCGTGGGAGCGAAACGGCTGGAAGGCCGTGAAGGAGTAGGAACATGAAGAAGCTGGCAACGGTTTTCGTCGCTCTGCTGATCGCACTCTCGGTCTACATGCCCGCTCCCAGCATGGCCGAGGAGTGGAACGCCAAACAGACCTTCACTGGCGGTTACGTCGGCCAATTCCCTGCTTCCGAGGTGATTGCGTCCGGCGGGGTGATTACCGCCAACGTCTGCGGCGGAGTTAAGCTGGTCCACACCAACGGGACCGCCGCCGTCACGACGGACACCACCAACACGATGACTGCACCGACGACGGCTGTAGCCGGGTGTTGTCTCGACATCATTAACGACGGAACCGGCGCGATTACCCTCGACAACAACGCACTGTTCTTCTCTGCGTCCGCCGGCAACGTCGCTCTCGGAGTGGGCGATACCATCAGGGTTTGCACGGACGGCGCCGCCTGGTATCAAGTCGGCGGGACAGGAAACAATTAACCCGCAACAAAGGGAGGCATGAAATGAACAGTTTCGGAAGAATCCTCATCGGTGTCATCGCCCTGGCGCTCTGTGGCTGTCTGACTTTCGCGTCCTTCGCCGACGCCCGCCCCCGCTCTCCCCGTCCCCCCGTCGCCGGCGGCGGCGTCGCCTATCCCGACCCGCTGCCGCCCCCGCCTATCGTGATCGTTCCGCCGGGGCGTTGAGGGGTCATGGCCTCCTACAGCACCGACGACGACCTGCGGAAGTACCTATCTTCCGGGGACTACTCGTTACTCCCGCTGCCGCTGGACGATCTGCACACTGAGGCAGGCCGGCAGTTGGACCTGGTGCTGATCGGTCAGGGCTGGACCGATGACGATCTACTGATCCTCACCGCGGCGACCTTGGCAGCGATGCGCGAGGTCGCCGCGCTCAACGTGCTGGCGATGTTCTTCCGCCGCTTTGGCGATCTGCTCGACCGTGCGGACAGATTCGCGCATGAGTACCGCACGCAGCTTGCAGCGATGCCGGTAGCGACGACATCAGCGCCCGACACCCCAGTCACCGCGCGCGGCTACGTGGTGCTCGGATGAGGACCGAGGTGATCGGCGGAGATGTGCTGCTGCGCGATTTCGAGCGCATCGCACAATTCGACACCGCGCCGCTGATGGCGAGCCTCGGGCGCGCGGTCGTCAACGGAATCCTGCGGCGCACGGCGCAGGGGCTCGACGAAGAGGACCGCCCGTTCAAGCCGATCAAGAACACGCGCAGCACTCCGCTCTGGGACTTCGGCTGGATGCTCGGTGCGATGGACGTGCTTTCGAGCGGCAAGGCGGATGCCCTGATCGGCTTTCGGACGCTCAAGGAAAGTGATAAGGCGATCTGGCAGCACTACGGCACGCGCGGCCCGTACCCGATCCGTCCGAAGAAGCCCGGGGGCGCACTGGCGTTTGCATCGGGTGGCGGGGCTGGTTCGTTTTCAAACATGGTGCGCATCGGTTCGCGCAATTCGGAACTCGGGCAGCAGTTCTACAAGATCGGGCAGTCCCCGAAGACAAGCCGGGTAACTACCGGCATGACCGTCGTGGCCGGCGTCATGCACCCCGGCTTGTCGCCGCGTCCGTTCTTCGGGATCTCGCCGAAGTTGCAAGAGGAACTCGACGGCATCATGGACCGCTGGGCAACCGCGCACCTGGAAGGCAAAGCAGCATGATCACGCGCACGCAAATTGAGACGGGCGCCGTTACGACGATCCGTGACGGCATGACCATGCTGAAGCTGGTATCCGCCCACGCGGGCGGCGCGCGTGACGTACTAGCCGGGGTGATACTCGATGTCCCTGCGGCGTTTGTGTTCATCGCCCGAAGAACGAATCTCCCGCAGATGCAGGCATTGAGCGGCACGAAAGTCTGTCAGTTAGACGTGTCCATCACCCTGGCGGCGATCTCGTACAACTCGCAAGATGACGCGCGCACTCGCTCGGAAACTGGAATCTTCGCGCTTGAGGATGCGCTGTGCGATCTGCTTCAGGACAACGACCTCGGCATCACCGGCTTTGCGGGTCTGGAGTGGGTAAGCACGACGGTCGTTGATTCGAGCGATACCCGCGTTGTCTACCGCGCGGACTTCCGCTGCTACCTGGAGGCGTGAAACCATGCCCGACACCATCACCGCCATCACCGCGCGCCTGTTGGAGATCGGCGACTCACTCGCCTTCGCCGTCGCGATGCGCGGTGATACGCCCGAGTCGCTCGAATGGGCGGACCTGCGGCGGCAACTTTTCAACCTGGAGGTATGACAAAATGAAACGCCGTTCCCTCGCTCTTCTGCTCCTGGCCGTCCTCTCGCTGTTCCTCGTCGCGCTCCCCGCCTTCGCGGCAACCACTACCGTGACCCTCGCCTGGGACGCCAACACCGAGCCGGACCTTGCGGGCTACAAGCTCTATCAGGCCAATGCCCCCGGCGGACCCTACACGCTGGTTCAGACCGTGGGCCTTGTGACCACCACAACGCTCCCGGGCCTTGCGGACGGAACGTACTACTGGGTACTCACCGCGTTCGATCTCGCGGCCAACGAGAGCGGCTACTCGAACGAGGTGACGTTCACCGGCGAAACCGTCGCCCCGGGTGCGCCGCGAAACGTGACGATCATCCTGACGGTGCGGGTGCAGTAATGCGCCGACTCGCTGCGCTGCTGATTGCGGGGTCGGTGCTATGCGCTGCCCCCGCAATCGCAGTGACCATTACCCGTTACGTCAACCCGGATTCTTCCGGCGGTGATGGTACAACTAGCGCTACCAGCGGAGCGCAGGCCGCCTACGCCTCGCTTTTCGCGTGGGAGGCTGCAGAGCAGCAAGACTTGACGGACGGGGCCGGGGATGTCGCGGAAGTGATCTGCGAAACGAACGGCGCTGCCGATACGACACAAGTCACTATCGACGGCTGGACGACCACCGAGACCAGCTACATAGACATCAAGACCAGCGCAGGGCATCGCCATGCAGGCGTATGGGACAACGCAAAGTATCGGTTCGTTCGCGGTCTTTATTCGTCTGGAATGATAAACATCATGGAAAATCATGTCCGTATTACCGGATTGCAAATCGGCGCAACAGACGATTCTGCATCAGGCTTCGTACTGGTGTACAGCGGGACTGGCGGCTTAGTGCTGCGAGATAACATAATTCAGGGGCAGGCCGCGACTAAAGTAAATTCGCAGGGGTTAGTTATACCGACTACCCATACAGCAGCTTATAGTTATGTCGTCAACAATATTTTTGAGAATCTCTTTTACGGAATTTACGCTCGCTGTGATGGACCTGCTGCACGGGGAATATTTTACAACAATACGATTTACGGCTGTGTCACGGGCTTCCGCTCGC
>Ga0184631_10000221_pt1 | contig 12118 bp, 10 predicted proteins | sample PLM4_90_b1_FD_133160 | JGI IMG/M metagenome (GOLD analysis project Ga0184631, IMG submission 133160) | Groundwater sediment microbial communities from an aquifer in East River, Colorado, USA - PLM4_90_b1 | ecosystem: Environmental > Terrestrial > Soil > Riparian zone | place: USA: East River... | reverse complement strand
CTCTTTCTTCATCTTGGTCTCGATCTTCTTTTTGAGGTCTTCGACATCAATAGGGCATTTTGCAGTCTGTGTTGCCTTCATGAGACAGGTTCCCAGATGAACAGCATCAAAATCCCTGTCATACAATTTTCCCATATCCATCATGAGAGCAATCTTTGGCATTACCACACCAGGGCAGCCGCCACAATCGTCCATGCCGACTACGTCTATCTCATAGTCTTTCCAGCGCTCATACTCGCCTGCCTTCTCAGCTATACCTTTAAAGCATTTCAGACAGCCACCTACACAACTGATACCCTTAATGTTCTTGCATGCGATGATAGCAATTCTCTTCTTTGCCATATCAACCTCCTGTTTCTTTTGATTCATTCTTCAGTAAAATCCCTCCTAACCTCCCTTTGCCAAAGGGAGGCATCTCCCTTCTTTATAAAACATACCGCTATGTTCCCCTCTTAGGAAAAGAGGGGCAAGGGGAGATTTCTTCATTAATATCAACTCGATCTTAGACCACCGACAAATGATGAATAAATTTGTATTAATGTCCGCATCCACCGCCGTGGCCGTGACCGGCACAGGTGTGCTGCAGGGTAAATTCGGGGAGATTCTGATCTTTCAGCATCTGGATGTTTTCTCTGACAGTCTGTGCCTGTGCTTGAAAAACTTTGATTCCCAGTTGATTTAACCTGCTCAAAGCACCTGCTCCTATCCCACCAACCACAATTGCATCAACCGTTTGATCATTCAATGCCTTCAGCGGATTGCACGCACCATGCGCATGATGCTGGTCACTGTTATTAATGATGGTTACATTGTTGTTCTCAGTGTCAACAGCAATGAATACAGGAGCAGAACCAAAATGTCCATACACTTTACTCTCCAAACCTTCAGCTTTTCCAACGGGAAAACATACCTTCATTACTCTTCCTCCTTCTGGTTAGTTTCTATTTTTAATGCCTTTCCTTTGACGAGACATTCGGAAACCTTTTTGTGAGCGTCATTTAAGATTCTTCCAAATGTCTGCCTCGAAATCTTCATCCTTTTAGCCGCATCTTCATGATACATTCCCTCAAAATCAGCAAGCCTGATTGCTTCAATCTCGTCTATAGAGATAGGTACCTCTTCAAGCTCAACAAGAGGGATGCCTCTCGGCTTAAAATATGTGGCATCCGGTTTACAACTTACACATCGATACTTTTTGGGTCTCGGCATAAATAAATTATAAGCATATGCTCATAACTTGTCAAATGATAATGTAACAACCTCGATAGTACGTGATTTAAAGTATGATTAAACAGGGATGCATAGTATTTGAGCGGATTATTTATTTAAAATCTTTGCTGCTTCTTTTGCAAAATAGGTGAGAATCAAATCAGCGCCAGCACGCTTGATAGAGGTAAGTATCTCCATCATAGCACGCTGTTCGTCGATCCAGCCGAGTTTCCCCGCTGCCTTTACAAGGGAATATTCCCCGCTGACATTATAGGCAGCAACGGGCACATCAAAAGCATCTCTGACATCGGAGATAATATCGAGATAGGAAAGTGCAGGTTTAACCATAATGATGTCTGCACCCTCTTCAATATCGAGTACAACTTCCCTTAAAGCCTCCCTCCTGTTTGCTGGGTCCATCTGGTATGAGCGTCTGTCCCCGTATTGCGGAGTTGACTCTGCTGCCTCCCTGAAAGGACCATAAAATGCGGATGCATATTTTGCAGCATAGGACATGATGGGTATTTCCTTAAATCCTTCCCTGTCAAGGGCAAGCCTTATTGCCCTGACCCTGCCGTCCATCATATCAGAGGGTGCAACCATGTCTGCACCTGCCTTTGCATGGGAAACAGCCTCTTTAGAAAGGAGTTCGAGTGTTGGGTCGTTCTGAACATCTCCATTCTTTACTATTCCGCAGTGACCATGGTTTGTATATTCACACATGCAAACATCGGTGATTATATATAGTTTTGGAACAGCATTCTTTATTGTTTTAATTGCCTTCTGGACAACTCCATGCTCATCATAAGCACTGGAGCCGACTTCATCTTTGTGTTCCGGTATTCCGAAGAGCAACACAGAAGGAATGCCGAGGGAATAAACTTCTTTGGCGCTTTTAACAACCTTGTCAACAGACTCTTGAAAGCACCCTGGCATGGATGAAATCTCTTTTTTTACACCTCTACCAAAGGTGATAAAAAGGGGATAGATGAAATCATCGGGAGAAAGAGATGTCTCTCTTACCATCCTTCTGATGGTCTCGGTTTTTCTCAGTCTCCTTGGCCTGTGAATTGGAAACATTAAAAATTATACCATATGCCTATTTAGAATATCTCTTGTTAACCTTAGAGAAGTTCCTTAAATTTTATAAGTTCAGAGAACCTGTAAAGAGTTGACATTGCCTTACTCATAGTGGGAATGCCCTTCTCTTCGAGGGCAGCTATCGGGTTAAGGCCACCTACTATCACCATCCCTGCCTTGTCCATGGCTACAGGCATCTCAAGAAGTGGCTGGTTAGGATTGCCAATGATCAAAATGCCACTGATACCCTTTTTCTCAAGTTCTTCACTCAATTGCCTTACCTTCTCCAGACTGACAATTGGAATTTCCCTGAAGCTTGCAAGAATCTTACCGTAGCGGTTTTTTACAGCACCTAAGACGTCAGTCATCCTGCTCTTTATAAATATCTCAAGAGGGTCAAGAGATGAACCCTCATAGCTGATAAGGGCTGTAAACCTCGATAGCTCAGAATTCTCTATCTGCAATACACCACCAAATCTTGATGTTACAGGTATCCCTGCCTTGAGGAATATTCCGTTTATTGTTACGCTGCACACAGTACCAAAACCTATCTGGCCATCAGGCACTATGATCTCTCCGATCTTTTCACCGCTTTGATGCATGACTACTTTGTCGCACATGATATAGGGAGACGAAAAGATAGGCCTCATTATACGCAGAGCATCTTTTAGTCTTTCCTCAGGAAAGTAGGAAACATTGAGGATTACGTTCCCCTCATTTTTCTCAAGGTCAAGATCAGTGAGGTAAGAGAGGGTTTCTATCTTACTGTTTATGAAGCCTACCTTTTCTGATACGGAAGCTTGGGCAAGCTCCTCTCTGCCTTTGTGTGTAATCTTCCTTCCTTCCTTGCCAAATACATTTGTAAAGCCACCCGCATCGAGTATCTTGAGATGATACCTGACAGTTCTCTCTGTAAGATCTATCCCGTGGAACTTCAGTTGACGTGATATTTCTCTGGAGCCGATTATTGTATCAGGTTGCTTATCGAGGACTTTTAAGATTGCAAGCATTGTTTTACTCATCTTGAAATTCCCTCAGTGGAATAATTCTAATGGCAAACATTTTTGTCTCCATAGTTTTTATGTTGGGGTCAGGAGAAGGATTTAAAAGGAGATTGATATTCTCCTCCGTATAGTTCACACTCACTATCCCTGGCGGAGAAACATCCGTCACCTTTGCCGTACCCTCCATCTCTCCCCAGCGAGAAATTATCTTCACTTTTTCACTATCTGTAATTCCGTAATCTGCAGCATCTTTAGGATTGATATGTACCAATCCTTTAGCATTAAGAATATTCAGACCCTCAACCTTCCGGGTCAAAAAACCACCAGAGTAAACATCTCTTTCTGTAATTAAGAGTAATGGATACTCAACATCAGAAACTTCCGCTGGCTGTCTGTACTGCAATGGGGTAAACTTGAACCTATCTTTCTGGATATGGGAGGAGGTGTTTTTGAATTGAGGAGTAACAGAAGCAATCTCTGACATGATCTCCTCAGAATTTTTGAAATCAAAACCATGACTGCCCAACTTTCTGGCTAAATCACAGATGATCTGCCAATCAGGCCGCGCATCAACAAGAGACTCTATCGCTCTATTGACTCTCTGAATCTCTCCTTCAGTATTTGTATACGTGCAATCTTTTTCAGCAAAGCTCACTGCGGGCAAAACGACATGGGCGAATTTGGCTGTCTCGTTGAGAAAAATATCCTGAAGGATAATAAATTCTGCAGCCTTTAATGCCTCTCTTACCCTTTGAGAAGGCATTATACTCATTGCTGGATCAGAGCCTATAATGTAGAGCACTTTGATCTTTCCCTCATGAACTGCAGACAATATTTCTGTAAGGGTTAGCCCTGGCTTATCGTTTAAACTCACTCTCCATGCGGTCTCAAATCTCTTTCTGACTTCTGGATCGGTTACCTCCTGATAACCTGGATAAAAATCAGGCAGACATCCCATATCACAAGTTCCCAGAGCATTACCCTGACCCCATAATACATGAAAACCAGATGGCCGTTTTCTCATGTTACCGGTAAGAATAGCAAGGTTTAAAAGGCCAAGCACATTGTCAGTCTTAGAAGAGTATTGAGTTATTCCAACAGACCAAATTATCTCTGCTGGTTTGCTTGTGGCATAAATCTTTGCTGCTTTTTCTACCATATCTCTCGGGACACCTGTAATGCGTTCAACCCGTCCAAGAGGAAAATCATCCAGGGAATCTTTAAACTCCTCAAATTTGTCACACCATTCTTTGATGAATGCATTATCAAATAATTCCTCTTCAACGATTACTTTGCACATACCCATGAGTAACGCTACATCGGTTCCAGGATAAGGTCTTAGCCAGATTTCAGCGAAGTGGCAGAGGTCAATCTCTTTCGGGTTTATCACGATCAGTTTTGCCCCTTTCTCGACCGCTTTCTTGACCCTTAATCCAGCCACAGGATGGGAGTTTGTAATGTTTGTACCAGTGGCCAATATGCAAGAAGCCCGCTCGATCTCATGGAAGAATCTTCCCTGCCCCGCACCAACCCCTCTATATCCCACCTTGCTAAGGTCATGACTCGTAGAGGGGGAATTGAAGGGAGGTCCGGTTGCTTCAAGCATTGCGGCTATTGTCGGGCCTTGACATAGCCGGGCAGAGTTATCAACGTGATTGCTACCCATAACCACTCTCGCAAACTTTTGCGCAATATAGTTATCCTCATTCGAACAATAAGGCGATGCAAAAAGGGCAAATTCCTCTCCTGCATAATTTCTCAGCTTGCCTGCAACATATTCGAGAGCCTCATCCCAGGAAACTTCTACAAAAGTCCCTTTACGTTTTATGAGGGGTAACTTTAATCTTTCTGGCGAGTTAACGAAACCCTGTCCGAATCTGCCTTTAACACAGAGAAGACCTTCATTGACAGGACTGTCTTTATCACCCCTGACACTGACGATAACATTATCACGAGTGCCAAGAAATATGCCACACCCTACAGCACAATGAGGGCAAATTGTTTTGACCTCCGTAGCAGGACGGCGGTAACCTTTTATCACCAGGGCACCGACAGGACATCGTACTACACATTCCCCGCAGGAGACACATCTGGATTCGGCTATAGGTTTATCTCCAAAAGTTGCAATCTTTGCGGTGTAACCCCTGCCAACGAATTCAACAGCATTAACCTTCTGAATCTCCTGACATGTCCTTACACAAACTCCACAAAGCACACACTTGTTTGGATCCCGCATAAAAAAGGGATTTGAGATATCAAGAGGCAGTTCCTCTTCTGGCAATCTCAAAAGCTGAATACGCTCTTTATCAATACGCATGAAGGCTTTGATCCTCTGCAATTCACAACGACCTGTTTTTGGACATCTCCGGCAATCCATGTGATGATTAGCAATCAGCATCTCGACAATTGGGCGACGCACATTATCCACCTTCTGACTCTTCGTCTGCACAACCATCCCTTCACTGACAAACGTTCTACAAGAGGGCACAAGTTGACCGTTTTCTATCTCAACCAGGCATAGCCTGCAATTTCCGGAAGGTTTTAAATCAGGGTGATAGCAGAGATGGGGGATATAGATATTGTTTGCTAATGCTACCTCTAAAATGGTCGCGCCTTTTTGAGCCAGAATATCCTGATCGTTAATTATTACAGGGATTTTTTCCATCATTCAACCTCTACTAATTTGTCATTGCGAGCGTAGCGAAGCAATCCTTATAGTTTCATTTCCTTTTAAGATTGCTTCGGGACTTCATCCCTCGCAATGACAACTAAGATCCTTTCATTATTGAACTGTCTCTTTAATACTACATACTCCTGCCGGGCATCTCTTTTCATTAATATGTGCTTCATATTCATGCCGAAAATAACGAAGCGTAGTTAATACAGGGTTAGGAGCAGTCTTGCCAAGTCCACAGAGAGAACCAAACTTTACAGCCTCGCTCAACTTCTGCAGGAGATCAATATCATCAGGTCTGCCATTGCCTCTGGTAATATCATCCAAAATCTGGAACATTTGTTTTGTTCCAAGCCTGCACGGAATACACTGGCCACAAGACTCCCTCTGAGTAAAGTCAAGAAAGTACCGTGCTACATCAACCATACAGGTCTCTTCATCCATCACCACCATACCACCTGAACCCATTATGGAACCTGCAAGAGCAAGAGAGTCAAAATCCACCGGCATATCAAGGAGACTTTCTGGGAGGCAACCACCAGAAGGCCCTCCGGTCTGGACTGCCTTGAAGGCTTTACCACCGGGTATCCCCCCTCCAATGTCGTAGATAATCTTTTGGAGTGTAATTCCGATAGGCACTTCTATCAGCCCGCAATTCGCTACTTTTCCTGTTAACGAAAACACAGCAGTGCCTTTACTCTTCTCGGTTCCTCTTCTTGCAAACCACTCCGCACCATTACCAATAATTAAGGGTATATTGGCGTATGTCTTCACATTATTAATCAAAGTAGGCTTGCCCCACAGCCCGCTCCTTGCAGGAAAGGGTGGTTTCATCCTCGGCATTCCCCTCCATCCCTCAATTGAGGCAATCAATGCGGTCTCTTCACCACAGACAAAAGCCCCTGCTCCCTGAAAGATTTCTATTTCAAAATCAAACTCACTATCCAGAATGCCTCTCCCCAGGAATCCATTCTTTTTTGCCTGCTCGATAGCAATCTTTAAACGTTTTACCGCTAATGGATATTCTGCCCTTACATATATAAACCCCTTCTTTGCTCCTATAGCATAGCCAGCGCATATCATGCCCTCTATGACTGAATGCGGGTTCCCTTCCATAACAGAACGATCCTGAAATGCCCCAGGGTCGCCTTCATCTGCATTACAGATTACATATTTCTCTTCACCAAGGGCCCTTCGGCATGCACCCCATTTAAGTCCTGTTGGAAAACCAGCTCCACCAAGTCCCCTGAGCCCCGAAAGTTCTACCTCAGCGATAAGTTGCTCGGAGGTCATCTCCAAAAGTGTTTTTTGGAGTGCCTGATATCCGCCTGTGGAAAGATAGTCATGAATATCTTCAGGGTCAATCCTTCCGCAGTTCCGTAAAATCGTTCGTTCCTGCTTGCTGTAAAAGGGGATATTGCGATAGGTTGGTATTGGTTTACCATTTGCAGGGTCCTTATAAAAAAGGTGATCGACCACCTTTCCTCCGGGTATAAGTGATTGAACAATCTCAACTACATTATCCATTTTAACTTTCGTATAAAAAATACCATCTGGTTCAACAACAGCAAGGGGCCCCTGCTGGCAGAAGCCATGACAACCCGTGCGTTTAACATCGATGTCATCATCAGAGCCTAATTTTTCGATCTCATTTTTTAACTGGGAGTAGACCTGTTCTGCCCCTCCAGAAATACAGCCTGTACCCTGACAAACAAGGAGCGTGCATCGCTTATCCGACATCCTGAACCCCTTCATCCCTGTGGAGAAAAATTTCCTCTGCCTTTTCTGTTGTCATCTCACCAGATACATCCTTGTTAACTCGTATGCATGGAGCAAGAGCACAACAACCAATACAAGCTACAGTTTCGAGGGTGTACTCCAGATCATCCGAGGTTTCCCCCTCCTTTAAGTGAATTGTTTTTTCTATTGTATTTAGAATTCGGGGTGCACCCCTGATATGACATGCAGTACCTCTGCAAACAGCAACCCGTCTTCTCCCCAATGGTAATAATCTAAACTGTTCGTAGAAAGAGGCAACAGCAAACACATGGCTTTCTGGAACACCAATGAATCTTGCAATATCAAGCATTGCCTTTTCAGGCAGGTAACCCAAACTTTCCTGAACCTCCTGCAAGATAGGAACAAGCTCACCCCTGTTGCCTCTATAGTGCACAAGAATATCTCGTAATATTCTTTCTTCCATTAACGTCTACCAAAATCCTCCAGAATCCATACCCTCTTTTGCCTGAGGTTCTTATCAAAACTCAAGATAGAACACATGGCACGGCAGATTCCACATCTATTGCACTTGTCTGTATCAGCATATACGTTATTATCCTTTTCTGATATGCTTATCGCTCCTGCTGGACAGCTGACCATGCAGAAAGGCGAAGCACAGAATTTATAGCATATTAAATTTTGCATTTCTTCCTCCTTTTTTAAATGATTACAGCGATTTCAGAAGACGATTACAGAGATTATTCTCTATCGCTGTAATCATATTTCTTATCTGTGTAATCATTTTTTGCTTATCCTAAGATTTTTTCTGCTTCTTTTATATCTACATCCATAAGATACGGGATCCCTGAGACATCAGTTGCCTCTCTGGTAAGAGACATTAAATCATCTCTTTCTATATACTTAAGAGCAAATTTACGTGTCCCCGCCATGAACTGCCTCAGTCCTACCGCAAGTCTGTCGTAATAGGTGCATATTCCGATTGCTGCCGGTGGTATCTTCTTAAAATCTTTTCCATATTTCTCCTTGAGCTGTGCAGCACCGTTAAATGTACGGAGAAGGGCATCTTCATATTCCTTCCCTTTTCCGTAAGTATCTTCAATCAGTTTCCCCTGTGTCTTTCCAACCATGCCCGCAGTAAGGGTAGAACGTCCCATACATATTGCCTTGACAAAAGGTGCTCCCAATGCAATTGCCTTGAAAATCTGATCCTCAAGTACAATACCGCCAGCTATAGCAACGGAAGGGATAAATTCACCTTTTTCTTGAAGCCTCTTTAGATAGTTGTAAAGAAGGCACTCAAGATAGACAGTGGGTATCCCCCACTCATTCATCATCCGCCATGGGCTCATACCAGTTCCGCCACCTGCACCGTCAACAGTAAGAAGGTCTATCTTTGCTTTTGATGAGAATTTCACTGCACGGGCCAAATCAACTGGTCGATATGCACCAGTTTTAAGGGTAACGTACTTGGCTCCTATTTTTCTCACTCTCTCGACCTCTTTTATGAATGCTTCCTCATCTACCATTCCGAGACGGGAATGCCTCTCAAATTCTGTTATACCTCCGAGTTTATGTGCTTCTTGTACTAAGGGGTTCTCAGGATCAGGTTGCACTATGTATCCTCTTTGTTTGAGCTGCAATGCCCTCTCAATAGTCGGTAACTTTACTTCACCGCCAATGCATTTTGCTCCTTGTCCCCATTTGAGCTCAATGCCCTCAACACCGAGCTTCTCCACAGCATATTCAGCAACACCGAGTCTCGTATCCTCTACATTCAACTGGACAAGCATTGTTCCGTATCCGTCATACCAGTCTTTGTATGTCTTAACCCTTCTTGCAAGCTCGGGTGAATTGACAATTTTCCCGTTCTTGATTTCAGCCTGCGGGTCCATTCCACAGACATTCTCTCCGCAGACAAGTATAGAACCACTGATGGCTGCTCCTATAGCAGTACCTTCCCAGTTCACCCTTGCTATTTCTGTTGAACCAAGGGCGCCAGTAAAGAAAGGGAACCTCATCGGAATTTTTGTTCCGTTGCCGGTTACCTCTGTTTCTAATCTTACAGCGGGAAAAGTTGCTTTATCAGGGTCAGCGTCACAACCAATAGCACCAACACATGTGCCATGAATATTAAAGTGTGAAAAATCTACGGGATAATCTTTTTCCGAACCTGAGATAACTTTCCCAAACGGTTGAGGGTAAATGACCTCTCTTCCCCTCAGGGCTGACCTTCCAACCTCACAATATCCGGGACAACCATCAACACAGTTGACGCACAACCCGGACATAGGCGAAGGCGCCACTCTTGTAGTTGTCACAGTTGCTGCGCTCGCATTCGGCTTACTTAGGCTCATTGTTCTCCTCCTTCAGAATTTCGGTTTTAATCTTCTTTTCCTCAGTCCGCTAAAATAAGTTCCTTGTTCAGTGTTTGTTAATTATCTGTCTCGGAATTAAGTATTTCTAAGGTAACAGCCCAAAAAAACTCCTCTATTCTATGCTCATAGAAATACAATGACAGATTTTCATTATCTTCAGACTATTACACAACCACCTCCTTTCATTTTGATTTATCTGAACTTAAGTATTTCTTAAGTTCAATCCAAAATTTTTTTAACCTGATATTTTCAAAGACATACTATGAGCAGTTCTGCTTTTTCATCACCTTCATTTTCCCATACTAATGGGTGTTCTTCTTTGAAATAAACAGAATCTCCTTCATTCAATATTGATTCCTTGCCCTTTCTAAAAAGAGATAAGCTTCCCTTAAGCACATAGATGAGTTCCTTTCCTTGTTGAACAAGAAAATCCTTTTTAACCCTTGTGTGAGGTTCTATAATGGCAATATTGATAGAGTGTTTACCGTTCTTAATAATATTGAAAATTCTTAACCCACTTTCCTCTGAAAGAAGATTGGAAGAAATCTTTTCTTTTCTTATAAGCCAGCTTTCATCATTTGCAATGCTGTCCTCCCACAAGACGGACGGGTTCACTCCAAGGGCATTGCATATCTGAAGAAAAGAAGGTAGAGAGGGAATAATCTGGTTGTGTTCTAATTGTGAAATGAAGCTTGGCGTAAGGTCAACCTTCTCTGCGAGTTCCTTCTGACTTATACCTAATTTTGTCCGCACCTCCTTTAGCTTTGTCCCAATGTCAAGGGTTGTTTCTTTTCTTATTGGTTTGATCGAGATTTTTTTGCCATCTATCTCATATTGATGTGGTTTGAATGCCTCTCTGTTGCTACGTCCATCAAGCTTCAAGGCCTTTATGTAGAGCTTATCTTTTCGTTTATAGAGCTCTAAAACAACCTGTGTGATATGCCCCAGATTAGCTTTAAACGTATGACTATGTGCTTCTTTCTCGAGTATCCAATATGCAACAGTTCCAAGATCATAAAGACGCGGACACATATAGGTAAAAAATTTATATGTATGGCTCTCGTCTCCCCAGAGGTCCTGCATGCCTGTAAGACTATCAAAAATGTATTTCGATGCAGGAAATCTGTCCTCTAAGGAATTCAATACATTCGTAAAGTGTGCTATATCGCTGGGCTTATCAACCTTAATCACACGAGAATCAGGGTGATGATCATAGAACTTAAGAAATGCTCTGTCATTTTTACCTTTTCCAGAGGTAAAGCAATCAAGCAATATGAATCCGTCTTGCTTTATGAGTTCACTTAACTTTTGGTAAATACTCTGTGGTGATTTATTGAAACTTACATATATGACATTCTGATTGTCAGCAAGGGATTGTTTTATAAAATTATGCACAAATGTTTCGTAGGAGGTGCCTGCCTCAACCTCCCAGACAATATTGTCACCGGCATAGAGTGAGTCTATGAGACTATCGAGAACAATTATTCCTGATGATATCTTGCCCATCGTAGGAAAACGGTTACCTATTACAATAATTTTATAAATTAAAAAAATATTTTTCAAGTGAATTATGAAATTGCAAGCATCCTTAATTACTAAGGAGTTCATAAGTAAGACCACATTCTTGTCATTCCCCGCTTTGACCGGGGAATCCAGAAGACGCTGGATGCCCGATTAAGAACTTCGAGCATGACTTACAAAGATGTTGCATGTGACTTTACTAATGACCGCATTAGTACTTATGCAAGCTTGTTATATTAGGCAAAAGCAGATAACCAAAAAAATATTAAAAAAAACTTTACCTCGAAAAAATTTTATGTTATTATTAAAACCCCTAATAAATAGGGTCCTGTTTTTACCTTTCTTATTTAATTAAGGGGAAAAAGGAATACAAATCTTATGTTAATTATCGGTGAAAAGCTTAGTATCATAGCCAAAAAAGTCCGAGAGGCTATGCTGAAGAAAGACAAAGGTCCCATCCAGGAGATTGCAATTGCTCAGTGGAAAGCGGGTGCAGGGATGATAGATGCAAATAT
>Ga0184631_10000219_pt1 | contig 12135 bp, 12 predicted proteins | sample PLM4_90_b1_FD_133160 | JGI IMG/M metagenome (GOLD analysis project Ga0184631, IMG submission 133160) | Groundwater sediment microbial communities from an aquifer in East River, Colorado, USA - PLM4_90_b1 | ecosystem: Environmental > Terrestrial > Soil > Riparian zone | place: USA: East River... | reverse complement strand
CATATTTGGCATTGCACGCATTGTGGCTATATCTTCAATTGCCTGATGCGTTGCTCCGTCAGGACCAACAGAAATTCCCGCGTGATGTCCGGCAATTTTTACATTTGAATCGTTATAAGCGATGGTCGTTCGAATTTGTTCCCAATTTCTTCCCGGAGAGAAAACCGCGTATGAAGAAATAAATGGAATTTTGCCGGATATTCCCAAACCAGCGGCAACAGTTGCCATATTTTGTTCGGCAACGCCCATTTCAAAAAATCTTTCAGGATATTTTTCCGCAAACCAGTGACAGCGGGTGGATTCTTTCAAATCCGCGCAAAGACAAACTACATTTTTATTTTCCGCACCGAGTTGTAAAAGCCCTTCTCCAAAACCATCGCGCAAAGGTTTTTTATCAAGTTCAGTAGTAAAAATTTTTTCAGAAAGATTGGCGTTTTGATTTAACATGTAAATATTATACCAAATTAGAGTTCAAATGTTCCGCCGAGCATCGGCTTGATTGTTTCAATAGCCATATAATCCTCAATAACTTCTTGTAGGGCTTCTATCTGGTCAGTATCGCCATGTGTAAGAAAAATTTTCTTTAATGAGCCACCCATTGGTTTTAGCCACTTTAAAAGAAGAGGCTGGTCAGCATGCGCTGAATATCCGGAAATTGATTTTATTTTGCAATTTACTGGCGTGTCTTCTCCAAATATCCTAACCATTTTTGCGCCGTTTTGAATTATGCGACCAAGAGTTCCATTTGCCTGATAACCGATAAATAAAAGTGTGCTGTTTGGGTCAGGTAGATATCTGCGCTCGTGATGCAAAATGCGTCCGCCATTGGACATTCCTGAACCGGCTATTATAACTTTTGGCGAAGGAATATTATTTATTCCCTTTGATTGCTCTGTTGTCAGAGTAAGATGAAGGCGTGGAAAATCAAAAAGAGCGTCGCCTTTTCTCATCAGCGCAATTGCTTCGGCATCAAAATAATTCGGATCCTGGGAATATTTTTTATAAATGGAAGTCAGTTTTATTGCCAAAGGACTGTCAACAAAGATCTGAATTGGGGGAATGCGTCCATTTTCAACAAGATCATCCAATTCATATAGCAGTTCCTGTGTTCTTTCCATGGCAAACGCAGGAATTAGCAATACTCCTTTTGTTTTTGCGGTATCTTCAATTAAGTCTTCCAAAACTTCTTTTCTTTTTGCCGGTTCACTGTGGACTCTGTCTCCATATGTTGACTCCATTACCACATAATCAGCCTGGTCAATCGGTTCGGTATCTTTAACCAAAGGAGCCGGCATGTTTCCCAAGTCGCCGGAAAAAACTATGGATTTTCCATTGTTGGTAATTTTTATGCAGGCTGATCCCAAAATATGACCGGCATCATAAAACTCAATTTCAAAATCCTTTACGCTTAATTTTTCGTGATAACTTATTTTTTTCCATATCTTCATCGTGTCATTGATATCATTCAGGCTGTAAATTATATTAAAACCCCGTTCAATCAAACTTTTATTAATAATATGTTCGGAATCAATTAAAAGTTCCTCGGTAAAATCTTTTGTTGCTTCAGTGGAAAAAATATCGCCCCTAAAACCATGTTTATAAAGAAGAGGCAGGCGACCAGTATGGTCAACGTGCGCGTGAGTCACTAAAACAGCATCAATTTCTTTTGGGTTATAAGCAAAGGATTCCAGATTTCTTTTATCCACAAAATGCTCACCCTGGAAAAGACCACAATCAATTAAGAGTTTGGCATTATCAGACTCTAATAAATAATTTGATCCTGTGACGGTTCCGGAAGATGCTCCATAAAAAGTAAGTTTCATATGCAAAATTATAGCAAATAAATATGAAATATTCACGAAAATTCATTGGAAGGATAAAAAATATCCCAGATATGACATCGGGGATATTTTTATTTAGTGAGAGTAATTTTTTCTTAAGGCTTCACTTATGACTATTTTTGTGGCGCCTGATGTGAATTTTTCCAATCCTTCAATCCACAATTGTTTTTCATTTAGATTTGCTGCTGCTAGATAAAATGGAATTATTTCGGCTGCTATGTGGTTTATCATCCTATCTTTTTCATCTTTTGATAATCTTCCCAAAACTTCCTCCGCTTCTTCCTTGTTTAATTTAGATGGATCAATTTTTTTACCATCTGGCGTATTAAAGGCGCTATAATTTTTAAGAAATGATTCAACTTCCTTTACAACGGGCTTCATCTTTTCCTTTATTTTTATAAGTTCTGGATTTTCTACTGGAGCTTCAACTACTGGATTTTCTAATCCGGACGATTGTTCTAAAGTTGCCAATCTGATTTTCTCTCTTTCCTCGGCAAATTTTTTATCGCGTTCCTCTGTTATTCTTTCAATTTCCAGAACCTGTTCGTCTGTTAAATTAGCAGAAGAGGGGACTAGTTTTATTTGTTCTTGTTGGGCCTGTGCTTCCAATATTGTTTCGCCAAATCTATCGCAAAACATTGTGTGACATTTTCCTGATGCATCAAGCGGTTTTTTACAATTTGGACAAATTAAAACTTGTTTTTCTTTTTGAGGTTCAATCGGTTCAAAATTTGTAACCTCTTCCGGATTCTGAAGATGCATTTCAATAACCACAGGCTTTTCAACCTCTGGGTTTCCGGACATTTTTTCCAATTCCTCCTCAACTCCTTTAGCAAGAGATTCTATGTCTGTGTTTTGTCCCAATTTTTTTTCTGGATGTGCGTTAAATTGTTGCATATTTTCAAACGACATAATAATTTATATCAAATATTTAATAAAATGTCAAATCTCATGTCGGAATCCCGAAATTACAAAATTGAGATTCTTCGCGAGCTCAGAATGACAAAATAAAAATCTATATTTTCTGGATTCCCGCATACGCGGGAATGACAGAATGCAAGACTGTGATTAATAATAACCCAATTAACCTACTAGTCGCTAGGTTAAAAGATATCCACAGGAAATACACATTTCCCATTTGACATGTACCCCCGATATAGCGTATATTTAAAAAGTTGTGTCCCTATTGACAAATTTACAGAATCTGCTATAATTATAAAAATTAAATAGATAAATAGAAGTAAAGAGGCTTTTGGCTCTGTGGGTATATAGGAATTTTTCTTAGTTTCGGAAAGTTTGGCTTAGGCTGGATTTCTCCTCGGGATAATTCTTTCATTTCTTACTGGCGTAAGATTTTTTTAAAACAAGTACCCACAGGACCAAAGGCTTTTTTTTATCTCTTATAATTTAATTATTTATCTTTCTAAAATAATAAGCAAGTGGATATCTCACTTTGCCATTAAGACAAAGCAATGTCTAATTTACAATTTTTAATTTTCATTGAATTTTTAATAATTAAATGATTCATTGTAAATTCATTGGAAATTGTAAATTGATAATTAAAAATTTATTCCCAATTGATTTCTCCCGTCACTGCCTCAACCTCGGAAAATGTCGTGATGCCACTGATAACTTTAAGTACCCCGTCTTGTTGCATTGTTGTCATTCCGTGTTCGACGGCAAAGTTATGAATTACTGTTTCGCCTGTCTGTTTTATTATCAAGTCTTCAATTTCGGGTCCAACTTTTAGGAGTTCATAAATAGCGACTCTGCCTTTGTATCCAGTGTTATTGCAAGTAACACAGCCCTTTAGTTCAAACATCTCAATATTTTTATATGGTTTTCTATCAACTCGCTGGGGAAGTTTTTCTATAAATCCATGAATTTTATTTTTTAATTCTTCATCAATCGGTTTTGAAATTTTACATTCCTTGCAAAGACGTCTTACTAAGCGCTGACCGATAATTAAATTCAAAGCCGGACCGATACTTACCGATTTTACATTTAAATCAAGCAAACGGGGAATGGCTCCGGCAGCGGAATTGGCATGGACTGTGGAAAATACCAAGTGACCAGTAAGAGCGGCCTGGATGCCTATTTCTGCTGTTTCCTGGTCGCGAATTTCACCGACAAGAATTATGTCCGGGTCTTGTCGCATCATTGATTTAAGGCCGTTGGCAAATGTATAGCCCGATTCTTCGTTGACTTGGGTTTGTTCAATTCCTTCAAGATGATATTCAATTGGGTCTTCAACGGTGATAACTTTTATCTCCGGGTTTTTTGCATACTTCAAAAATGTATAAAGAGTTGTTGTTTTTCCGGATCCAGTCGGACCGGTATTAAGAATCAAGCCATTTGGTTCTTTCAGTTCTTTTTTGATTATTGCCAAATCATCATCACGAAGTCCCAACGCGGGCAAATCAAGATTAATTGCGGCAGGATCTAGTAATCTCATAACAATAACTTCTCCAAACTGCGCTGGCGCTATGGCAACGCGGACCTCAACGTCTTTTTTAAAAAATCTGATTGTAAATCTTCCGTCTTGCGGTTCGGTTGTGATATTAAGTTTGAGTTTGGAAAGAAGCTTTACTCTTGAAATAATAAATGGGTAAAATTCCTTTTTGAAATTAAAAATGTCGTGAAGAGAGCCATCTATTCTAAATCTTAATTTAGTATCAGATTCAGACGGTTCAAAGTGAATGTCTGATGCGCGGTTTGTCATCGCCGCATTAAGAACTATTTCAAAAATTGCTCCGGCGTTACTGCCGAGAAATTCCTGTTTTTGTAAAAATATTTTTATTTTTTCCAAAGTGTCCAGCTGCTCGGCTGATATTTTTTCCTCTTTTTCTCTTATCTCAACCTTGCCGGTGATTTGCTCGGCTTTCTTTTCCACAAATTTATAAAAGCTCAAAATATATTGAAAGCCGCTCGGGGAAACGACAAAAACCGAGACTTCAAAACCGCGAGTTTCAAGATCTTTAATCGCCTGCTCGGCGTCCGGAGTTGCCGGGTTTACAGAAACCACGGCAATTTTGTCCTGTTTTTTTTCAATTGATGCTGTTTGGGATTTAATTGCCGTTTCTTCCGGTACCAAAGCCAATGCTTCTATGCTTATCGGAGTTTTTGAAATACTCAGATATTTTTTTCCGGTTTTGTCGGCAATTCTCTGCGCAGACCTTTCCTCTCCTTCTTTTTTTATCTGAGCTAATTTTTCTTCAAGTTCCTGTTTTTTTTGAATCATGCTGCTGTGTCGCGGAATAACGCTGAATGGAAATTGCAATGCGGAATTACGCGAAATTAATTATTTGTTTGTCATCCTGAATGAAATGAAGGATCTCAGAAATTTATTTACTGAGCTTGTCGAAGTATATAAATTTTATACATATTCTGATGTCGGGAGTCTGACAGAGTTAGGTAATAATGAGATTCTTCGCTGGCTCAGAATGACAGAAATTACAATTACTATAATTTTATGAAATAAAAAGAGTATAAACAACCCTATCTAGCTTGTTGTTAAAATGAGTTGCCCTCCTTTAAAAGGAGGGATGGGAGGTTTTAAAAGGTTTGACAAATTTACACAAATTTGTTAAATATAAATCAGTCAAAAAGCGGAAACGCTTGGTGTAAAAATTGAATTATTCTAATGAGGAGGAAGCGAGCTATGGGAAAGATACGTAATAGTTTTTTGGTGGCATTAATCCCGACAGTTGTTCTTGTTCTTGTACTTTGCGTTCTCGACGCGGTAATAAAACATCAGCATGCTGCGTCGGCGGAAAAGACCGCGGCAACACACCAGGAAACGGTGCGGAAAATGCATCAGCAGGTAATGGAGAGATTGTTGTCCGCTCCAACAGGAAGTGAGGTTTACGCGGGGATGGTCTATGTTCGCAGCGGAAACGCTGTGGATCAAAGACCCTTCAGGTATCAGACTGCTAATGACGCCGATTTAATTATTCAAAACGTCATCAATGGGCAGGATATATTGGGTAAGACGTGTCACGTTGAACCAATATACTCAGTGGGCAATGACGGAGTATTGTCATTGGCCATTTCGTGCAGACCGAAGCAGTAGGCAAGTCCCGGTTTAATTAACACAGGAGGGGAGCGAAAGCGACCCTCTTTTTTTAAAATACGAGCATGGGTAAATTTTACAGAAAATCAAAGAATAAAAATTTCTTCTTTTTTGTAAGCTTGGGAAAATTTTAGTTAGATTATTTCCTAAATTTCCACAGAAAATCAATTGTTTGAGCCGCTAGGCGAGTTTTGATTTTCGTAGGTAAAATTTAATAAATAATCCTGAAATTTTCCGTGCTTACGATTTTTTGCTCCACTTTTTATAAAAAAAGTGGAAAATAATTTTAAATACCATTTAAGAAAACTAGATTCCCGCCTGTGCGGGAATGACATGTGGGACGGTAATAGTAAAGATTGCCGCGTATCTCGCAATGACAGAAAATACTAAGAATGAAATGACAAAAATACCATTCAGCACTATGCTGAATGGTATTTTATTAAACTTCTTATTGAGGTCTATCTTCTGATCTGAATCTTGTTGAACCTTCTGGCTCTTCAATTTTCAAATTGATTCTTGCGTGGTTTTTGACCCCGACAATTCTCAATAAAGATCTGATAGCTTTTGCTGTTGAGCCTTCTCTTCCGATAATCTGGCTCATGTCAGTCGGGCTTACTTTTAAAGTTAAAAGCACTCCCATTTCGTCGACTTTCCTTTCGACTTTTACGTCGTTTGGATTATCAACAATTGATTTGACGAGATATTCCAAAAATTCCTGATCTTTTGCTTCTGCCATATCTTTTATTTTCTGTTATTTCTTTAGCGACCTTTTTCTTATTTAACTGTATTATATCAGATATTATTATTTTGTCAATCCCTTCACCCTTGCTAAATCAAAAACAAATATTTTTTTGAAATTTATTTCCGTGGGGATTTGAATTAAGAGATAATCTAAGTGATGAAATACTGAGTTGAAACTATTTAAGCTGAAAAAAATAAATTCAGCAAGGGTGAGGGATTATACTGCAGGGGCAGCTTCTGGAGCAGTTTCCGCTTTTGGAGCTTCAGCGGCTTTTGCAGGAGTTTTGTGCATCGGGATTTTTTTGCCTTCAATAATTTTCCCGGTGATTAGGATATTGTGAACTGTATCGGTTGGCTGGGCGCCATTTTTAATCCAATATTGGACTCTTTCCTTATTAAGACCGAATTTATTTGTATGCGGATTCCAAAAACCAAGGTCTTCGGTATTGGTACCTCCCATTTTTGATCTTTTTTCAGCAACAATAATGCGGAATGTGTGCTGCTTCTTTTTGCCTATTTGTTTGAGTTTTATTGCTAACATGAGTTCGCTACGAAATACGAACAGAATACGAATATACGAAATTACAAATTTTTTGTACTTAGGTAGTTTAGTATTTATTCAGTGTTTTGTAGTTTTTATACTAATGGATTGAAGATAAAAAATCAATAGTGATTGACTAAAGTGTCAATTGTGATAGTTTTGATTATAGTAATTAAGAAGGTTTGTATTTAGCGACCTTTTAATAATTTTAAAATTTAATAATCTGAAAAAAGAAAGAGAGAATGCGAAATGAAAAATTATGATAATGAAGAAGCTGGTGGAAATTTTGCTACAGCGGAAATCGGTGACGAAAGTTTTGAATCAACAGAGGAAATTGATGTTGGTGAATCGGCAGAAGACAAAAAAGAAGATTCCCGTGGCAATAGAGATGCAATTAAAATATATTTAAAAGAAATAAGGAAATCTCCTCTGCTTGGCATAGAACAAGAAAAAGAAATTGCAAAAAGGTTGGAACATGCAAAAGAATCTGGGAGTGAGGATTTAAAAACCCAAATTAGAAATGAATTTGCCCAAAGCAATCTTCGGCTTGTTGTTGCCATAGCAAAGAAATATATAAACAGGGGGCTGCCATTTAATGATTTGATTGAAGAGGGAAATTTAGGCATGCTTAAGGCTTTAGAGAAATTTGAACATAAACGCGGATTTAAATTCAGCACTTATGCGAGCTGGTGGATAAAACAAAGCATTGAACGGGCAATAGCAAATCAGGTCAGAATTGTCAGGCTGCCAGTGCATCAGATTGAAGACATTTCAAAAATATTAAGGGTATCAAGAAAACTCAGGGAAAGAAATGGGAAAGAGCCAACGATTGATGACATTGCCGAGAAAATGAAAATGTCAGCCCAAAAAGTCAGAGACCTTATGGTATTATCCGAAATACATTTATCACTTGATGCTCCATTTGAGGATTCCAGTGACACTCTTGGAGATATTTTAGAGGATAAAAGCTTGATTTCTCTTAATGTGCAAATTGAGCATGATGATATTTCTGATTTGCTTGATGATGCACTGAAACTGCTGCCTTGGATTGAAGAAGAAATTTTAAGAAGGAGAAGTGGATTTAAACGCCAGGAACAAACATTGGATGCAATTGGAAAAGAACTTGGCAAGACAAGAGAGAGAATACGTCAGATAGAAACGAAGGGAAAAATAAGGTTGAAGAAAATTCTTGAAAATAGATTCAATATTTTTTCTGCCTAATTGTTTATTTGTTAAAGCCCGGTCGCGTTGTATGCGGTCGGGCTTTTTTATTTGAACTATTATGGCTATTTTCAGATTAATCTAAACATGATAGATTATAATATAAGTTTTAGTCGCTAACGTTTTAGGCATATAGTATTCGCTATTGGCTAATCCCTAGTGGCTAGTGGCTAGACCATGCAAAGAATTTTAATTAAAGACATAGTGAATAAAGTTGGCGAAGAAGTGGTTCTTTTTGGGTGGGTGGATGCAAGAAGAGACCATGGCAAATTGATTTTTATTGATTTAAGGGACAGGACCGGAATTACGCAGGTGGTTTTTTTACCTAAGCCGGAAGAGCTGCACGCAAGCGCGGATAAATTAAGAAGCGAATGGGTTATTAAATTGACCGGCAAAGTGAATAAGCGACCGGAAAACATGATTAATAAGGAAATAGAAACTGGTGAAGTTGAAATTCAGGCAACTGGGTTGGAAATCATAAACGAAGCGGAAACACCGCCAATTCCGATTAGTGGTGATGGATATGAAATTGCAGAAGAAGCCAGAATGAAATATCGTTATTTGGATTTGCGCAGAAAGCGTTTGCAAAAAAATATCAGAGTCCGTTCAAAAATTGCGAATCTTATTAGAAATTTTCTTTTGGAAAATGACTTTGTTGAAATTGAAACTCCAAATTTGACCAAATCAACTCCCGAAGGGGCAAGAGATTATTTGGTTCCTTCTCGTTTGCAGTCAGGTAATTTTTACGCGCTTCCGCAATCGCCACAGCAATATAAACAGCTTCTTATGGTTGCCGGATTTGAAAGATATTTTCAATTAGCCAGATGTTTCAGGGATGAGGATACAAGAGGCGACAGACAGCCGGAATTTACCCAGCTTGATTTGGAAATGAGTTTTGTGGATATGGAAGATGTCATGAGTTTGAATGAAAGTTTACTGATTAAAATTGTAAAAGATTTATATCCTCAAAAAACAATTCAACAGATTCCATTTCCGAGAATAACTTACAAAGAGGCAATGGGAAAATATGGGACTGACAGACCTGATTTAAGGGAAAATAAAGATGATTCAAATTTGCTGGCTTTTTGTTGGATAATTGATTTTCCGTTTTTTGAAAAAACTGAAAATAATAAGTGGACTTTTACGCATAATCCATTTTCAGCGCCAATGGAAAAATTCAGGGGAAATTTGATTAACAAGGAAAACATTGCCGATATTTTAACCACTCAATATGATATAGCCTTGAACGGAAGTGAAATTGGAGGGGGAAGTATTAGAAATAATAAAAGTGTTGAGTTGAAAAAAGTTTTTGAGATTATGGGGTTTGAGGATGAGAAAATTGAGAAAAATTTTGGACACATGCTAAAAGCTTTTGATTATGGCGCGCCGATTCACGGAGGAATTGCCTGGGGTTTTGACAGGCTAGTGGCAATGCTTGAAAATGAACCAAATATCAGAGAGGTTATTGCGTTTCCAAAAACCGGCGATGGCAGAGATTTGATGATGGATTCGCCGTCACAAGTCAGTGAAGAGCAGTTAAAAGAACTGCATGTAAAAATTACAGAGCAGAAATAGGGAATAGGTTAATGGCAATGGGAAATAGGAATGGGAAAACAAAAAAGTCCGCCGATGGCGGACTTTTTTGGTATTAGAATATACTGATATACTCAAGTATATCAGTATAAATTATAGACAAGATGCAAATAGTCTGGTAATTTATTTTTAGCATGTTTTATAAAAACATCCGCTGCGGCGGATCACAAGGGGGATTTGAGCATGAAAAAGATTGTAATGTTTGTCATTTTCGTTTTATGTGCTTTTATTTTCAGTGTTTTGCTGGGCGGAGCTCTGTTGAATGCGGAAACTGTTGTTAAGGAGCAGTTGGATGGCAGTTTTTTGGTAAAGGAACGAACGGAAAGGGCGATTGCGTATTTGCCCGCCTTGCCGGATGGACTTGATTTGGATCCAAACAAGCCGGAAGATGCAAAGGTTATGATTCAGTTGTGGAATAAAAGCTTTTCAGAAATAATTATTAGGGATCAAAGTTATAAAAAAATAGTCGGCTTATTCCCGCCCATTCAAAAAACCTTTATTCCTTTTAAAAAAGTAAATTTAACCTCGAATGGATGGCAAGTTGAAATTTTACCTGAAATAGAAACAGAAAAAGAAGTTGATATTGATTTTGCGTGGGTGCTTTTTGCGGTTGTGATAGGAATTTTTGTAAGCATAAACAATAACCAAATGTTTTTTGGTAATTTTTCAAACACAGTAACATTTTTCAATCTTGGAATTATGGTTATTCTCGGATATGTAATAGTATTCTGGGAGGCTGGGGGCAACCAATTAATGTGGCAGTATTTAGCGCTAACATTAGTTGCGCAAACGGTGTCATTTGTAATTGCGGTAATTATGAAAAAGATGAGAAATAACAGGGAATTTAAGAAGGAATTTGGAAAAATGAGTAATCCGGGCGGTCCATCCTGGTTTGTATGACAGGGTCAGGTTCAAATATTATCTAGTTGAATTTGATTTAAGGGTCTTTTGCAAAGGAGGCTCTTTTTTTGCAAAAAAATATTTTAATAGCTCTATATACACTTGTCGCGACCGCGACAAGTGTATATAGAATTTATGGATTCATCTGGGCGGATGACAAAACAGTAATGTTTTTTTGAGTGACCCCGTTAAAAGTATTTTTTATATAGACATCTGTCAATACAAATTAGCGAAATTATTTATAAGTGAATATTACTCAAGGCAGAAAAATAAAAAAATTTTTTTTGGCGAATATTTCTAACGAGGTTGACTTCATTTCCTAAAAGAGTTATTTATTAGTTAGTATTTATTTAAAAATAACCCGCACTTACGCATAAGTGTATGGGTAAATCCCGCACATAATTTATGTGGGGATAAATATGGAGGATTATGACTATGAATATGAAAGAAGCTGACGAAACAGCTGAAATTACTGTGCAATCTTTTTGCTTTGGATTTAAAGTTGTAATCGTAACCGCTTTGATTTTGGCGATAATGTGGGATTTAGTAAGTAACTATAAAGTTATTTTGTTTTTGTTAAAAGCGTTGAAGTTGAAAATATGTGGGGCAGGATTTTTAATGACTAGTCTTTTGGTCTTTGTTACAGTGTGCAGTCTTTTCATCGGAGCAACATTCATTGGGAATTTATTTGGACCGATGTATGGGTCAAGAAGGGAAAAATTATAAAATGAGCGACACTGTTATTCAGGTCTCGAAAAAAAAGAAATTTAAACTGAGAAATGGTGGGACTGTTTTAATTGATGTATCAGAAGAATCATGTAGGCGGTTTGCTAATTTTGTATCAGGGGATAGGATTGAAAGGATATCCAGAAAATTACCAAAACCCGAAGAATCTCTTAATTTGTGGAAAGCGGCGCCTGTTTTATATGAAGCTACTATTATCGGTGTTGGAAATAACCCAACTGCGACATTGAGTTGCTTTGGTAAAGAAAGTTTATGGATTCAAATAGATGGCGACGAATTTGTCACTTGTTATCCTCCGGACGTTAAAGAAACTGAAGGTTTCGCTGATATTGGAGTTGTTAGAATCTAACTAACTTTTTGAGACCCTACACAAAATTGTGTCTGGCATAGTAAAATAAATACTATGAAAAACAAAAACGATAAAACAGCACAGCTTTTAGAAAAGAGCATAAAAAGTCTGAGAAAAAATTTAGATTCACTGT
>Ga0184631_10000218_pt1 | contig 12147 bp, 13 predicted proteins | sample PLM4_90_b1_FD_133160 | JGI IMG/M metagenome (GOLD analysis project Ga0184631, IMG submission 133160) | Groundwater sediment microbial communities from an aquifer in East River, Colorado, USA - PLM4_90_b1 | ecosystem: Environmental > Terrestrial > Soil > Riparian zone | place: USA: East River... | reverse complement strand
ATGACATCTTTAATAATAAAAAGTCAACTATTGTTCCCTTATGTGTTATAATTTTGTCAATCAAAATAAGGAGGATAATTTGGCAAAACAGTCCCGTACATTTAAAAGTGATAAAAGAAAAAAAGAAGTATTACGTCAGAAAAAACAGGAAGAGAAAAGACTAAGACGCTTCAAAAAGGATACAGCCCCGGCACAAGATGCTGAAATAGAGCATTCAGGGGATACGACACAAGAAACAATCATAAGTCAATAATAAATGTCACCCTGAACCCAGCCCTGAATCAAGTTCAGGGTCTCCTAACTTTTTAAGTACTTTAGATGCTCGCCTCAGCGAGTCGACCCCGCACCTAGGCGGGTTCGCTGTTACTTTTTAAATAACTTAAGGTATTCTCCATATCCTTCTTTTTCAAGGTCTGCTTTTGGAATAAACCTCAATGCAGCAGAATTCATGCAATACCTCAGTCCTGTGGGAGGAGGTCCGTCATTGAAAACATGGCCGAGATGGGAATCGCCTTGTTTGCTCCTTGTCTCTATGCGTTTGCTGAAAAGTTTTCTGTCTTCCCTTTCGACTATATTGTTAGGTTCAAGGGGTTTTGTGAAGCTTGGCCAACCTGTACCGGAATCATATTTGTCAAGTGAACTGAACAAAGGCTCTCCTGAAACGATATCTACATAGATTCCTTCTCTTTTATTATCCCAGTATTCATTCTGAAATTGCGGTTCTGTCCCTTCTTTCTGTGTGACCTTATACTGAAGAGGTGTAAGTATTTTTCTCAGGGTTGTATCATCTAATTTTGTATGTTTCTTTTGAGGTGATTCATTTTTGTTTTCCATTTCCTTCCCCCAGACTTCTTTTAAATATTTATCACGTCCCGAACCATTCCTGTAGAACTTGTATTTAAAGGAATGTTTTTTATAGTAATCCTGGTGATAATCCTCTGCATTATAGAATTTCTTAAGAGGAAGAATCTCAGTGACAATCGGTTTCCTAAACCGTCCTGACTTTCCCAGTTTTTCTTTGGATTCTTCAGCAAGCCTTTTCTCTTCTTCATTTTGATAAAAGATAACACTGCGATACTGTGCACCGCGGTCAACAAACTGCCCTCCTTCATCTGTTGGGTCAATGTGCCTCCAGAAGTAATTGAGCAGTCCATCATAGGTAATTTTCTTCGGGTCATAAAAGACCTGGAATGCTTCGACATGTCCTGTTGTGCCAGAGGAAACCTCTTCATAGGATGGGTTTTCCTTGTGACCGCCTGTGTAACCGGAGATAACTTTTACTACACCGGGTAGTTTTTCAAAGTCTGCCTCTGTGCACCAGAAACATCCGCCTGCAAAGGTAGCAATCTTGGTTGTAACGTTTTCAGATACCATAGTGCTTTTTCCTCCCTGCTGGGTAATCATTTTTTCTTTACAACCGAGGAGAGTAAAGATTGCTAAAACAAGAAAGATACATATCCTCGCTTTCTTGAAAGGTGCATTTGCTATGATAGTTAAGAATCCTTTTAAGAAAGGTGCAAGTTTATAATTAATGTATCAGACCGTTTTTCAAAGATCATTTTACACATTGATTAGTATATACACAAAAAGGAGATATAGATGTCAGTATATATCTGATATTTTTGTAAGATTTTAACGTTAATCTCTGTAATAAAATATCTTACAGGATGACATTTCTTTTTCTTGACAGCTGAACAAATTTCTATTAATCTAAAAAAGTTGAAAGTTGTTCTTAGCTAAGTAAGCTAAGGACTTCTTAAGAAGGGTTCTGAAACCGGCGGGACTTTTTAAAAAAACTTGATCGAACTGCCGAAAGATAAACCTTTTGCAGTTCGATATTTTTTATGGTTGAGGCTCTTAAAGCTAAAAATTAAAGGAGGAAAGAATGTCAAATGCAAAAGATGGTGATACCGTAAAGGTTCACTACACAGGCACACTGGAAGACGGGACGGTATTTGATTCCTCAAAGGACCGTGACCTTCTTCAATTTACCCTTGGCAAAGGACAACTCATAAAGGGTTTTGAGAATGCTGTCCTGGGGATGTCTATAGGAGAAACAAAGACGGTAAGGATTCCCTCAAATGAAGCCTACGGTCCTCGCAGGGATGAGCTTATACTTAAATTTAATAAAACAGATATTCCGACAAATATTGAGCCCAAAGAAGGACTTGTCCTAAATCTCAGAAGTCCTGATGGAAGGACCATGATGGCAGAAATCACAGAAGTCTCCGTGGATTCAGTGACTCTTGATGCTAACCATCCTCTGGCTGGAAGGGACCTGACATTCAAAATAGACCTGGTGGAGGTAGCCTGAGACAGACATAAATTTTTTACTACCACATTCCGGGTTAAAGCCGATAGCTTGTTTTTTGACTTAGTCGGCATATACTGGAGCGCAGTCCCTAACATATAGTTACACTATTTCTATCTGTTTTCTTCCGTCATTTCAGATTTTCATTCTTTAGTTAAAGAAATTTTATAATAAGGGTAGGCAAGTGCGGAATGACTGAAAAGATATTTAAAAGGAGGTAGTTATGGACGCTATTGAATGCATTAAAGCAAGAATGAGTATCAGGAAATTCAAGACAGATCCTGTACCATTGGAAGTACTGAAAAAAGTCATTGATATAGCAAAATGGAGTCCTTCATATAAAAATACTCAACCATGGGAAGTTGTGATTATCTCAGGAAAGAAAAAAGAAGAATTATCAAAGATTCTTATAGAGCTCCTTGAAAAGGATACCAAACCCTGCCCTGATATACCTGAACCAAAGTCATGGCCTCAAGCCTTAGATAAAAGGATTAATGCCTTCCTGAAGAAAAGGAGTGAATTGACAGGGGTTGATATGTTTTCATCAGAGGCGTTAAGAAAGGCAAAGATTGCGAACTTCCAGTTTTATGGAGCACCGCATGGCATGTTCCTCTTTCAGGACTCATCCCTGACAGCATGGTCTATTTTCGATATGGGACTTTTTGCACAAAGCCTTATGCTTGCTGCTTATGCAAATGGGCTCGGTACTGTGCCACAGGCGTTTCTTACTGATTATGCAAAGCACGTAAAGAAGTTTTTAGGGATAGCGGGATTAAAGAGGCTCGTCCTTGGAATCTCCATAGGGTATCCTGATTTATCATCACCTGTAAATCAATTCAGGACAGATAGAATAGGGACAGATGAGATAGTGAGAGTTGTTGAGTAAGGTAAAGAAGAAATGGCGGATATAGTATTTTCGCTCATTCTCGTCCCGATAAGATCGGGACTCCGAGGTTTTTGCCTCTTTATATTAAAATATTTTTATTGGACTATCAGCAAAAAAATCCGCTCAAATACTATATCCACCATTATTTATTTTGAATTAAGGGAAGCTGTATCAGAATTTTTATAAACGACAAGATTAATGTATATTTTTAATATTTTAAGTTTCAATGTTTTTTGGAAGATTAGATCAAGAGGGATGTAATGGCATCTTTTGCTGTAAGTGAAGAGAAGAATAGATGGTTAAGGGAAAGGATGGAGGTTCTGGGAATCCATGAAAAGGATATTATAGAGAAGTTTGTTCGGTCCTCAGGGAAGGGGGGTCAAAAGGTTAATAAGACGTCAACCTGTGTTTATCTGAAACACATACCTACAGGTACAGAAGTGAAATGTATGAAAGACAGAAGCCAATCTATAAACAGATTTCTTGCAAGGCGTGAACTCGTGGAAAAATTAGAAAAACTGTCAGGTAAAATGACACTCCGTGACCTCAAGGCAGAAAAAATAAAGAAACAGAAGTCAAAAAAGAAGAAGAGGGCAAAAATAAAATATAAAACAAGCACCGGGTCTTTATGAAAAGAAGAGAACCATTACAGATCCTTGAATTTGACAAAATCTTGAATGTTATCTCAAGGCTTTCCAATAGTGATGCCTCACAGGGATATATTCTTTCCATCCTTCCTCTTAATAACAAGGAGGATATTGAAAAGAGATTTGGACAGATTCAGGAGATTCGGAGACTTTCCCAGGAAGGCATGCCCCTCAGGCTCTCCCGTTTTCAGGACATATCCCAGTTAATAACTAAAATAAGACCGGAGGGAACATTCCTTGAACCTACTGAACTCTTATCAGTTTCAACAATTCTCAGGATAATATCAGCCATATCGTTACAGTTGAAAGACAGAAAAGACATCCCTCTCCTAAGGGAGCTCACAGGCAATTTAACAGGCTTTCCCGACATTCTGAAACTTATCGAAAGAACTATTGATAGCGAAGGGAATATCCTTGACAGCGCCTCACCTGTTCTTAATGAATTAAGAATACAAATAAGAAGCCTGGAGAAAAAGATAAGGAAGAAGCTTGAGGAGATGGTGAGAGACAGGAGAATGGTTACATTCCTTCAGGATAATTTTATCAGCCAGAGATCAGGAAGGTGGGTTATACCTGTAAGGATGGATTCAAAAGGGAGAGTACCGGGTGTTGTGCATGATATTTCGAGGTCCGGGGAAACAGCATTCATAGAGCCCTTAGAGATTATCGGAGTTGCCAATGAACTTGAGAATCTAATTGCCGATGAGAAGGCTGAAGAGATAAGAATCTTGAAGGCTATCAGCGGAAAGATACGATTGGTAGCAGATGAAATATTGGCACAACATGAGACTATTGTTTACATAGATGTCTTAAATAGCATTGCGCGGTTTTCAGATTACATGAAGATGAATATTCCGGAGATGAACGATACATCTACTATAAAACTTGTAATGGCAAGGCATCCTCTATTGATGCTTTTAGAGAAGGACAATGCCTTCGAAAAGATAGTCCCCCTGAATTTGGAGTTAGATGGAAAAAACAGAGTAATGGTTATATCAGGCCCCAATGCAGGAGGAAAAACTATAGCTATAAAAACTGTAGGACTTCTACTTTTCATGGCTCTATCAGGCATACCGGTACCATGTGATTCTTCATCCACCTTTCCACTCGTAAAAGAAATCCTCGTAGATATTGGTGATGAACAGTCGATAGAAAGCAGCCTCTCTACATTCTCTGCCCATGTTTCCAATATCTCTGAGATATTGAAAAGGGCTGATTCGAATACTATTGTCCTGCTGGACGAACTGGGTACAGGCACAGACCCAGTTCAAGGGGCTGCAATTGCCTGCGCAGTATTAAATAACCTGAAGGAAAAAAATACACTTGTCTTTTCTACAACACATATCATTGATATAGTGGGTTTTGTACACAGGACAGAGGGGATGGTAAATGCTTCAATGGAATTTGATCAGGAAACCTTATCACCACTCTACAGGTTGAAGGTAGGAGAACCAGGACAGTCTTATGCCCTGGAGATAGCAAAAAGGTATGGCATGCCTGAGGATACTATCAACTCAGCGAAAGAGATACTTGGCTCCATGAAGGTGGGGTTTCATAACCTTGTAACAGGCATGAAGGAAAAAAGGATGCAGTATGAAGAAGCACTTATTGAACTCCAGAGACACAGGAAAGAATTGGAAGAAAAAGAGAGGCTTTTAATAGAAAGAATTGCTGAGGCTGAGAATCAAAAGAGGGAGATACTGAAGAGTGCTCATGAGGAGTCTGAAAGAATTATTTCAGGTACAAAAAGGCAAGTCAATGTCATCCTTGAGGAAGCGAAAAAGGAGAAGAGCCGAGAGGCTAAAAAGAAACTCATAAAGGAAGAACAAAAAGTTAAAGAAAGTTTAAAAGAATATTCTACTGAACCGAACTTATCGATTGAGGAGATAAAAGAGGGGGATGTCATATTTGTGAAATCCATCGGGTATGATGCAAAGGTGCTCGCAATTGACAGGAAACATAACCATATAAGAGTGAAGGTTGGAAGCAAAGATATAGAGGTGTCGGTATCAGATATAAGCCATGGAAAAGGGAAATGTCCAGAAACGGAAGGAAAGGGTTATACAGTTGACAGGGAAGAAGAAATTATTTCTCAGTTAAACATCGTTGGACTGAGGGTTGATGAGGCGATATCACAACTCGAGCCATTTCTCAACCATGCATCTATTGAAGACATCAGTGAGGTTACCATTATTCATGGGGTAGGTACAGGCACCTTGCTTAAGGCTGTGCGGAATTATCTTAAAGATCATCCTCTTGTGAAGGGATTCAGGAAAGGGGACTTATCTGAAGGCGGGAACGGAGTGACAGTAGTAAAGATGAAATGAATTCACAGCTTAATGAATCTTTATGCATCCTTTTCTTAAGACCTTTGATAGGAATATCGGACAGTTATCATAATTTTCATTATCACAGTAGTTTTCTTTTATATCCTCATCAATAAGCATTGATGAGATAGATGCATGACAGATATTTCCACCTCTATAGGGACACGACGTTTCCCATCCATCAACTTCTAATTTATATTGCTTCTCCATTAATTTTTCCATCGTATCCTCCTTAAATGTTCATTAAATTCTATTAATCTGAGAACATGACAGTTGCTATCTTACCTTTATAACAAGTGCATGTTTGTGATTTGAGTCACCCGTCCCAATAGTTGGTGAGAAGATGAAGATGGCAAAGACGTTTCTGTTTAGAGTGAACAGAAAGGTCTATGTAGCCCAGAGATACTGATTTTTACCTCGAAATTATAAAAAAATGGCGAGTGTTTCTACTATTCCTCAGAGAGCCATTTTTTGAGGGTATCCATCTCTTTTTCACCCAATGTCAGTGTTGGCCACTGTCTCTCTCCTGAGATTTGGGCTAAGACCTTCCACATCTCTGTTCTTACAATCCCATAAGAATCAGCAAAGCTCTGCAGATTTAATTCCATCTGCGGCATAACTTCCATCAAGTCTTTTGATGCCTCATCAGCCTTATTCAGCCGTGCATATGCTGTGGCACGCGAGAACTTCGCCATACCATAGTCAGTCTTCAGTTCCAGGGCTTTTGTGAAATCTTCAACAGAATTTTCAAATTCATTCTTGAGCATATGTGCCAAACCGCGAAAGAAGTATGCCCTTGCACTTTTACTGTTAGCCTTGATAGCCATGCCAAAATCTTTGATAGCATCATCACCTTGTTTTAACTTAAGGTGAGCAGCACCGCGGCTTAAAAAAGCTATATAAGGGTCAGCCCCTGCGTTAATAGCCTTAGTGAATGCTTCAATGCTTTCTTTGTCTTTCCCGTCAATGAAAAACAATTGAGCTTCTTTGAGCAACCCGCTTGGATCCATTCGAACGTCCCTAAAAATTATTGGTATATATTAAATTTAACAGAATTATAAAAATTAAACAATTGTGGAAAGAATTAATGGATGCAGGATATAGTATTTGAGCGGATTTTTTTGCTGATAGTCCATTGAGAATCTTTTAATATTAAGAGGCAAAAACCTCGGAGTCCAGATTTTATCGGGGCGAGAATGAGCGAAAATACTATGTCCTGCATCCTAATTACTTTAAGATAAAAGTTAAAGTTAAGTCATAAAAGGATGCTAAATAGATATTTGCAAACAGAAAGCATTGGATTTAAAATGAAAGAAAGATAAAGCTATAAAGACTGGGAGGTTATAATGGCACGATTGCTTGTTAAAGATATTCTTTCAGGTGAACATATAGGACAACAGATAGTTGTGTGCGGTTGGATTAGGTCAAAGAGGGAATCAAAAGATATTGCCTTTCTTGTCCTGAGTGATGGCTCTACACAGGAAACCCTGCAGCTCGTTGTGCCGGCTGAATCTTCTGCATTTCATCATCTTCATCTGAGTAATAACGGATCATCTATCAAAGCAAAAGGAATCTTGAGGGAATCACCCGGAAAAGGTCAGAAATATGAAATGGAAGTTTCAGAGATAGAGGTCTTTGGAGATGCAGATCCTGAAAAATATCCCTTGCAGAAGAAAGGGCATACACTGGAATTTTTAAGGGAGATTGGCCATCTCAGATCAAGGACAAATACCTATGGAGCTATATTCAGATTAAGAAACATCCTCGCTGTTGCTATCCATGAGTTCTTTCAGGGAAAAGGATTTATCTGGGTGCATACCCCTATTATTACTTCCAGTGACTGTGAAGGTGCAGGTGAGTTGTTTACTGTGACTTCCCTTGATCTTGCGAATCTTCCGAAAGGAGAAGACGGTAGTATTGACTTTTCGCAGGACTTTTTTGGTAAGCGTGCATTTTTAACAGTGAGTGGTCAGCTTGAGGCCGAATTTCTTGCTATGTCACTTGGAAAGGTCTATACCTTCGGTCCTACCTTCAGAGCAGAAAATTCAAATACAACACGTCATCTTTCAGAATTCTGGATGATTGAGCCTGAGATGGCTTTTGCAGACCTAAAAGATGATATAGAACTGGCAGAGGATTTTTTCCGTTTCCTATGCAGAAAAGTTTTGGAAGGAGGAGAAAAGGAACTTTCTTTTCTCGAAAGCCAGTACAAAAAGATTTCTATTAACGAACTTAAAAAAATGGCTGAAACACATTTCACCCATATTACTTATACAGATGCGATAAAAGAATTGAAGAATACAAAAGAAAGTTTTGAGTTCCCTGTCGACTGGGGTTCGGATTTACAGTCAGAGCATGAACGGCATCTGACAGATAAAGTTGTAAGAGGGCCAGTAATTGTGACAGATTTTCCGAAAGAGATTAAGGGATTTTACATGAAGTTGAACACTGATGGAAAGACAGTTGCAGCTATGGACGTCCTTGTGCCAAAGGTTGGTGAGATCATTGGCGGAAGCCAGCGTGAAGAAAGGATTGACATACTGGAAGAGAGGATGGGGAAATTGGGCATACCTCTGGAGAACCTCCAGTGGTATCTTGATCTCCGCAGATTCGGAACAGCCCCTCATGCCGGGTTCGGAATGGGTTTTGAAAGAATGGTGCAGTATATAACAGGAATGGTAAATATCCGCGATGTAATTCCATGCCCCAGGGCCCCTCAGACCATAGGGTTCTGATACTAAAAGAGCATGCCCTGTCCTGTAATCTCTTTCCGCTCTACATCCTGAAAAATCTTTATCTTTCCGTATTCTCCATCAAACCCTGGAGATATATGGACTTTTCCAGATCTCATTCTTGATATTGCTTCTGAAAGACTTGATGAGCCTGCCTTTTCAATATCAGAAAGAGAAGACTCCATGAGGATTCTGAATTCATTACCGATATTGTTTAAAAGCTTAAGATATTCCGTCTCTACTGACTTAGTGTTAACACCTACCTTTAAAGCCGCTGCAATAATTTCAGGTAAGGGAATGAGGGAATAGTACTGTGGAGCGCCTTCTAACTTAAAACCATCTGCCCTGTCAGCAAGTTTTTCAACCCTATGCATAACACCAATAGTCACCTTTCTTCCGCACATAGGACATATGTAATTGTTTCTTATCGTCTCTTTGGGAGAAAGACTCACACCGCATGCTCTGTGTCCATCATAGTGATATTTCCCCTCCTCAGGAAAGAATTCAATTGTTCCGACAAAACCGTTTTTTGTCTTAAGAGCATTAGTAATAAAGTCATAGGAAATTTCATTGTTAATCCCCTCTTGACTCCCTTTACTAAAAGGGGGTGAGGGAGGATTACTTGTATCGAAGATATTAGCCTCACGTCCGAGTTTTGATGGAGAATGAGCGTCCGAATTTGATATCAGGGTGATGCGGTCAAGGCTCGAAAGCCTCCAGTTCATAGGTGGGTCCGAAGAAAGACCTGTTTCTATGGAATGAATATGAGGAGTTAATTCTTCAAAACATTCCTTGAGAGAATCAAAACCAGATTCTGAACCGAATACTGAAAAATGCGGCGTCCACGCATGAGCAGGGACGACCATGGAATCAGAAGATACGTCAATGACCATCTTTAAAAGTTGCTTCGCATCAAAACCAAGTATTGGTCTTCCATCAGATGAAAGGTTTCCTATTTTTGATAGAAAAGCATTTATTCTTGCAGCAGTAGAAAAGTCTGGTGCAAAGATGAGGTTATGGATCTTTCTTGTTCTTCCTTTTTTGGAATAGATGCTACTTATCTCAGCAGTGAGCATGAAATAAACATCCGACCTGCATGTTACGGGAATGGAATTACTTTGCAAATTATCTTTTAATTTAAATAAGTTATTGCCTAAAGGCTCAAGTTTATCTTTTAGCTCTTGAAACCATTTTGGGTGGGTAAAGTCTCCTGTTCCGATGACTGTAATGCCTTTAAGTTGAGCCCATTCCCAGAGGCTTTCAAGAGACATCTTACTGCTTGTGGCACGCGAATACCTTGAATGGATATGAAGGTCTGCAAAAAAACGCATTGGATTTTATACAATAACCAATGACCAAATTTCAATAATCAAATATATTTTTAAAAGGGTTCGAGGATTCAAGTAGGGGCACGTTGCAACGTGCCCCTACTTGAATATCCTTGACCCTGGAATCCTTACTTTATATTTAGGGTTTTCTGTTTCCTTTTATGCCATAGGATATAAACTATAATTAACACTATGCAGCCAAGTAAAACGTAAAGACCCAACTGTCTGCTAACCTTCATGACTGTTTCCCTGTTATTTCCGACAAAATAACCTACATAAGCCAGAATCCACACCCATATGCCTGCGCCGAATGTAGTGTATAAAGAGAATTTTTTCAAATCCATTTTGGCAAGCCCTGCAGGAAAGGATATGTAGTGTCTGATGCCCAAAACAAGCCTTCCTACAAACGTGCTTATGTTTCCATGTTTGTGGAAAAAATCCTCACCTTTTAATAAATGTTTCTTTGAAATGCCAAAATATTTTCCATATCTGAGAATAAATGGTCTGCCAAGATAAATAGCGATAGCGTAATTGAAGAGTGCTCCCAGTAGACTTCCCAGGGTTCCTGAAATGATTACTCCTGCCCAGCTCATCTTGTTTTGATATATAAGATAACCTGCAGGAGGGATAACAAGTTCTGATGGAAGGGGTATAAAAGTGCTCTCAATGAACATCAGAAAAATGATACCTGGATAGCCCATCGAGCTAACAGTATCCACAAGCCAATTTAAAAAAGTTTGCAGTTCTTGCATTTTTGATTATGGTCGGGGCGAGCAGATTTGAACTGCCGACCACTCGCACCCCAAGCGAGTGCGCTACCAGGCTGCGCCACGCCCCGATTCTTATTCAAGCTGACTGAGGATTTCTCTGAGTCTTTTCTTGACGTGTTTGATAACCTTGGAAGGGTTTTGAACTTCGGCTGTCTTAACTTCAGAATCAGAATCGACAGCCCGAATGTGAATGGTGCCGAGCCTTTTTCTAACCCCTTCTATTGTATATCTCTCGTTATATAAAAGCCTCTTAATTTGAAGGAGAATCTCTACGTCTCTCTTTATATAAACTCTCTGACCTGATTTGTTCTTTCTTGGTTTGAGAAAAGGAAATTCCATCTCCCAGTATCTGAGGACATAAGGTTCAACCCCTACAATCTTGCTCACCTCTCCTATTCTATAGAAAAGCTTATCAGGGAGAGGATTTTCGGGTCTTGGTAGCTCCGACACAGATCTATACATGACCTTTTTCTACAGTCGATTTTAATTGATTGCTGGCCCTGAAGGTAATTGTCTTTCTGGGAGTTATTTCGAGGTCTTCTCCTGTCTTTGGATTTCTGCCCCTTCTTGCCATCTTTTTTCTTACATTGAAGGTTCCAAAACCTGATAGCTTAACTGACTCGCCTTCTAAAAATGCCTGTTTCATGGTATCAAAGAGTATCTCGATTAATTCCTGGGCTTCTTTCTTTGATAGTCCTATCTTCTCAAATATTGAATCTACTAAATCTGCCTTTGTCATAACTCCCCCTGTTGATTTTTTTTAATTATATTAAGGACATATCGACTTGTCAAGAAGAATTTAGTTTAAGGTCAGGAAAAGAAAGTATAAAATGACTAAAAATGCAAATAAATTTTAGTGATTACAAGAACTTAGCATCCTATGACTAAAGATAGCTACTTGCTTATGATAAGGGTAGTTTTTTATAGTTTTATAGTCTTATTGATGATGGCTAAATTAAGATATTAACAGGGATAAGGAGGAAGGATGATATATCCGATTGTAATTGTAGAGGACGATAAAAAGATTGCAAACATTATAAAAGTATATCTTGAAAGCAATGGCTTCAGGGTTGTTCATTTTGAAAGAGGAAGTGATGCCATTGATTTTGCACTAAAGGAAATTCCACTCCTTGTGATTCTCGATTT
>Ga0184631_10000217_pt1 | contig 12153 bp, 10 predicted proteins | sample PLM4_90_b1_FD_133160 | JGI IMG/M metagenome (GOLD analysis project Ga0184631, IMG submission 133160) | Groundwater sediment microbial communities from an aquifer in East River, Colorado, USA - PLM4_90_b1 | ecosystem: Environmental > Terrestrial > Soil > Riparian zone | place: USA: East River... | reverse complement strand
TTTAATGTACTGTTGTTTGAAATAATCACATCATCGGTAAGGTTATTTTTAACCCTGACCTTGAATGGTAAGATTTCAGATTTATCTACTTCTAAATTACCGATATTCCATGATACATTACTATTCCCATATACCCCTCCATCAGTAATAGAATATCCGATTATATCTGTAAATTCAGAGAAATTACTGTTTATTTCAACATTAGTAGCATTCATACTACCGGAATTTTTCACTGTCAGTTTATATTGTATAACATCGCCCATTCTCAGATTTCCGCCGTTTTCATCTATGGCTTCCAATTTAAAATCACTTAGATCAGGGCTGCTGTCTACAATATTTACCAGGCTTGTATTTATAACATCATTAAAAACATCTTTCCCTGCCTTATACTTAAATTTTACCTGGTCCAATCTGATTTCAGTGCTATTGTCCAGAGGTTTTTCTATCCCGACTATAAAATACAGTGAACCTTTATCATTTTTCCTGACATCTCCAACCTTAAAACCAAGTGTCTTATCATCACTTATTAAGATATCGTTGCGGTCCGATGATATAAAAAATGTATGCTCCGGAACTTCGGCCTCTACCACCAGATCCTCTACATCTCTATTTCCTGTATTCCCATAATTTACAATATATGTTATTTCATCACCTGGTTTTAAATGTCCACCCTTATCACTATATATAAAATTAAACTGTGTATTATCAAAATTTGGCTTTAAAAGATAGATCCTAAAATAATAATATGCAGATAATGAGGCGGCTATCAAAACAATGACCGAGACAGCAATATAGATCCATCTTCTAACTTTCTTTAAATAATTTATAGTTCTACCGGACATATATTTTATATCAATACTATTATCTATGATAAATGACAAACATCTTAGTATTATATCAAAAAGCTAACATGAAAATAAAGACTGCTGTATATAAATCTTTTTTTAATGATTATGCTAAAATTGTAAACACGGCTCATAAAATAGCCGTCAGGTATAAAACAGGTGTGCAAGATCTATATTGACGAATATATTTTTAGTGAAATAATATCAGCTTATGAAAATATTTCTTTTATTTACTGAAATAAATCAAAAATTCGGACCTTTATACTATCAGCACGGACTTGCTTCTATATCTGCAATGCTTAAAGAAAACGATTTCCGATCCGTTTCTCTAATACATTTTACCAGGGAACCTGATCTCGTTAAATGGGAAGCATATCTTGATGAACAAAAACCGGATATAATAGGTATTTATTCGACAGCTGAGCAGTTTTATTTTATTAAAAGACTTATCAGTAAAGTCCCTGAGGGTATATTCACTATCTGCGGAGGACCCCATCCTACATGTTACCCGACTTGTATTGAAGAAATCCCCCGGTTGGACGCACTCTGCATTGGAGAGGGAGAGTACCCGGTACTTGAACTGGCAAGAGCTTTGAAAGAAGGTAAGGATCACAGTAAGATAAAAAACCTCTGGGTTAGAAAAGGTGATGACATCATTCGAAACGAGACAAGGCCATTCATAGCTGATCTGGATGGACTTCCACCCGAGGACAGGGAGCTTTTTGACTATCAGGGTTCAATTGATAAATATGGCCTGGGGCAGGTACGGGTAATGACGACCAGAGGTTGTCCATACCAGTGTACTTACTGCGCAAATAAGCGCATTAGTAAATCCCAACCGGGATGTTATTTCCGTTTTCGTTCTGCAATGCACATAATGGATGAGTTAAGATATCTTGATAAAGAGTATAAATTCAATGAAATTTTCTTTGATGACGATATTTTTATGATAGACAAAAAAATCCGTAAGGAATTCTGTAAAAGATACCGGAGAGAAATCGGCAAACCCTTTATTTTTTGCGGACATATTGATACTTGTAATGAAGAAATGCTAAAAGAATTAAAAGGAGCAGGCGGACGCAGGATCGATTTTGGTTTGGAATCCGGAAATGAGGAATTGAGACAAAAGATCCTGAAGAGAAATATGACAAACAATAAAATCATAGAGACTACAAATATGGCCAAAAGAATAGGGTTTCAGATTAAGACCTTGAACATGGTAGGCCTTCCCGAGGAGACTATTGAGAGACATCTGGATACGGTTGATCTGAACAGTAAAATAAAACCTGATGTGGCAAGCATCTTCGTATTTTATCCTTATCCCGGGACAGAGTTATATGATTATTGTATCCACAAGGCCTATTTTGATCCAGACGAACCTCTGCCCAGGGGATATGTCTCACGGAGGAGTTCCTTGCTTAATCTCCAATATTTTTCCAGAAACGATATCGCGAGATGCTTTCAGAGATTTGGATTTCGTGTCTTTAAGGACTTTTCTCTGATAAAAGCCATAGGCTATGCTCTTATATATTCTAAGTACGGTGAGTTCTTGATGAGGGTGACTGTACGGCTCCGGAATATCATTGTAAAACTACTTCCTGGATTTTAACTCTTATTTAGTGCATAATATAAAACTTTTACAAGAATGATTCTTTTTATTTATTTTTTAAGGCGTTTCTCTTTAAAAGATATAGTATTTTCTCCTGATTGATCCTGATCCTTTTGATTGTATCTGCAAAAAGTCCGACGATAAACAATATTATCGAAATAAAAAGAAAAGTTCCTCCTACAAATCCGGACCAGATATTAGGATGAAATGATCCTATAGAGATATAAGTATATAATAAAATCGATCCGAAGAAGACACTTAATATAAAAAAGAAGAGAGCAACATAAGAAAAGAATGAGAAAGGCTTGTAATCCCTGTAAGTTTCAAGAATAATTTTTAAGGTATTTATTCCATATTTAAAAAGGTTAGAAGAAATTTTTGAAGTTCTCGCAGGAAAATACTTTACCTTGATAGGGATTTCTACAATCTTTAACCTTTTAAATGATAGATCGATAAATGTTTCCTGAGTATAGGTGAATCTTCCTTGGAGATTTAAAGAAAGCAGGGTCTTTTGCGAATATGCCCGAAATCCACATGACACATCATAGAATTTATTGCCAACCAGTTTACTTATGAAAATTGACATTAATTTATTTCCCCAGAACTTGGATAAAGGCATCCTGGGATAATAATTTTTGTCAATAAATCTGGAAGCCGTTACGAAATCGGCATTGTTTTCTATAATAGGTTTGATAAGTTTGGGAATATCCTGAGGATCGAATTGGCCATCTCCGTCGATGCTGACCATAGAATCGAAATTATTATCCAGAGCATATTGAAGGCCTTTACTAAATACCGAACCAACTCCCATATTAAAGTAATTTTTTATTACTGCAGCGCCTGAATCTTTTGCAGTTTTTACGGTATTATCTGTGCTGCCGTCATCGATAACAAGAATATGTACTTCGGATACATGGTCAAGTTTTTTCGGGACATTTTTGATTACTTTTTCTATTTTTTCTTCTTCGTTATATGCAGGAATCAAAACCAATAATTTTTTTAGCATATCAGTTTAATTATATTAATTTTCATGTTTTTTAATGTCAAAAAAGATTTAAATTACGGTAAATATTAAAATCAGTTTGAACAATTTTATAACTATAGTATAAAAAATAACAGGTTTTTTTATAATCTTTATTGGTTCTTCTTTATTGATGAATAATATCCGGACATAATGGTGGTTTCAATTGAAGAAATGGTCGGATTAAACACGTTTAGAAGACGGTTCTGCAAATGTAAAAATAACTTAATATTTAATTGATTTTAGTATAAAATGTGTTTCACAATATCAGTTAAATAGAGGTTTATCAAAGCAATATGAAAATGAAATTTGAAAGCTCCGATAAAAAATTTTTTTATATATTGATAATCATTCTTACCATCATTATTAATCTATTTACTATAATAGCCAGTAAGTATATAGGGGTAAACCTTGAATTTTCAAAAATTTTTGTTTTCTGGTTATCTGTTCTTATAATAACTTATAGTTTGAAATTTACTTTCTGGTTTTTTTTAAATAGAAAATTCCAGCTTTCATTTATATATCCTATTTTAAGCTTTAATTACTTTATTTCCTTATTTTTAGGGAAAATTTTATTTCAGGAAGATATCACCATAAAAAAAATAATAGGTTCGATAATAATAGTGATTGGGGTTTTTATTATAACTATGTCAAGTAAAAAACTGGAGGGTGTCTGATATATATGGCGCTCTATATTTCTCTGGCCATTCTAATTCAATTCCTTGTCGCTCTGTCGCAGGTTATTTTTAAGATAGGAGCTCTTAAAGTGGATTTTAAAAAACCTCTGGTTTATAATCTTAAAAATAAGTACATGCTGGCAAGTATATTTTTATTTATACTTGTTCCGTTTCTTTCCATTATCTCGATGAGGGTAATTGATTTCTCAGATTTTTATTCCTTTACTGCGTTGAGTTATGTTTTTATTATGTTATTTTGCTGGAAAATACTTAAAGAAGATATCGATAAATTGAGAATAATAGGAAATATTCTGGTAATTGCAGGAGTAATAATCTTTAACCTGTAAAATGCTGTCATAATTAATAAATTTTTAGGGAGCATAAATGTTGCAAAAAATAAAAAATATATTATTAAAAAGAAAAATAATAATATTTTCGGTTTTTTCTTTTTTAATCCCATTAGTAATATATATACTTACGTTGGAGCCCAAACTGGTCGGGGGAGATACAGGCTGGTATGCAAATCAAATTCCAGAAATGACCCTTATGGTCCCAACCGGATATCCAACCTTTTCAATGTTTTTAAAACTTTTTACGTATGTACCGATTGGTGATATTGCTTACAGACTTAACCTTTTTTCCGCGATATTCGGTGCCCTTACCACTCTATTTCTATTTTTGGCCATCAACAAACTGGTAAAAAATGAGTTTGTAAGCTTTATAAGTTCTATGATATTTGCCTTTATCGTACCTTTCTGGAGTGTTGCAAATAGATTGGAATTTGATACATTAAATACTTTTTTTATAATTCTTTTGATTTTCTCGGCTATTGTTTATTCCGAAAATAAGACAAGGAAATTTCTTTATTTCTTCTTTTTCTGTCTGGGTTTAAGTCTGACCAATCATCCTCTTACCTTTTTTATAGTACCGGCAATAGCCCTGTATGTCATTATTATAAATCCACGGATTTTTAAAAGTATAAAGGCAATTTTTATCAGCGTGGGTTTTTTTATCCTTCCTCTTTTATCTTATTTCTATCTTCTCATAAGATCCCTTCAGGGGTTCGGAGAGGTAAATACTTTACTGAGGTTATTCTACTATGTGACAGGTAGGGGAGTTACAGGGGAAATTCATGGTGGAAGTTTTGGTGATAAAGATATTTCATTGATTCTTAAGGTAATAAAGGATTATTTAAACATACTTTACGGCACTTATGGTATCCTGCTTATTATTATAGCGGTAATAGGATTTATCTTTTTAGTAAGAAAGAATAAGAAATTTGGTATCTGTACATTTCTCCTCATTATTTTTAATTTTATAGTACCGCCGTTATATATTGGCCATGCGAATCCAAATTATCTGCTGGGCCCCATGATTGTGATCTCCTTTTATATTGCATTCGGACTTTTATCGATACTGAACGGAGCGGTTTTTCTTTTTGATAAATCATTAAGAAAAAGAGAAATGTTAAAAATATACAGGTTTTTGAAATATTTTTTGATAGCGGTTATATTATTATTTTTTGTTTTTTTACCGCTTTCTTTTGTTCTGGAACATTATAATGAACTCGATCTTTCCGAACCCCTGCCTATTTACAGATTCTGGGACGAAGCTTTTAGTAATATGGAGAGTGGTTCCAGGGTGTATGTGTTTGTGAGGGCAGCAAATGTGGGGATGTTTGTGGATACATATGAATATGGTGAAAAAGAAATAGAATATATTTATCATACCAATCCCCGCTATACATTGGATGATATGATTGAAGGTCTTGAAAATGATATCCCGGTATATTTTGTTGGTAACAGCGGAGCACTAAGGTCCGTACTTAGTGCCGAACAAATAGGAAAGACCTATTACTGGGAAAGATACGACGAAACTTTAAGATTGTTTAAAGTCACGGAACCACTGATAAATATCGAAATCAGCTATACAAGTGATAGTTATACCAGAGAATTTGGTGAAAAATTCACTATTGAATATAGCATTAAAAACAAAAACAAAGAAAGCATTAAAATAAACTCTCTTGAGCTGGAACTTCCAGATAACATAAAACTTTTAAATGTCGATTCTGCCGGATATATCAACCAGTTTCCAGGTATAAGTAGTGGCATATATATGTGGGTAAGCGATTCATATGAGATAGAGGGGGAAGATGAGATAAATCTGATTGTAGAGCTAAGAGGTACGAGTCCCGGAAAATCTTTTATAAAATTCAGAGTAACAACCAGCGGGATTTATATAAGTTGTGATGATATTGAAATGGAGATAAAAAAATAATTTATTCTTTCAACTGTGTAAATATTCAGTTGTAATGGAAGATATAAAAGTCTAAAGTAAAACATTCTAATGGAAATCCTAAATAAAAATCTAAAAAAATTAATTTATATACTGGCAATATTCATTTGTGTGACCGTTATCTTTTTATTTTTTTCAGGTTGCTCTTTAAAGACCAAAATCAGTGGGGACGATACAGGGGGATTATTACCGTCATTTTCAGGATCCAGTATGGAAATCGTGGATTTGAATGGCGGCGACACATACCCGGGTGAAAGTCTGGAAGTAAATGTAAATATTGTAAATAGTGGGAATGTAGAGGCAAAAAATATAAAAGTGGATCTCATTTTACCGGATTTATTTGTATTGGGGGATGGAAAAACCGGATGGACTATAGATAATTTAGATGCAGGGGAAGAAATTTCTTTCGATACCAGTTTAAATTTAATTGGAAACATAACCGAAGACACGCAGGCCTCATTAGAATTGGAAATATCTTCGGATGAGGTGGATTCTTTTATAACTCCTGATTACAGTATACAGGTTTATGGCGTCAGGCCATTTGAGAGGAATTATATTCCGATAATAGGATTGCATGCAATAGAAGATCATATAGGGGAACCGATCGAACTATATACTGGACAATTCGATGAATTGTGCAGGATTTTAAAGGAAAATGGTTTTGAAACCATAACTTTTACCGATCTTTTGAATTACGTAGATTACGGGAAGGCACTGCCTGAAAAACCCGTAATAATAACTTCTGACGACGGATTCCAGGATGTTTACACAAATGGTTTCACCATACTTAAAAAATATGGATATAAGATGACAATTTTTCTGGTTACTGGGGCCATTGGGAATGCCGAAGCCGATAGAAAGACAAATAAATATTTCAATAAGAGGACAAATGTGATAAGGCCAATGCTTAACTGGTCCGAAATCATAGAAATGGATGAATACGGGTGTGAATTCCTGTCGCATACGGTAAACCATATTAGACTTGGTCTGGCTTCGGATGAAGAGTTCCTGGAAGAATTGAGACAATCAAAAAAAGACATAGAATCTCATCTGGGTAAAGAAGTTTTATTTTTTGCATGGCCATATGACAATTATTCTCCTTCGAAATGGCCACTGGTTGCAGATGCAGGATATAGAGGCGCCGTAAGGTATGGAAACGGTATAGAAGATATGAGGACCATAAATCTTTATGATATAAAAAGAGTTGAATTTAACAGCTATATCCCGCCAGTTCAATATGTAAGCTATTTAAAACTGGATGATAGTATCTCGATAGATTATTTAATAGATGAAAATATCAAAGAGGTTGACGAAGAATTCACAGTTGAATATACAATAAGGAACACGAATAAAGAGAATATTAAAATCAATTCACTTGAACTCACACTTCCGGATGATATCGAGCTTATAGAAGTCGACCCGGCCGGATATATAGATAAGTATCCCGGAATAAGCAATGGTACGTATATGTGGGTAAGCGATTCGTATATTGTTAGAAGTGAAAATGAAATAAATCTTATTTTGAAGCTTAAAGGAACTAATCCTGTAGAATCAATCATACAATTTAGAGTTGCATATAATGGAAGCTACATTGATTGTGATGATATTGAAATAGAGATAAAAGACTAAAAGCTTGATTTTAGGGTATTTTTTTACCGATGGGATGCATTACAGCCAGGCAGGCGCTGTGGTTGTGGCGCATATAGTTTTTAGTTATGTTTCTCAATATCTTGGTGATATTGGTCAGAGATTGTAGTATTATAAAAAGTATGTGTTTATTAAAGCATATTAAGGCATAGAAAAAAGCGAGGATGAATTTTGAGAATTCTTTTAATTATTTTTTCATTTATAAATACGGTTTTTTATGTTTTAGTTTATTCTTATTTCGACAATATTCTGGATGTTTTCGGAGTGACTGACCTATCTTCGGCGGCAATAAATTATATTAAATTGTTAGTTCTCCTGATTGTGGGTTTTTGTATAGGTATGATGGTAATGCTTTTATTGCGGTTAAAGATAAAGAAAAATCTTTTTAGTTTTAAGAATCTGCTCATTGTCGGGATTTTTCCGTTTATATGCCTGATACTTTCGGAGGGTTCCATAACCAGCTTTATCATAAATAAACTCTTCAATTCAAGTGAGAGATTGAGCGAACTGGCATTCTATCTTTTTTCAAGGCAAACAATATGGTCCTTATGGCTTGGATTTGCCATAGGCACATCCATCCGGTTCAGTTTTTTAAAAAAGGAATATAAACATTTGTCGGTTGAGAAACCCGAACAGAAAAATTCGGAATCCAAATTGATTACTGTGCCTGATACAGAAAGTAAGGATCAGAATCATTCCCTGCAGCATTAGTCAGTCTCACAGGATTCGAACCATCGGGACTGATGGCAAATAATTCCTGTTGACCATCGATGGTGCATTCGAAAGCTATAAACGTATTATCCGGAGAAAAGGCGGGATGGCCGCAGTTCACCAGTGAACCTGAAACCATTTTTATGTTCCCTCCGCTTCCATCCATGGTATAGATAAAAGTATTATTACCTTCGTAACCCATAAAAGTAATCAACTTGCCATCTATGGAAATAGCAGGAACCCTTTTCCTCATACTGATATCGGAAATACGTTTCGAATTTTCTCCATTATAATCCATTACATACAGATCTTCGCTTCCGCTGTTCCCGGATTCAAAAATGATTTTATTCTGGAAAGAATGACCGGCCGGGTGCCAATCATAGATATTGGGATTGAATGTCAGGCGTTTAAGATTGCTTCCATTGCTATTTATTTTGTATATTTCCCAGTCACCATCCTGGTAAACTTCAAAAAATATAAACCTTCCATCAAAGGACCAGGTTGGATATCCGCTGCTCCATGGATTATTGGTGAGCCGTGTCTTATCGGTTCCGTCCCAGTTCATGACCATGATCTGCCAGATGCCATTGATATCGGAAGTATAGGCAATCTTTTTTCCATCGGGTGAAACTGCAGGATAGTTATCCTTTCCGGGATGGTCCGTAAGCTGAATGAGTTCGGAACCATCCAGATTCATACTGTATATATCTTCGCTGCCGTTTCTATCGGAAGTAAAGATTATTTTCTTAACGGTATATTCTATATCCAGGCTTCTTGGGCCAGCCTGTAAAAAGTCATCTTTACTTATGGCCCAGCCGCTTATCTCTATGGATCTGTCATTTAGAATAGCTTCTTCTAACGAAAAGATAACTTCCGGTTCTTTTTCTTCACCTTCCATCTTGATATTTCTTAAACCCAGATAATAAGCTCCGGAATTGGAGAAAGAATAAATATATAGAGTATTCTCGCTGTCTGCTTCAAATCCACTTGCATCAAAGTCAAGAGAATAACCTGAGTTTATATAATTTGCGTTTCCAAGTGCATTGGCTACATCCTGTCTCTCAAATCCGTAATCTGCCTCTCCCAAAAATTTCCCAAAATCCTTTGGACCGTTCAAATAAATCTCCACCCTGTCGATCCCGGTATTTTCGCTGTAACTGGTGTCAACGGACCAGCCTGAAATTCTTACACTCGATTTATTGGCTTCGGTTATTACTTCATTTTCCTTGGGACTGTCGAGGGATAATTTGATATTAGCATCAAGAATTTCTTCTCCATCGATTTTTATTTTTTCTCTGATATAGTTCCATCCATATTTTGGTATCAGTGCATATACATAAAGATAATGAGTAGAACCTGGAACAATTGTGTAATTTTCATTATCGATTGCCAGACGATAACCAGTTTTTGAGAGATTTTCCCCATAAATCATACGAGCCTGCTCGGAGGTCAGGCCGTATTCTGCTTCCCCCAGTAGAATACCGCTTTTTCTGTTTCCATCAAGATAAACTTCTATGACGGCAATTTTATCCGGGTTAGCCTCCTCCTCTGGTTTTTCTTCTGTTGTCGTTTCAGGTTCCGATTTTTCCTCAACAGTTGTATCAGGTGGTTCCGGTTCAGTTACTTCCTCCGCTGGAGATGCTTTACCATGGATATATCTAATTATCACAAATCCGAAAATGCCTGCGGCTATTACAGACAAAATTATAATAATTATTACTGCTGTTCTCATACTATCTAACTTTTAATTGTCCTGATATTTTTCTTAAAAAATATACTTTTTTATATGCTGTTTTTAATTATATGATTTATTCGACTCTGCATATATATTTTGAGTTTTATAGTATAACAGAATGCAGGATTAATTGAAATTAATATCCTTTTAAGGTTAGCATCTAAAATTCCGTGATGAACTTATCTTCAAATCTCTTATTCCAGTAATCATCCCATTCTCCATTTATTTTAAGTAACCTTAATCTGAGCATCTTAGCTGCATTTGTCTCATACCAGCTCATACCTCTTAGTTTAAATCTTCTGGCAACTAAAATATCGACTGTTTTTTCTACTGCACCTGAACCCAGTATTCCAACCTTTTTATAGTTTTCTATTCCATCAGCATTTGACCTTATATATTTAAAAAGATCTTTTAACTTACCTGACCTGTCCGGGTCTCTACAACGGGCTATGTCAAGACCTACATTTTTAAGAAGAGCAGCCGCTTCGCCATAATAGGCAAGTTCACAAAGTGTATCTGCAAGTTCGGCAGCTTCCTTTCCATATGCTAAATTTATATTTTTCTTTAAGTGCCAGAGATCGAGTAAGTATATGGCTTGGCCAAACATTTCCTTTTGTAGCTTTTTTATCCAGGGCATTCCGTCAGCTACAAATATTACCTTACCAGCACCAAATACGCCCATCTTATGGCAGGCAATGTAGAAGTTCTGTTTAAAGATTTCTAAGCTGTCAAGAGTCGCATATACATTTTTATCAAGTATTAAGTTTCTTGTCTTAGATACTTTTGCAGATTGGGAATATATTATTCCTACCTTTGTATCCATCCAGGACTTTGTATACCTGTCATTTATTCCTGTTGAATCTACCTGGACTATAGCAAGACTCTTTTTTGCAATCTCAGCTGGAAAGGTTGCAGACTTTTCAAATGCAGCAACTCTTTGCTCTTCATCTTGAGCTAGGAGCTTAGCTCCTTCCACTGAAACAATACCCGCTATTTTCTGTGGGCTTATCTCAATATGTGCAAGTTTTTCCATATACTTTGATGTTTTTGCATATGGAAGATCAGTTACCATATCAAGAATTGCCTCAGTTGCCCGCATACTGTGCTTGGTGCCATTGGGCATACCTAAAACTCTGTCCAGTGGATAGTAATTGGCCCCGCAATGCTTGCAAAGCATTCTTGTTCTTTTATAGGTAACTTTGCCACCAAGCATGGCAACTGTTCTTGTCTCGCTTCCATTTTTTACAAGAGATGCACCGCAGGTGCACATAGCAGCTCTTACTGATTGCTTTTCAATACTTGCAAAAATATCTTTTATTATCTTTTCAAAGATCTCCTGTCTTAGGTCAATAGCTTTTTTCTCTATGTGGTTTAAGCTAAAATTCTCAAGGCTTACATTGACATTTCCCAGCCTTAATTCTATGCTTTTCATATGGCCCCCTCTTATTAAGTTGTCTTCTTATTAACAACTATTTTAAAGTAGGGGCCTATTAATTTCTATTTATTCATCACGGAATAATAGATGCTTCCTTGAAATGGTAAAAGCTCTAATAGCCTAGCTCACTAAGCTTATCTTCTCCAAGACCAAAATAGTGCCCCAACTCATGAAGGAC
>Ga0184631_10000216_pt1 | contig 12157 bp, 11 predicted proteins | sample PLM4_90_b1_FD_133160 | JGI IMG/M metagenome (GOLD analysis project Ga0184631, IMG submission 133160) | Groundwater sediment microbial communities from an aquifer in East River, Colorado, USA - PLM4_90_b1 | ecosystem: Environmental > Terrestrial > Soil > Riparian zone | place: USA: East River... | reverse complement strand
TTTAACACTAATCTCCAGCTGGAGCAGTATAAAAAATAAAGTAAAAGAATTCACTTTCTTTATGCTGTTTCTTGAAATAGGAATGCTTGGTGTATTCGCTTCACTGGATATGTTTTTGTTTTACGTATTCTGGGAAGCAATGTTGATCCCAATGTATTTTATTATTGGAATATGGGGCGGTGAAAGAAGAATTTATGCATCGATAAAGTTTTTCATTTATACAATGGCTGGAAGCCTGCTGATGCTTGTTGCAATTATCTGGCTTGTCGTTTACTCTGCTGATATGCTGGGTGGTTTTACAACTAATCTTCTCGATTTATATAAAACAGGACCAACCATTGATACAACAATCCAGGGATATTTATTTCTTGCATTCGCATTAAGTTTTGCAATCAAAGTTCCGCTGTTTCCATTCCATACGTGGTTGCCCGATGCGCATGTTGAAGCTCCAACTGCCGGCAGCGTTATTCTTGCAGGTGTTTTACTTAAGATGGGTACTTATGGATTTTTAAGATTCAATCTTCCTTTGTTTCCGCAAGCTTCGATTGATTATGCTGGTTTTATTTCTGTACTGGCTGTAATAGGAATTATTTATGGTGCACTCGTTGCTATGGTTCAAACAGATATGAAAAAGCTTGTGGCTTATTCTTCTGTTTCGCATTTGGGATTTGTCATGCTCGGAATTTTTGCACTGAACCAGGAAGCTGTGCAAGGTGCGGTTATACAGATGATCAATCACGGTTTATCAACAGGGGCACTCTTCCTTTTAGTTGGAATGATTTACGAAAGAACTCATACAAGAAAGATTGCTGACTATGGTGGCATTGCTAAAGTAGTTCCATATTTTTCATTTGCTTTGCTTTTCACCTCACTTTCTTCGATTGGCTTGCCGGGACTTAATGGATTCGTTGGCGAATTTCTGATTCTAACTGGAGCGTTTAAATCAACTGTCCTCGGCAGTTGGTGGTTCACAGTATTTGCTGCAACGGGAGTGATCTTCGCTGCTGTTTATCTTCTTTGGATGTATAAGAAAGTTGTCTTTGGTGAAGTTACTAATGCAAATATGAATTCTGTTACAGATTTGAATTTCCGTGAGAAATTAATTCTTGTCCCGATATTCATTTTTATTGTGTGGATTGGGATTTATCCTTCAACCTTTTTAAAGGTTAGTGATAAAACTTCCGAAAATATAATTAAGATGGTAACTTCACCAGAAAATCAACTACCAATAAATGAGACTGATGTACCTTGATATCTATATAAAAATTAAGACATTATTATTGAGTAAGTATGTTTAGCAGTATTCAGGAATTCTATAATATGCTACCGCTTGTTATCGTCGGAAGCGGAATAGTCGTATCTGTTCTCATCGAAATGTATTCGCAGAAAAGCGAATCAATTTTACCCTGGTTTTCAATATTAGTCTTTCTTTCTGCGGGATTTTATTCTTTACTTACTGTAGCAAATGAATCTATAGTTCTTCAGAATATGCTCGCCACCGGCGGCATTGCAAACATCTTCTATTTTATTTTTAACATTGGTGCTGCACTGGTCTGTCTGCTTTCCATTGATTACACAAAGAAATATGGAATCAATTACGGAGAATATTACATACTGATACAAAACTCCGTTCTTGGTATGATGATGATGGCTGGCGCAAAAAATTTATTTGTAATTTTTCTTGGGCTGGAAGTTATGTCTGTTTGCTTTTATGTCCTTGCTGGTGTCAATAGGAAAAAAGAAAAAGCAATCGAGGCTTCGCTTAAATATTTTCTGCTTGGCTCATTTGCCACCGGATTTTTAGTTTATGGAATCGCACTCATTTATGGTTCTGCACAAACCACCTCCATTGATGTGATTACCGCAAGATTTGCTGAATACTCCAGCAATATTATTTTTCTGGTTGGCATACTACTTTTCCTAATAGGCTTTTCCTTCAAGATCGCTGCATTTCCATTCCATATGTGGGTCCCGGATGTTTATGAAGGAGCACCAACGACCGTTACAGGTTTATTTTCTACAATTGGAAAAGCAGCAGCATTTGCGGCCATCATAGCAACTTTAAGTGCGCTGTTTTCCGGTGAAAGCACCAGTATGTTTCTGCCATACTTAGCTGTGCTTTCAATTTTTTCAATGCTGTTCGGAAGCATCGTTGCTATTGCACAAAGTAATTTTAAACGAATGCTTGCCTATTCATCTATTTCTCACGCAGGATATATTCTGATTGGGCTGGCAGCAGGAACAAGCACAGGTGTTGCAGGAGTTGTTTTTTACCTGGCTGTCTATACGTTTATGAATTTAGCAGCATTTGGAATTATCGCCTTAGTTGAAGGAGAGAATGATATTAATCTTGATATTAATTCATATGCAGGTTTAGGTACAAAAAGTCCGGTGCTTGCGGCTCTATTGGCAATAATAATGTTTTCTCTTGCAGGGCTTCCGCCTTTAGCAGGTTTTTTTGCCAAGTATTATGTTTTTATCGCTGCAATAAAATCCGGGTTAACATGGCTTGCAATACTTGGAATTATTTCCAGTGTGATCAGTGTATATTTTTATTTAAGGATTGTTGTGCTTATGTATTTCAAAGAAGCTGAAGGAGAAGTCCCATATTCAAAAAGCTTGACCGGATTTTTTGGTGTTGCAATTGCTGTGCTTCTTGTGATATTGCTTGGTATAATTCCAGGTTCATTACTGGATTTGATTACTTCTTATCTTTAATTTGTCCTGGTTCACTTAGAATATTTTCTTAATTTTTTTACTTAGATGATTCCGCTTTACTCCACAAAACAAATACGGCAGGTTGACGAATACGCCATCAACAAAATGGGAATACCCGGCGTAGTTTTAATGGAGAATGCCTCACGGGAAATCTTTCAGAAAATATATGGAAGAATCGAACATCTGGATTGGCCTAAGATTGGCTTTGTATGCGGAAAGGGAAACAATGGTGGTGATGGCTTTGCTGCTGCACGACATTTTTCCAATGATGGATACGAAGTTGTTGTTATCTATCTCGGAACAGAGAAAGAGATGTCGGAGGATTGCAGATTCAACTATCAGGTATTAAAAAAGCTTTCTTTATCAAATAAGAAAATATCATTAAAAAAGTTCAACTCGATTTTTTATCTCAACTCATTGAAAGGTTGCAAGATCATTTGCGATGCATTGCTTGGCAGCGGCAGTCAGGGTTCTCTCCGTGAACCATATCTTTCAATAATTAATTATCTAAATAAACTAAAAGCAATTAAAGTAGCTATCGATATTCCAGCAGGATTGAACGCTGATTCCGGTTACGCAGAAATTTCTTTTAATGCTGATTTTACAATTACTCTTGGTCAGTTGAAAAAAGGATTATTTTTTGGAGATGGGTATGTTTGTTCTGGTGAGGTAGAAAAAGGAGGAATCGGCATTCCTGATTCTCTTTATGATAATTTTACTTTAAATGAATTTCTTATCGAACCTGAAGATGCGCTTAATGGATTACCAATTAAAGCGAAGAATCTTCATAAATACTCTGCTGGAAAAGTTTTAACGTTTGCTGGTTCAGGTTCTTTACCAGGCGCAGCGGTATTGACATCAACATCTGCATTAAAAATCGGTGCTGGCGCATCAATTCTATGCTTTCCAAAATCTATTCGTGAGTTAATTCATAAAAAATTAAATGAAGTTGTTGTTAAAACTTATGAAGATAATGGAAGAGAATACTTATCAGAAAAAAATATTGATGAGTTAAGTGATAAAATTATATGGTCAGATGTTGTTGCGATTGGTCCCGGTCTTGGCAGAGAAAAGGAAACTCAAAGAGCAGTTATAACATTTCTTAAAAAATTCAGTTCGAAAATAAAAGTAATTGACGCAGATGCCATATTTGCTTTGGGGCAGGGCAGATATAAAAAATTAAATCTCAAAAACTCAGTGCTCACTCCTCATCACGCTGAATTTGCTTATTTAGTCAGTATTTCAAATTCAGAGTTGAAAAAAGATATTCTGAAATTCGGAAAATTATTCGTAAAAAAAACCGGTGCATACCTGGTTCTGAAAGGTGCGCCTACAATTATTTTTACCCCAGAAGGAGATGCTCTGATAAATACAACAGGCAATCCAGCACTTGCAAAATTTGGAACAGGAGATGTACTCACTGGATTTATTGCCGGATTATTGGCTCAACAAAAAGATATTGAGAAAGCAATTGTAACGGCGGTTTATCTTCATAGCCTTGCAGCAGATTTCCTCGCTGAAAAAAGAACGAAGCTGAATATTCTTGCCACTGACATTCAAAATTACATTCCTCAAACAATAAAATTCCTGGAAAATTCTGTTGTTTGAATATCTTGAAAAAAGAAAAGTATGGTTTGTCTATACCCCATTAGTTATCTACTGGTTGATATTATTTATAGCAACTACTATTCCGGTTGAGAGATTGCCTAGTATAGGTTTTACTGATAAAATAAATCACTTCATTGCATATTTTATACTGGCTGTTATGGTAAACCTTACGCTGATATTTCAGAGAAAGTCCCGTTTACTTTTTGAAAAAGCTTCCATTGCAACAATTATCATCTGCTTGTTTTATGGTGCTGTGGATGAGCTTCATCAGATTCTTGTTCCGGGTCGCTTTGCCGAAACACTGGATTGGGTTGCTGATGCTTTAGGTACCATTTCCGGAGTTTTGATTGTTATTTTTTTAATTAACAAGCTAAGGTACAACCTGGAATTTAAATAAGCACCGATTCTTGAAGTCAACGGGCTGTTAGTGATGATCTGATATTAAAATAAAATTTTTGCACGGTAAGCGATGAAGTAAATCTCTAAAGGTTCAGTTATCCATTCGTGTCAAATTTAAACTTCAGTAATTTTTAAGGCGTTCATAGGACGTCTTTTTTATTTTCAACAAACCTTTAGCTAAATATTTTTGTAATTAAAAATCTATCAAATGATTGCCCGCAATTGTTATTTGATATTGCTTATTGTCTGATTAGCTTTAAAAGTGTGTTTAGTTACTTTTAATCAATTTGTGTCAACTAAAAAAGAATTATTTCTGCACTTAAATAAATAGATTGTAAAATCTTTTATTGATTCTTCTGCTATGCCAAAGAATTCTCAAAAAAAATATTTTGTTATGATAACTATTCTATTGCTTGCTCAGTTAATTTTCCTGTTCATTGTAAAGTATGTGAACCAGGATCTTCCATTAAACTATTTTTCAATGGCAAAAACAGGAAACATTTTCAACTTGTTGATTTATGTGGGAATTATCATAGGGATTTTTATCAGTTCGAGAAAAAATGAGTTGGTAATTACAAGAAAATCTCTAACGGCATTTATACTGATAAGCTGGATTTTACTTGTCATCTCATTCATTACAACTAAAATTAATATTATCTCAGAAAGTGTTTATATAGTGAAGCTACCAGGAGATAAAGTGCTTACCGGTTTGCTATTTTTATTATACTTAATGACAATGTTCTTTTTTTTGATTTTTGTCTGGACAAGAACATTCAGTAAGCACAAATCAACTATCCTTGGAAATATATTTAGTACAATCTTTATGCTCGTTCTTTTCCTTGTTTTAACTATAATTTATATTGATAATGTAGCTTATACGTCAGGAAGGTGGAGGCTGATGAAAAGCCCTAAAAATATTGCAGTTGTGTTGGGGGCGGCAGTTTGGAGCGGAAATATTCCAAGCCCTACATTATCCTCAAGAGTTGACAAAGCTCTGGAATTGCTTGACCGGGGATTTGTAGGAAAAATTGTACTTACGGGCGGTAAAGCTCCCGGTGAACTTCCTGAATCAGAAGTTGCTTATGAATATGCAAGAGTTAAGGGAGTTGATACTTCAAAAGTAATTATTGAAACATTAACATCTTCCACCAATGACCAAATGAGATGGATAAAGAATAATCTTTTAACCTATGGTAAATCATCAGCAGATATTATTTTAATATCCGACTCTTATCACCTTCCAAGAGCAATTGAAATCAGTAAATTTTTTAATTTGAATGTAAAGGTTGCTGAATCCGTTCACAAACAGGATTTTAAAAACAAACTGTATAATAAGATTAGAGAAAGTATTGCTTTATTTAATTTCTGGAATTTTGCTTTGTAAGTAAACAGTTTTAATATTAGTAATAGAAATCTATACCGACTAGTAAAATTTGATTTTGTTCTTAAAATGATGACAAATAAATCAAAACGAAGAATTGTCAGGGAGAAGGTTTTGCAAATCCTCTATGCCTACGAACTGAATGAAGAATCGCTTGAGCCTCTTTCAGTAGAAATCCTTAAAGAAGTTACCGATGAAGCCGACAAAACATTTGCACGTGAGCTTATCAGGATAGTGCTTTCAAATGTTGTAGATCTTGACAAAAGGATAATGCAGCGAGTTGCAAATTGGGAAATGAACCGGATTGCTTTGATTGATAAACTTCTGCTAAGAATAGGCATTTGTGAACTGCTTCATTTTCCTGATATCCCTCCTAAAGTATCAATTAATGAATCAATAGAAATTGCTAAAGAATACAGCACAGCAGGCAGTGCAAAATTCATCAACGGAATTCTTGATGCTATTCTTGCTGAAGAAAAGAAAGAAGGCAGGATGAACAAAACGGGCAGAGGGCTTGTCGAAGAATCAATCTCACCTTCAAGGCAGTAACGTATGAAAGAAAAAGGAAGAGTATTTGTCTGGACCCTCTTCGATTTTGCCAATACATCTTTTTCAATAATTGTTATAACATTTCTCTATGCGGTTTACTTCAAGAAGACAGTTGCCGGAAACGAAGCTATAGGCGATTTATACTGGAGCATCAGCACAAGTATTGCGATGATTATCACAGCTTTCATTGCACCGTTGCTTGGTGCAATTGCCGACTACAGCGCCGGTAAAAAAAGATTTCTTCTCTTCTTCACTCTTCTTTGTATTCTTGGAACAGCCTCGCTTTACTTCATCGGACCCGGGCAAATATTCTGGGGAATTTTTCTATTTGTGCTGGCAAATGTTGGCTTTGAAGCCGGACTTGTTTTCTACGACGCGTTCCTTCCTGAGATAACAGTTCCTAAAAATTACGGAAGAGTTAGTGGATATGGTTTTGGTATGGGTTACCTCGGTTCGCTGGCAACGCTGGCAATAGTTTATCCCTTCATCCAGGCTTCAATGGTTAAAGAAACTTTTCCTGTAGCTGCATTATTCTTTTTGGTTTTTTCTCTGCCGCTGTTTTTCTTTTTGAAGGAGACCAGGAATAAAGTTAAGCGCACAGAATCATTTGCGGCAATCGGATTGGAGAGAGTATGGGCCACATTGACCCATCTTAAATACTATAAAAACCTTGCGATCTTTCTGGTGGCTTATTTCTTCTACATTGAAGGAGTGAACACAGTTATCTTTTTCTCCGGAAATTATGCAAGCACAACGCTTAGCTTTACAGAGATGGAACTGCTAATTTTCTTTATTGTGGTTCAGACGACGGCTATAGCGGGTTCTGTTCTATTAGGAATTCTAGCAGACAAAATCGGGCAGAAGAAAACAATTGTTATCAGCCTGTTTATGTGGCTTGTAACGGTTGCTCTTGCATATTTTATTTACGATAAGAACGGATTTTATGTAGTCGGCTTAATAGCCGGCGCAGCGATGGGTTCCTGCCAGTCTGCAAGCCGCAGTTTAATGAGCAAGCTCACTCCGCCGGAAAAGAAAACAGAATTCTTTGGCTTCTACTCTTTCTTCGGAAAAAGCTCTGCAGTAATCGGGCCTTTGGTATTTGGACTGGTCAGCTTTCTCTCAGGCAATCAACGAATTGCTATTATTTCCATCGCATTCTTTTTTATTGTGGGATTGCTGATACTCATGAAGGTGAAAGATCCGCAGATTCAAATAGAAAATAAAAACGTAGGAACTTGACCTGCTTACAAGGCAGGCAGGTTTATCAAGTTTATTTTGAATCCGTTGGACAACACGAGCGCCAAGATATATCTGCAAATGACTGAGGCTGATAGGCAGCTGATTAATAAAGATTATTAACAATACCGATAGGTAACTAGAGAAAATAATATGGAAATGAAAGACATTCCCTTTGGAGTTACTGATTGGGAAAAAATTGAGAAAGTAGAACACAAAGGAGAACAAGGAACCTCATTCTGGAGAACACGACAGTTTGGAAATATCAGAGTCCGCATTGTAGATTATTCACCAGGTTATATGGCAGATCATTGGTGTTCAAAGGGTCATATATTGTTTTGCCTGGAAGGTGAATTAAACACCGAAACTAAAGATGGTAAAAGACATATTCTAAAATCCGGAATGAGTTATCAGGTTGCAGATAATGATATGCCGCATCGTTCATCAACAAAAACGGGTGCAAAGTTATTCATAGTTGATTAATGCAGACTTGCAGAATATTTAACGCAAGTTCATATTAGAAAATAATAACACGGCTACCCAAAAGGATTTTTTATAATAGTTAAATATTCAAACCGGATTTTTATGCACATCAGGACTGCAAACGAAAATGATTTTACACATATAGTTAAGATTTACAACCACGCAGTGGATGAAAAATTTGCAACTGCAGATACAGATTATGTTACGGTTGAATCAAGAAAAGAATGGTTTGCGCAGCACTCGCCTCAAACATATCCTATCTATGTTGCAGAAGAGAATGGTGAAATAATTGGTTGGTGTTCTTTAAGTCCGCATAGACCCGGAAGAAAAGCGTTGAGAACTGTAGCCGAGATTAGTTACTACATTCACAAAGATCTCAGAAGAAAGGGTGTTGCCAATGCACTGATCACTCAAACTATTGAATCAGCAAAAACTCTTGGTTTTAATAATTTAATTTCTATACTGCTTGATTTAAACCAGGCAAGTATTTACATTCTTGAAAAATTCGGCTTTGAAAAATGGGGACACTTACCAGAAGTTGCCGAGGTTGATGGAGTAATTTGTGGTCAGTATATTTATGGTAGAAAGTTGTCTGGCAGATAATTTTTAAAGTCAAAATAACCGGAGAATCAATATGCGATACAGTATCTATAGTTTGTTAATATTGCTTTCATTTACTTTATCAATTATGGCCCAGGACGAACGGGCAACCAAATCGAAATACGATGTCTTCTCATTTGATAAAGAAGTTATACTTCCCGGAACTCCAGATGTGATATTTGATGCAGTAACAGGCGATCTCAGTGGCTGGTGGGATCATTCCTTTACAGATAATCCAAAAGAATTTTTTATTGAACCAGTACCAGGCGGTGGCTTCTGGGAAATTTTTGATGATGAAGGAAACGGCGTTCTGCATGCAACAGTTATTTATGCGGACAGGGGAAAGATGCTTCGGTTTGATGGACCACTAGGATTATCAGGAAAAGCAATTCAGATTGTAACTACATATCAGTTTGAACCGGTTGGAACTGATTCAACATTGTTTAAAGTTTCAGTTCACGCAGCCGGCGAAGTTGAAGATGGTCTTCCCGCAATTGTCGAACGAGTTTGGGAACATTTTATTTATGAGCAGCTTGAACCGTATATAAAATCGGGCAAGCATCTGGAGGTGAAATAAACATAAGGATTTATATGCGAGCACAATTAGAAATCTCTTTGCTGATTACTTCAAAAGAACCTGTTCTCCGATCTGCCGTGGCGGACTAGCGAAGGAGGATCATTTTTTTAGTGGAGAAAAAGTTGTTTGTGGAAAGTGTATAGAAATAAACTCCGCTCGTCAGATTCCGGCCTACGCCGGAATGACTATCGAATTCAACATTATACTCCCCAGCAGATTTTTGTGCATCAACCAAAGTTGCTACTTCGTTTCCTAATACATTATAAACCTTTAAACTTACAAATCCACCTTCAGTAATCCGAAATCTGATATTTGTAGTTGGATTAAATGGGTTCGGATAATTCTGATAAAGAACAAAATCCTCTGGTTGATGATTTTCAGTTTGAACATATACGGGATTATCAATAACGTGAAGTACAAAATTTTCTCCAAAGTTCCATTGATCGAGATTGCTTGGTATACTGTCCCAGTTTACACTGTTTGCAACCGAATATATGGTATCTATCAGTAAGCTGTCAGGAGCGGTATAGAAAAAATTCCAAGCAACAGTATCATCCTGAAATGGATTTGGTGATGTGTGTGTTAATTCACCAGATATAACTTGAGTTAATGTATCAACCGAATCCAGTTCACCGAAGTAACTTGCTATATTAAATCCGCCCGCTACAGCCGGACCTCCTGTCATTAAAAGTTTAAACTGAACAGTACTATTTATGAAAACACTATCAGGGCCTTCTATCCAAACAATAGCTGAATCCGTTGGACTTAAATCATGGCATACACATCCGACTCCACCATCCTTTTTTGTAAGACCAACAATCCCGTGCATTTCATCTATGTTCGCATAAATTATTATTGAGAGGAAAGCAATTGCAAGCAGTAAATTTATTTTCATTGATTATCTCCGATATAAAAAAAGTCCCATATTTACGGGACTTCATTTTAAAGTAAACTTATTATTTGATCAAACTTTGCAAACTGGAATTATCGAAGCAACAACATCTTTTTTGTTGAAACAAAGTTTGCACCATTTATTCCTTTTGCTTCAAGCGTGTAAATGTATGCACCACTCGATAAGTCTTGTGCATTAAATTCAACATTGTGGCTGCCTGCTTGAAAATTATTTTTAGCAATCTGAGCTACTTCCTGACCAATCATATTAAAAAGTTTGATTGTCACATTTGATTCAACAGGTAAAGAAAAAGAAATAGTTGTCGAAGGATTAAACGGATTTGGATGATTCTGATTAAGCACGAAAGTGTTTGGAACAGGACCCGTTACTTCAACTGAGTTGTAAATTGTAGAAGTTCCATCGAAATCAATTTGCTTTAGTCTGTAGTATTGAACTCCTGCTGCAACATCAGATATCATGAACGAATAAGATTTCATTTCGGTTGTAGTTCCGAAGCCGGGGACAAATCCTACTTTTGTGAAAGTTTGGTTGTCAAGGCTCAGTTCAATGTCAAATCCCTGGTTGTTTAATTCACTTGCTGTGGTCCAATTCAAAATAACATCTCTATCAACTAGTTGAGCGCTAAAGGATGCAAGCTCTACAGGAATAAAATATTGCGACTCTAATTTATAAAAACCAGCTTCTTGAGCGGCAAACTGATTCATCGAGTCTATAATTGCTATTTGATAATTTTGAGAATTGATATTGATTATTGTCCACGTTTGTCCTCCATTTCTGGATCTCCAAGTTCCCTGACCGCAGGAATAACATCCAGCAATCACAACGTTTCCATCTGTTGGCTGAACGTGAACTCCCCACATATTTTGACCATTAAATCCGGATTGCAGAGTCCAGGTATCACCATAGTTTGTTGATTTTAATAATCCACCACCACCACTCCATTTTGTAGCCCAGGCAACTCCGGGATTAGTATAATCAACTGCAATTGTGGGTATTTCACCACTTGTAGAATACTTTTGAGACCAGTTTAGACCATAATCCGTACTTTTAAATATTCCAGTTAAATTATCACCAATTAAAATGATGCTTGTATCAGGAAAGACTTCAATGTCACAGGGTGCTGAATTTGAGCCGGTATTTGATGACAGTATTATCCAGGTATTACCAAAATCAGGTGAACGTAAAAAATTTACATCGTTCATAGTGTAAATAGAATCTGGATGAGACGGATCTTCAGTCATTGGAATTCCGAAATAAGAAAAAGTAGCATTATTAAGTGAAGTTGTCCACGTCTGACCATCATTTGTGGTTTTCATAATTTTGTCAGGCGATGATTCTATGGCAACAAGGTAGGTACCGGGATTATTGTCATCCAGCAAAATGCATTTAATTTCAGATGAACCGGGAACGCTGGTACCGGTTACAAAAAATGTTTCTCCGCGATCGGTACTTTTGTAAATCGTTGCACCGGAGCCAAAATAAACTATGTCCGGATTGAACTTGTTGTAATCGATTGGGCCACCGAGACTACCACCTGATTGCTTCAAAACCCATTCATATGCAGGCTGTGCATTCGCTAAGGATAGGAAAATCGATAACGCAAAAATTACTGTTGAAAGGTATTTCATTATTACTCCGTTTATTAATAATTGGGTAAGCGTTGAAAAGAATTACGTCCAAATTACGCATTAGT
>Ga0184631_10000215_pt1 | contig 12159 bp, 11 predicted proteins | sample PLM4_90_b1_FD_133160 | JGI IMG/M metagenome (GOLD analysis project Ga0184631, IMG submission 133160) | Groundwater sediment microbial communities from an aquifer in East River, Colorado, USA - PLM4_90_b1 | ecosystem: Environmental > Terrestrial > Soil > Riparian zone | place: USA: East River... | reverse complement strand
GTCGCCGCAAAGCGGTTTTACCGCCTCGACCCTCGATAGTACGCCCGGTCTGGAATGGATCATGCCGCTCCCGCCCGAAACGGGACAGAACCTTGCCCAGGCAGAGGTCATTATCGACCTTGGCTACGGGATCAAGGACCAGTCAGGGCTCACGCTCGCGCGCGAACTCGGGGAAAAACTAAAAGCCTTGGGCCTTGCCCCTGTGTTCGGCGCCACGCGCAAAGTAACGCAGGACTTGAAGCTCCAACCGCTGGAAGCCCAAATCGGCCAGACCGGTGTGCGGGTGAACCCGAAACTCATCATCGCCCTCGGCATCTCCGGAGCTCCGCAGCATATCGACTATCTCGGCACGCGCGCCGAGATCTTCTGCTTTAATAAGGATGCAGACGCCCCGCTCATGAAGCTGGGCCAGACACGATCCGTCCCGCGCGTTCACCCAATCGAGGGAGACCTGTTCGTGACAATACGACAGCTGATCAGTCTCCTGTCGCAGACGTAGGGGCGGCCTCAAGATGACGCTCTCATCTGGACATTCACGAGGTTTATTTTTAAAAAATTAAATGGGAGGTCGTACAAGCAGGAAATAAAGGATGATTCGTTCAAGGATTATGTGTAGGCCGTGTGGCTTCCCGCTCAATGTTCGGCCGGCACGGGCTATACCAGGGACCGGTATTCTTTGGAATTATTTTAAAGGGCAGGTTATACTTTAAAACCAACGGAAAAACATAATCGTGTACCAGGAGAGAGGCATTAGGCCCGTTCAAGCGAACGCAAAACAGCTCCTCAAAAACTATTACGAGGTCCCGGCCAAAATACTGGAAAATTCCGATCAGTTCAGCGACTGGGTGGAGAGCGCCATACGCGCAGGTCAACCTGCGGATGACAGGCGGGAACTAAAACGCGTTTCACACTAGGAAAATAAACTCTGTATAAGGAGAGCGAAAGGAACGCACGAGCGGAACAGTTACAGGGTTCTCTTCTGCGGGATTGACATAATGTTTGCCTTGCCCCCGGTCTTTTTATCGATGAACAACTTAACCGGCGTATAGTCCTGACGTTGAAGACTGCTTAAGATTGTAAGCGCCTCCCCCTCTGAAACATCGTCAGGGGAGATCGATGAAATTTCAGGTACAAAATACATGTTCGCGCTGTCCAGATAAGTCGAAAGCTGGTTATAAAATTCCCGCTGGCATCGGCCGATATACCCGCCCCCGATCATCACCTTGCCGGCCTTGACCGTCTGGAGGAACTGGTAGAGGTTCACCATTTCTTCCATCGGCAACGTGCCGCTGCTTGATGTTTCAGAAAGAACATAATAGACCGACTTAGCGCCTGCGGTCACCGTGTTAAGGTAGGACACATATGACTGAGGCGAGAGGCTGTCATCCGGATAGTCACCAGGGACCACAAGGATAACGTTCTTCCCCGCCATGGCCCGATCCGCGATCATGTTGGCTTCATTATTGAACTGCGCTTTGAGCAGGTCGTATGTTGCGTCGGAATATTTGTTCTTGTTCAGATCCCGGAAAAAAACGGAATAGGCGGGGTGGATCATAATATAAACATCGCTCGACTGAGAAATGGGGCTGGCCGTGGCTGTGACTGCACGAGTGAGTTTTTGAGTCTTGAGCGCATCATTGGCCTGCGGGTATCTGCCGATAATATCTAAATTACGATCGGAAATAGACGTCGGTTGTTCAACCGTAGCACAACCGGCAAGGAGAACAAAAGCCGCGAAAAACGAAATGCGCGTTATAAAAGAGTGTGCCCTGTTTTTCAATCTGATCCCCGCCATAATCATTTAGCCGCATTAATTGCTAAATGATTATGTGCAATATTTTTGCCTACTTTAGAAGCCTAAATATCATTGTTTATCAATGGTTTTTAAATTATTGCCACGTGATTGCCTTTATATTTTGAGCGCAAGCGCTCAGCTGGTGAGTGCTATTACACAATAGTAAACTAAGGAGAGGCTCATTGCAATCGTCATCGCCGGTTGAAAATGTCAATCCAGACCTTTATTGCCGTTATGAAGATGATAACCGCCAGCAGCCATTTAAGAAAACGCGTGTTGGTTTTCTTTCCCACGACACTGCCCAGCCGCGCAGCAGGGATGGCGCCCGCGAGGATAGGAATGGACATGAGAAGAGGCACCTGCCCGGTCACGGACTTTCCAATCAACCCCGCGGAAGAGGAGAACAATCCGATCGCGAGCGTGCTTCCCAGCGCCACCCGGAGAGGGATCTTCAAGATGTAGAGCAGCGTCGGGATGAGAATGAATGCGCCTCCCTGACCCACAAGACCGATGGATAAACCAAGAACGATCCCGATGACAATGGCGGTCGTTTTGTGAAAAAAAACCTTTTCTTCGGTCAGATCATCATCGTGATAATTCCGGGGGATGAGCATCATAATCGATGCGATCAACGCCAGCATTCCAAAGACCATCAGCAGCGTGCTGTCCGTCGCCCACTTGGACGCCAGCGAACCGATGAGCGACGACAGGAACACGGACAGGCCGAGCGTCAGCACGAGCGGTTTGTTCACGAGCGCATTTTTGTTATAGTACAGCATCGCCGTGAGGGCCGAGAAAAAACCCTGGACCATCGTGAGGCCGGTGATGCTTTTGACGTCGATGCCGTTGAAACCGAGGAGCGGCGGAACATAGAGCAGCAGCGGAAACATGACGATGCCTCCGCCGATCCCGAGCAGCCCGGAAAGAAATCCGACGAATGCGCCGATTAGGGCAAGGAAGAGAAGCAAGGCCGCGTCCATTTATCGCTCCACCTTGATCCGTGCGGCCCCCAGTTCGGCCTCCGCGAGTACGTCCCCGATGTGCTCCGCCAGGATGTTCTCTTTCCGAAGTGCGGCGATGAGACGCTCTTTGCTGTTCCCCGGCACAAAGATAAGGAGCCCGCCGGACGTCTGTGCGTCATTCATTAAAATACGTTCCGTGACAGTCACGTCCTTGCTCCACTCCACAAAGGGATCATAGTTCTTCTGATTGCCCTGGGTGCCGCCCGGCACCATTCCCATCTTCGACAGAATCACTGCCTCTTCGAAAAAAGGGACCTGTGACGCATGAAGCCGTGCGCGCTGCCTGCTCGCCGAAAGCACTTCGTTCAGATGGCCGATCAGGCCGAAGCCCGTGATATCCGTCGACGTGCTCACGCCCACTTCGAGCATGATCTCAGCCGCCCGTTTGTTCAGCGTTGCCATGGACTTCGTGAAGGCCTCGGCGGTTTTAGCGCCGCATTTGCCGGCCTTGATCCCCGTTGAGATCACGCCGGTCCCGAGGCGTTTGGTCAGGACCAGCGCGTCACCGGGCCGTGCCTTCGCGTTATCGAGGATCCGCTCCGGGTGGATCGAACCCAGCACGGCGTAACCGAACTTCGGTTCCTTGTCCTTGATCGTGTGGCCGCCGATGATGGCCACGCCGGCCTCGGCCATCTTGTCGATGCCGCCCTGCATGATCCGTTTGTTGATTTCGGCGAACTCCGGCCCCGGTGGCAGGGCGGCGAGGTTCAGGGCAACGAGCGGCTTTCCCCCCATGGCATAGACATCGGAAAGGGAGTTGGCGGCCGCGATCGCGCCGAACCAATAGGGATCGTCGACAATGGGCGTGAAAAAATCCGCCGTAAAAACCATCGCGAGTTCGTCGGTAACACGGTAGACGCCTGCGTCGTCTGCATTGGCCATGCCCACGAGCACGTTGGAGTCGGTTATGGCGGGAAATTGTCCCAGGACCTGGGACAGTTCAGCAGCGCTGAACTTTGCCGCTCAACCGGCGCAGCTGGAAAGTTGTGTAAGCTTGATTTCCACAGTCCACCACCCCCCGTCATTTCAGTCATGTTCGTCTACGATTCCGGTATACTTTACGACAGGGGAGGCGAGAGTGTCAATGAGGAAATGACTGAGGGGATTTTATCCATCCGTCTCGGGGGGGGGGTACCGCGGAGCACTGCCACATCATGGCTTCCGGATACCGTCAATGAGCAAATAGGTGTCCTCTTTCACATAACGCGTTCCCGTCACAATCAGGTTCGGATTGTCTTGAATATGCGCCAGTGTCTGCCTGTCGAATCGCGCGCCGTACACTTTTTCAACAAAGCGCGCAAAACGGTCCTGCCGCTTTCTCAAGGAAGGATTTTCCGAATACTTCATTTCCAGAAGACGGAACCTGCCGCCGGGTTTGAGCACGCGGGCAAACTCCGCGATCGCCTGGTCCTGCAGTTCATTGGGCATGACACAGCAGAGGAAGAACGAAACAACCCAGTCGTAATGATCTGAAGGAATGGTATCCATCCTGCAGGCGTCCTCATGGACGAACCGGACCGTGCAGGACGCCTCGCTGCACCGCCTCGAAGCGCGCTTCAACATGGCGGGGCTGAAGTCAACGGCGGTCAGGTTGACCCCGGGCTGGTAATGTTTCAGGTTTCTCCCTGTCCCCACCCCCGCTTCCAGCACCTCGCCGTGGACGTCACCCAAAAGTTCGGGCCTCCATTTGCGGTACTGACGTTCCCAAGGGTAGTCGAGGATATCATAGAACCACGCGGTGACGGCATACCGTTTTTGATTCAGGAGATTCAGTTCGTGCAGATCGAGTTGCTTAACCTTCATGACAGCCGTCCTCCTCTTTCAGCAGCGCGGCTTTCAGCTGATCAAACGTGATCAGACTCTTCCTGGCGATGAACGTATCATTCACCTTCACCGAGGGACAGGGAGGACATTACGAGGTATAATGCGCCTGAAAAATAACGCTTGACTTTTTATTACTCAGAGTCTATAAGTAGATACTAATATACTTCTGAGGGTGTGAACGTGAAAATTGAAGCAAACGCATTTAAAGTTTTTTCAGTAGAAACCAGGATCAAAATTATTGAACTTCTCAAAGCTGGACCATTGTCCGTCAACGCAATGGCCGATGCATTGGGGGTTACACAATCTGCCGTTTCTCAGCACCTTCGTGTACTAAAACAGGCTGGCTTAGTAACCGATGAAAGGAAAGGATATCACATTTTCTATTCTATAAACAAAGCTAGTCTCGACAAATGCCAGCAGGAATTGACAAAAATTTGCACCTGTGGATGTGAACTCGCCAATCAAAACCGGCTATCGGAGCCGAAAGAAGTTTTACTGAAATTTAAAAAGCGGATAGAAAGCGAATTACAGCAAGTCGAAAAGCGAATTGCAGAGCTGGAAAAGGAAAAATAGGGGAATTTTTTGCGCATTTATATAAGTATATGCTAATAAACTTATTCATAGGAGGAAGGGGACAATGTGTCAGGGGGGAGAATTGATCCGGCTAAATAGCAAATGCATCTGTGGACCCTTGATTGACGACAAGCTTCTCAGCAAAAACGAACTTCTTGCGCGATTAAAGCAGTACAGACAAAACCTGGAATCCGGTCTCAACGCAGTCAATAAAAATCTGGAGGCAACGGCTACCGCCGCGGAAGGAGGTGACTGATTATGGCAGACACTACAACGAAAGGCGCAACCGCCGAGAAAACCGAAAAGGAAGCTAAGGCATCAGGCTGCGGCTGTGGTTGCGGGTGCGTTCCTACCATGAAGGAGAAGCAGTAGGCGGTAAAGATCCGTGGGGAGGATTCTTTCTCCCCACAACATTTTACAGGAGATTGAAGAAATGGACAGAATATTGCTGACGGTTGTTATTTGGATACATCTGCTCTCTGCGGTTGCCTGGATAGGTGGTATTTTTACTATTTTGTATGTTGTCCTTCCCTCCACGAAGCAATCCATCGAACAGCCAGTCAAAATCATTGGGATGATAAGCAAACGGTTTATTCCTAACCTTGGCCAAGGTCATTCTCCTCCTAGGCATAACGGTGCTCTTGTTATCAGCCATACTATACACCTACAAGGATTGAACGCCCTCCTTGCAGTTCTGGGGCGCCATGGAACGAGCCATTTCAAATGTACTTTTTAAGCTGATCCGTTTTCCGCTAACAAATCAGAACTCATACCGTGCCTGGGTATAAACGTTGTCATCCTTAGCGAATTGTCCGAACTGGGTATGCGTTTTTTCACCACCGAATACGTTGCCGCCAAGCGCTATCCATACCGAATCGGTAATATTGTACTTCACTTCCGGGTTCAGCAGGTAGTCTCTGTCCGAAAGGCCATAGAACGCGAAGAAGGAAAGCCTCAGCGTTTGGTGAATCATAAATTGTGTGAGTCGCACGGAAGCAAGCTGATGAAGACGCTTCTCCTGTGGGAAGCCGAAAGGGAGATTCTGGACATAAGCTGAATAGTCCTGCATGTACTCACCGTAATACTGGAGCCCCAGCGTGAAGTCCTCCCAAAGCTGACGCTGATATCCGATCAGGTACCGCATCTGCGAATTGGGAATCATCGAATCAGCACCATGTGGGTCCTGGCGCGAATCGTAGTACCCTGTTTCCAGGCTCAGGACGCCATCCAATGCCCTGCCCTGAACGCTCGCTCCATACACTGAAAGCTCGGGAAAGAATAGGGTGAGTTTGGCCGGCGCCGCGGGATTGTCCGGCATTACTGACGGCTGCCGCGAGAAGCCGTGATAGTAATACAAAGAGGTATCGAATCCTGCCATATCGCGGTACATGCGCAAGGCCGTCTCCGCCTTGTCGAAGTCTCGGTACGGATCTTGAGTTTCCCTGTTCGTGATGCCCGCCATTGGATCGTACATCCAGAATCTATTCGGATCAGGATAATTGTTCTGCTCAAAATAGGGCGTGACAATGAACTCGAAATTGACAAAACCCGGATAGAGTCCGACCTTCGCGCCGTCAATGCCTTTTTTCAGATACTCCATGGGCCTGCCGGAGAAAAACGCTTCATAATCCTTGGGGAAGACATCATTGATGAACAGCAGGTCGCCGACGCCCCAGGTGATGACCTGCCTGCCGATCCGCGCATCCCATTTCTCAGAGGTGTAATCGGCGTAACCCTCCCGCAATTCCAGAATCGAATGTTTGTCGATATTGTCGTGAAAGGCGTCGCCTTTGATGAACAATCGGAGCGGATCGGCTGTTGCTTCAAACTTTACCTGTGCGCGCTCCTCGGACCATTTGAAATCCTTCCCATCAGGATTATCTCCTGCCGTATTCATTGAATAATTTCCCTGCACAAAGCCATGAATGGACACATCGTCCGCTAATGCCCACAATGGAGATAAAAGACATATGAGCGCGAACAATAAACCGAGTGACCACAATCCAGCAATGTGAATTGAGCTTCCCGTCTGTCGACACTTTTCCCGGAAATTCCCCTCACCCCTTCCCTCTCCCCGGAGGGGCGCGGGTGTTTGTTTTGCTTCCTCTCCCTTGCGGGGAGAGGATTGAGGTGAGGGGGCATATGGGCATCCAGCTTTTTTATTCAAGTATAGCCTCCTCATTCAATCCACTTCTTTGGCGGCTGTTTAAGGAACCGCTCGGTGAACAAACTGTCCTCGATTCCGACATTGTAGTCCGCCTTGAGAAATGTCACTTCGGTCATATGACCGCTTAACAAGTTTTTCATCGATCTCTTCGTGATCGTGGGATGGCCCTTCACGTCCTTGATCTCGTCCGCGCTGAAGACCCTGTACAACTCGTCTTTCTTGTCGTAATACTCTTCCTTGATCGGCAAGAAGGTTGTCTTATCTATCCAGGATAGCTTGTAACTGTATTCCATTTCTGCCGCCTTGGGAGTACTCTTGATGACTGTGCAGTCACGGTCCCCGATCTTTTCTTCCTTCGCAACGGCATGGGTATCATCCTCCAGGTTCCGGCCTGAAATGTCCTCGTAGGTGAAATCGGAGCCCACGAAGCTCGACCGTTTGTCCTGGGCGGCTATCCGCCTGACCATGTTGATGGCGGGGACAAAGAGCCACCGGTCCGCGTCTTTGCCCGGATACTTGTAGACCATGAAGGTCATGTTCCGCACGTCGGCTGGCTGGAAGAAATACATGAAGTATTTTTGCTCGCCTCCGGCCTGACCGAAGTTCTTTCGGAGCATCATCATCTCGCGCACCCGTTCCTGGCCGCTTTTGCTGATGAGCTTCATCATGATCCTCGCTTTGAGGTCGGCGCCGGGGTAAAGAAAGGCCGCTTGCGATTTTTTCATGGCCTCATCGGCAGTCATTGCGAGCGCGTTTAAGGGGAGCAGCAGAAGCAAAACAAATACATATATTCGGTTCATGGTAAAACCTCCTTTTTTTGATCGTGAAGACCTCTCAGAAATATTTCGTCCGTTGAGAGCATTACATAATTCGTTGCATTCACTTTTGCGACCTGCGAACCCTTTCTGATCGTCCATACAAGAAGGCCGATGAGCACAGCCGTGTAGGCAAAAGCAAAAGCGTACTGGACATATGGATTATCGGGCAGAAGCTCCAGCATGTTTTTCTCCTTCATGAAGCCCCGGGAAAAGAAAATCTCATCAATCCGCTCCTTGTAGAGCGAGTAGGGAAGATACCCCAGCATGAAACCAGGGAGAGCGGCAAGGCCCGTAAGATAGCCCATACCGAGCCTTGAGTATGTCCGTATCTCGCAACCCAGCATCATGACGCTCCCGATGCCGAGCATCGGACCTCCGACAAGGTGCCCCAGATGGAACCCGTACTTGTACCTGCCCGCCTCCACCACAACCGGCACGTCCCAGCCCAGGACGATCCAAGTGAACAGGATCGTAAAGTTGAACATCAGGATCGCCACGAGCAGACCGGCAAAAGGCATCATGCCCGTGAACATGGTCTGGGTGATCTTCGCTACTTTCATTGCGTCAAAATGCTTCGGTTTCATGAGCAGCGACTTGGGCGACATGACCGCGCACTCGGTCCCGAAACCCGACTTGGCTATGCCGAAGCCCACAAGAAAGCCGATCATGCCCTTTAGGAGGATCTCGGCCCACGCCAGGCCGCCGATGCTGTTCGGCGATTGTCCCTGGAGCGCGGTCCAGCCGGCCGAGACAAGGACCAGGAGAAAGAACGCGTTCAGCACAAGCCTGACCGGGTCTCTATGCGGTTTGTGCCCGGGGTCGTAGCACAGGGTCTCGGTCTGGTATTCAAGCTCAACGCATTTTTGGACCGTTGCTTTCACCTCGTGGTGCTTCATGAACCCGCCGGCATTCAGCTTCGCCATGAGCAGAAAGGCAAGATACGCGAAAGGGATGCTCACGATCGCAACAACTATGGACGTGAGGCTCATCGCTGGGATGCCGCCGAGGTAATGCCACGCCGTGCAGCCCTGAGCAAGCCTCGTTCCGAACCCGAAGATCATCGCGCCGACAAAGGCAAGGACCGCCACCCGGGGAGGATACTTTACCCAGGTCTTTCGCTCCCGTTCCAGGATCGTAACCAGGAAGCCGCCCCCGATCATGCCGATCAGGACCCAATGGATGTCGGCGCTGTAGGTCCGCGTGATGAAGTCGGTATGGGTGATGTTCGCCTCAAGGGTGCCGAACATCTTCGCCAGTCCCGTGGTGATCGGGATCGGCGTCTCGTATTTCAAAAAGTACAGAACTTCGGCCAAGCCCACTATGAACCCGCCCCAGACGAATGACCAGGGTCGCGTCAATATTTTTCGCATCATCGATTAATTCTCCGCAGGAGTTACCGTGTCAGCCTTAACAGGGTAGTTCTTGGTTGCGGCTTTGTCTATAACCGACTTCATCTGTTGCGCGCCTTGTGAATCCTTTATCCACGCGGCGTAACCGAGCGACAGTGTAGCCGCGTCGTAACCCAGGACCCGTAGCGGCACGACGGGCAGGCTCTGGACTTGTCCCGTATTGCAGACAAGCACGAGCTTTTTGTCCTTCGGAAGCTTCGCGAGGTTTTCCGGAGCGAGGATCACATTGTAGGGAATATGAATTGCGCCGGGGATATGCCCTAAGCCGAAAGCCGCCGCGCTGGGCCGCACGTCCACAACAAGGAAATCGGTTTTGTTGGTCTTGATCCACATATTGAGCTCTTCAGCGCTCACCCACCAGTGGCCTTCTTCCGGCCCCTTGCTCAATACGTCGTTCAGCTTCTTTGCCATATCGTCCTGCGCGAACACCGGCGCCGCCATAAACAGAACAGCCATTGCCAGAATAACGCTCACGATGATCTTTTTCATTTCATTGCTCCTTTTTTTTAGAGATTTATATTCTGCTCATTCAGGGTCACGACCCTGTTGAATGTTATTCTCAGCCAATGCCGAGCCTGAAATCCTTTACATCCTTCACCACAGCCTTGAGCTTCACGCCTGTTTTGTCCGCGATCTCCTGCCACGACTTGCCCGCTTTTTTCATGGCGACAATGTCCTGCACCGGCTTCTTCGACAGGTTGGACAGAACGATCACCGTAATAGCCTCGCCCGGAGCAACCTGACTGATCACCGATGCAATCGCTTCCGGTTTCTGTTCCTCGAAGAAATATGCCCTCGTCTTCTTCTCGAAGGTCTTCATATCCTTTGACTGGCGCTCGCTGATTTTCTGGACCAGCCGGTCCAGTTCCTCGGGTTCAGGCAACCGCGCGGCGAAACCTGCCGTTGAAACAAACAGCATAAGAACCAAGATCGTTAAGAGTATTCTTCTTTTTTCCATTCCTTTACCCCTTCCTTGAATAGCCAGCCCTGCGTCAAGGTGATGAGGGCCGGAAGATAGAGAATCGTCATTAACGCGCTCAGCAGCATCATGCTCACGATGAAAGCGCCCACGGTGATGTAGGGTGTAAGGGGAGCGAAAAGCATGACAGCGAAAGCGGCGGCGAACAGGATCGCGTTCCGCATGATACCCTTGCCTGGCCGCGCGGCGGTCCAGAGCAGAGCGTCGGACAGCGATTCGCCTGGCGTCTCCTTCATCCGTTGACGCAACCTGCTCACGAAATGTATGGCGAAATCAACGGCCATGCCAAGTGAGAGGCAGCTCATGACCGAGATCGGCATATCAAAGTCTTTTCCGGCGAAACCGACAACCCCGTAAATGAGGATGATCGTAAACAGAAGAGGGATATAGCCGATTATTGCCCATTTGACTGAGCGGAAGTCGTACGCAAGGATCGCGAAAACCGCGATCAACGCCAGTATCAGCCCTTTTACCATATCCCAGAGAACTTCATGGTTCCAGACCAGGTTAAAGTACGCGATGCCCGCGGGTTTGAACTCCATGGGAGTCTGATTCTCTTTCCGGTAATCGTTGACCGTTGCAATGACCGATTCCATGGCTTTCGCGTCCCAGGTCTTGAGCTGCACCCAGATATTAGCTTTGCGGAAAGGATAGTCCGCCACATTGTCGAGGTCGGATGGCTTTGCCGACATGGCGAAGAGGAACAGATACTGACCAATCATTTCCTTGTTCTCAGGGACCGCGTCGAACTTCGGATTGTCGTTATGAAGAACGCGGTTGATCCTCTTCACGTAATCCACGACAGAGGTCGTCTTGCCCACGACGGGGAGTTTTTCCAGACGTCGCTGAAGCCCTTCGATGTAGCGCATGGCTTCCGGCGTTTTGATGTAGTCATCCTTGTCGGAGATCGCCACGATATAGCCGAGCGACGTACCGCCCAGGGCCTTGTTCATAACCGTGTCGGCAACGCGCACATCGCTGTCCTTTTTGAACCATTCCACCAGGTTGTTGTTCACCACCGTCTTCGATATGCCTATGATGGCCGCGATAACGAGAACAACGCCCACGAGAACGGTTGTGAGGGGTTTATGAATGCCGAATCCGGCAATCTTTTTAAGAAGCGATGAGCCGCCCGCTTCGCTGTCTTCCGACCGGGATATTTTTTCAATCTTCTTTTCGTTTACGAACATGAACATCGCCGGGATGAAGCTGAAGCTCAGGACACGCAAAGCGATGGTCCCGAAGGCAACAAGACCTCCGAAGACCTTGACCGGGATGATGTTCATAAACAGCAGTACGCCGAAGCCCGCTGCTGTCGCCAAGGCCGTGTTCCGCACGGGCCTGCTTACGGCATTCATGGTCGCGATTATCGCCGCCCGTTTGTCCTTCTTTTCACGGTAGCGGAAATAGAATTCATTGAAGATGTGCATGCTGTCCGTTGCGATTGCCATCATGAATACCGGAGCCATGGAACTCATGATGTGGATGGGAAAGCCGAGTCCGATCAGAAGTCCCATGCTCCAGACAATGCTGATCATCGCGTCCATCATGAGCGTGATCGAAAGGAAAAGG
>Ga0184631_10000214_pt1 | contig 12199 bp, 12 predicted proteins | sample PLM4_90_b1_FD_133160 | JGI IMG/M metagenome (GOLD analysis project Ga0184631, IMG submission 133160) | Groundwater sediment microbial communities from an aquifer in East River, Colorado, USA - PLM4_90_b1 | ecosystem: Environmental > Terrestrial > Soil > Riparian zone | place: USA: East River... | reverse complement strand
CGGAGAAGAACCTGGCCAAGGTCTTCGACATGGCGGAAAACCGGGACTGGATACTCTTCTTTGATGAAGCAGATGCGCTTTTCGGCAAGCGCACCCGGGTGGAGGACGCGCACGACCGCTATGCCAACCAGGAGGTCAGTTTCCTGCTTCAGCGCATTGAAGAATTCAACGGCGTCGTAATCCTCGCGTCGAACCTGAAGACCAACATTGATGACGCATTCCTGCGACGCTTCCAGTCTATCGTGAATTTTCCAATGCCCAAACCGGATGAACGCCTGCGCATCTGGAAAAAAGCATTTTCCCCGAAGGCGGAGCTGGCGGAGAACGTAGACCTTGGCCGCATGGCGGACAAGTACGACATAGCGGGGGGAACCATCATGAACGTGGTGCGCTATTCCTCGCTCAAAGCGCTCAGCCGCAACGGGACCACTATTCTGCGGGAAGACGTTGAAGAAGGAATACGCAAGGAGTTTCTTAAGGAAGGCAGGGCCGTGTAAACAGCGGGCGCGTTCCTGTCGCGGGAAATAGAGGAATAAGAATAATATCATATGAAAACCGCACAGCAGAAAATCGTAAACCGTACCGTATCCGTGCGGCCGGCAGCGGCGCCCATGCTGGCGCAGCGCAAGGCCGTGGCAGCTGTACGGCCGAACACGATTCAGACGTCCCTCAAAGTCTCCTCGCCGCGCGACCCGGATGAGCAGGAAGCGGATGCGACCTCGAAGAAGATCATGCGCATGGTCCTTCCTGCAGGCTCGGATTACGGCGCAAGTACGAATAGCGGCGGCGTGTTCAGGCAGGTAAAAAATGAGGAAAAGGAGAAGAAACTCCAAGCGAAATGGCAATCTCCCCATATCGCACGATATGCCGCGTCCGGTATTTTCGCCGACCAAGGCAAGGAAAAAGAGGAGAAAAAGATTCAGCGCAAGGGCGAAGGACGGTCTGACGCCGGTGCGGGCATTTCCGGGGAAATTCAGAACAGCGCCGGATCGGGAGCGTCTCTGCCGCTCAGCGTGCGCAGTTTCATGGAGCCGCGCTTCCAGGCCGACTTCAGCCGGGTGAAGATCCACACCGGGGACCGGGCCGCTGATCTGAACCGGAAGGTAAGCGCCCAGGCCTTTGCCGTTGGCAGCAATATATATTTTGGGAAGGACAGCTACAATCCCGACAGCCATGATGGCAGAACGCTGATCGCGCATGAGCTCACCCACACCATTCAACAGGGAGGGGCGGTCCATCGCAGCCCGCGGGTCAGCATAACCCCCGCACAGCCTCATATCCAGAGGTCCGCCTCGGGGAAAATCCTCGATTGGATCGCCGATAAGGCCAACAACATACCGGGGTTCCGGATGTTCACTGTCATCCTCGGCGTAAATCCGATCAACATGAATACTGTGGACCGGAGCGCCGCCAACATCTTGAGGGCGCTCATCGAGTTCATGCCGGGTGGCGCGTTCATCACGCAGGCCCTCGACAACCATGGGGTTTTCAACAAGGCCGGCGCGTGGGTCGAAAATAAAATCAGTGCGCTCGGCATGGTGGGGCAGGTGTTCAAGAACGCCCTTTCAAAATTCATCGATTCACTCGGCCTCTCGGATTTGGCACCCTGGAACTGGGGCAGCGTATGGGACCGGGCAAAACGCATATTCACCGAGCCCATTGACCGGCTTATTTCGTTCGCGAAAGGTGTGGCAATTGATATCCTCAAATTTGTCAAGGATGCCATTCTGAAGCCGCTTGCCGCCCTGGCGCAGGGTACGCGCGGTTACGATCTCTTGAAAGCCATCCTCGGAGAAGACCCGATTACCGGTGAAAAAGTCCCCCGCAATGCCGAAAACCTCATCGGTGGATTCATGAAATTTATCGGCCAGGAGGAGATCTGGGAAAATATCAAGAAGGGTAACGCGATCGCGCGCGCCTGGACCTGGTTCCAGGGTGCCTTGGGAAGTTTGATGGGCATGGTACGTACCGTGCCGGGCAAACTAGCCGCCACGCTCGGCTCGCTGACAGTCATGGACATCATCACCATTGCTGGCGTGTTCGGCAAAGTTGCCGGCGTCTTCGTCAATATCGCAGCCGACTTCATCAGTTGGGGGTTGAGCACGACCTGGAACTTGCTGGAGATTATCTTCGATGTGGTCAAGCCCGGCCTCATGGGCTACATCAAGAAAACCGGCGCGGCCCTCAAAAGCATTCTGAAGAACCCGCTCCCGTTCGTGGGAAACCTGGTGAGGGCCGCCAAACTCGGCTTCCAAAATTTTGCCGGACGTTTCGGCGATCACCTCAAGGCCGGGCTGATCGACTGGCTGACCGGCTCCTTGTCCGGCGTCTACGTCCCTAAGGCGCTCAGCCTGACGGAACTGGGCAAATTCGCGATGAGCATGCTTGGCATCACCTGGGCGCAGATTCGCGGCAAGATCGTAAAGGCGCTCGGACCGAACGGCGAAACGATCATGAAGGGCCTCGAAACCGGGTTCGACATCGTCGTCAAGCTGGTAACCGGTGGGCCTGCCGCTGCCTGGGAATTAATCAAGGAAAAACTTACCGAGCTCAAGGATCAGGTCGTAAGCGGAATAGTCGGTTTCGTGACAGATACGGTGATCAAGAAAGCCGTGCCCAAGCTGATCGCAATGTTCATTCCCGGAGCGGGATTTATTTCCGCGATTATCTCGATTTACGACACGATCATGGTGTTCGTTCAGAAGATTTCGAAGATCGTCCAGGTGGTGGTCGCTTTCATAGACTCGATCGTCACCATCGCAGCCGGCAATATCACCGCCGCAGCCAAACGCGTGGAGAGCATCCTGGCCGGACTGCTGTCGCTGGCAATCAGCTTCCTCGCCGGCTTCCTTGGCCTCGGCAAGGTCACGGACAAGATCATGGAGGTCATTGAAAAAGTACGTGCCTCAGTTGATAAGGCTCTCGGCAAGGCGGTTGAATGGATTGTGGATAAGGCGAAGTCTCTATATGGCAAAGCGAAGAGTGCTGTTTCTAATTGGTGGAAGGTTAAAAAACAAATTAAGACTAAAGGCGGCGAGAATCACAATATCTTCTATTCAGGGGAAGAGAAAAATGCGATTCCAATGGTTGCAAGTAAGGAGGGACCATTATCAGAGAAATTAATAGAATGGGCAAAAGTAGACAGGCCTCACCCTCTCATTGAACAAACAAGTCAATTAGTAAAGAAAGACCCGAGCGATCCTAATCTTTTTCATAATGTCGAAGAACTTCTAAATATTTATGAAGATGGTGGTCCTGACAGGAAAACAGAGCTCTCTCAAAAAACTGGCAGCCTGGGCGGGGATACCGTTGGTCTGGAAATGACAGTCGATTGGTTAGGACCTAAGCATCCAACAGGCAGCGTTCCAGAGAAAAGTGCTCAAACAAAGTTGATGGGTCTTCTCGTTACGGAACCAAAGAAGGGAGTCAGTAGTGATAGTAAATATATTCGTGGTCATCTGTTAAATCACGAGCTGGGAGGGAAAGGGAATGCGGCAAATATGTTTCCGATTACCGGATACGCAAATGGTCAACACCTTCGTTCAACTGAAGGAAAGATAAAATCATGGCTGAATGAGCAGGATAAAGAGAAGCCTAAATATTGGGTGTGGTATCAGGTAAAAGTACAAGCCGTATCTTCCAAGCTGGATGATGCTAGCCCCAACAGTCCGAACAATTGGGTGAATAGTGAGTTTGCCTGCCATGCAATTTTGAAAGATGTAAAAGGTAAAGAAAAAGACAAAGTTCCGCCTCAGAAAATAACATCAGTATGGACAAAAAGAGAACCTGTTAAAGCGGTCTCTAGGTAAGGTAAACAACTTCATGAAAGCTTTAAGCACATTTCTTGGAATGATTTTCGGATTGGTAGTGCTGGTAGCATTGCTGACTGGCGGTTATTTCCTGTTCAAGTACGTTGCGAGTTTTTTAGGCACGCTCGAGCTGCAACTTAAAACCTTGGCGATCATAGCTGCTATCGTAGCGTTCTTCTGTGCTGCGATCATCGCCGGTGGATGTAAGGCAGGTAGTCCTGACAGCATTTCTGCAGCAAGGGAACATCTTTACCAGCAATTACTGGCGCACTGGAATGAGCTGCTGAAAAGCGCGCCCGGCGGTGAAGGGCGCGTCGCAGACGTCGAGTTGATCGGTCTGGAGCAACGCTTGGCTTTGCACGGCAGCCCCAAGGTCATTGCAGCTTATATAAATCTCCGGAAGTCGGCAGTGCGGAAAGGGAAGCCGGGCGATGAATCCCGGGAACTGCTGAAAAAGCTGCTCCTGGAAATGCGCGCGGATATCGGTCGGACGGAATTCAACTTCAATAAGAGCGATCTGCTCGATTTATTGCTGGAACGTCATTGATTGGAAGCTATCCTCTGCAAGTCACTTTTTTGGGCAAGGCCTTGGCCTCAATCTGCGTCATGCTTTCATTAATACGGGGAGACGCCGGCGATGTTGTTTCTGAGATTGCTTTGATCAATGTGACCAAACTTTATGGTTTGCAGGCCATTTAGGAACTGCCATGACGATACGTCCGAGCAGGAAGCTCCACGTGCCGCCAGCCTTACTGCAGCGCGAGGTCGTGATACGGCCTCAGGAGGAATATCGATGCAAAAGATCGCGTATACTGTCGCCCTATTCTGTTTGATAGCCAGCTCTTCGCCTGCTGTTACCGACATGCCATTTCCAAACCTGAGCAAGACTGCCCTTGTGCAGCCCGCACAGAACGAGTTCTCCTTTGCCGTCCTCGGCGACTACCGGCCGGCGCGCAGGGACATCCCGTACCCCGAGGCCTTCACCCGGATGCTGGAGGAGATAGAAACGATCCGCCCAGGCCTGGTCATCAGCGCCGGTGATGCGTACTATGGCTACGGCGGCTCGTTCCAGCGGTTCAAGAACGAGGTCGCGCGCTTTCTGGACAGGGTCCAGAAGATCGGCGTTCCGTTCTACAATGCCGTCGGCAATCACGAGGTGACCGATGATCCTGAGAGGGTAAAATACGTCACTGCGGTGTACGAGAGGCTCTACGGCTCCTTCGACGCCGGATCAACCCACTTCATCTCGCTCAATACCGAGGAGAAGGGCAGGGAAGGGACGATATCGGGCGAGCAGCTCGCCTGGCTCAAGAAAGACCTCGATGCCAATAGAAACGCGCGCAGGATTTTCGTATTTATGCACAGGCCGCTTTTTTCCGCGGAGGACCAGGATCTCACGGAAGGCGTCTCCTTCAAAGACAAAGCCAATCGTGACGCTCTTCACGATTTATTCATGCGGTACAAGGTAAGCGCGGTTTTTGCCGGGCATGAGCATCTTTTTGACGACAGGGTAAAGGACGGTGTCCGATATCTGATCGTCGGCGGAGGGGGCGCCCCGATGGCGAAGTCTGCGGGCCAGGGAGGCTTTTACCAGTATCTCATCGTCAGCGTAAACGAAAAAGCCGCGGAGATAGACGTCATCTCACCGAAGGCGCTGGAAATGCGCAGAATATCCGGAAACGACGGACTTGAGCCGCGGGCCGAGCTTGAAGTGGTGAATGTTTCTCATGCCAGGCTGGAGATCAACAACCTTGCGTTCGTCATGCCTATGGCAGGCACGGAACACTACCGGGTAAGCGCGGTGAGCATGGACAATTACGGGAAAAAAGCCGGGCATCCAGCGCGAATCGCGGGGATCAGGGACAACGGCGACGGTACGGCCTCGGTTTCCGTGAGTACGGCTATTGAGGGGAACGGGTGCCTTCGGGTCACGGTGGAAACCGATCTTGATAAATAGGGAGGCTTGGATGCCCATAACCGCGGGAAAAGTCGATCATTCAGGAATAAAGGAGGTCTGCTATGAACATAAAAGTACAGAAGTTCATCGTCGGCGGTCTGGGATGCGTCGCTCCCAACATCGTGAACTATGCATCGACTGCCGTGAGCGGGAGTGCGATCCCCGGGAATCTGGTAAGTACGATGCTGGGCGCGGTGATTTTCTTTCTGCTCGCGGGTTTCCTAGTTTCGTTCATACTGGAAGCAAAGGACATCAAAGACGCGTTCTACAAGGGGGTGGCGATCCCCACCTTAATCATTTCACTTGCCAATGGTGCGACGTCGACATCCGAAAAAAAGACGGTCCCTGTTCTTCCAACGACACCTGCTGGATCGTATGGAATGATGATGCCTCCTGACTCGGTCGGGGTGTCGTTGTCGTCATTTACATTGGTGGCCGCGGCGGAAGCCCAGGAGTCTACGATGGATTCGGCTCGCATGGGAACGATCCGATTCGAAGTGTCGCCGGCTACTTCAGACATCATCACGGTGACACTGAGCGCGCGTGACGGCACTATACTGGCTCAGGCCCGTTCCGCTGTTCCGAGCTTCAGCATCCGATATATCGAGGGCAGCTACATCGCGCATGTCGAGACCGCGTCCTCTCAAGCGAGGCAGGAGGTTACGGTCCAGCGCAACGAGACTACGGTCGCGAGGATCAAGCTGGAAAAGAAGGGGTTCCTGAAGGACCTTTCCCAAGGCGTACAAAATCTGATGAAGCGGTGACAGGTATCGCCCGCAATAAACGTCTTCGAAAGCACGACAACCATTGTTTGCGCACCGCTCGAGCTGAAAGGATTCCGGAAAGATGTCAACGCCGTCGTAAAAAATCCGATGAAACGATGACCGCTTCGCTGCGCAAAGTGTCTTCGACCGCAGGATTACCGTGGCAGAATGCGTGATGCGGGCAAGCAGGTATTCTACTGGAGGAAGGAGGATATAACATGATGGATTTTGCCGTAGTGATCGGTCCGCTGTCCGCAGCCCTGGGCGCATCTGTGGTTGTTGAGAGAATAATCGCATTTGCAAAGAACTTCCTGGAGCCACTGATCGGGATGCACGGCACACGGGAGGCGCCCAAACTATCGGAAACGGACAAAAAGCTTGACGACCTGAAGTACATGTACGAGCTGAATGATATTTCCCGGGCGATCGACAGCGATCCCAAGGCACTGGAGAAACGACAGGCGAAAATCGAATCCCAAAGCAATGCAGAGACTGATCCTGAAAAGAAGAAGATCCTGCAGGCTAAGTTGCAGAACCTTGAGAATAATGCCCAAGAACGAACGAAAAGACAGGTAGAGATTGAATCTCAAATGAAAGCAGAGAACGATCCTGCAAAAAAGAAGATCTTGGAGAATAAGTTGCAGGACCTGAAAAATATTGCCCAGGAACGGACGAAAAGACTAGAAGAGATCGAATCTCAAGTGAAAGCAGAGAACGATCCTGTAAAAAAGAGGATCCTGGAGAAGAAATTGCAAGAACTCGAAGCCATCGGAGAATGGGACGAGATCTTTCCTCTAAGTAAGATGCTGGTTGAGCCTGCAACAGACCCGGACGACGGCACCACGATGCGGGCGTTTATCATCCAGCTCCTAGGTTTTGCTGCGGGTATTCTCCTCGCGAGAATTGCAGGGATCCAGCTCTTTCATGCGTTCCTTGGCCTGCCACCGGATAAGGGAATGATTGACGCTGAGTTTAAAGCATGGCTCGACTATGTGTTCACAGGGCTTCTCATCGGCGGAGGAAGCGCTCCGATTCATTTGCTGATCAGTTTCATCAGTGAGCGCAAGGTCCCCGAGGAAGCAGGGGAACCGGTCTCGGAAGAGAAAAAGGGAGCCAAGGCAGCCATGGAAGCAAAGGAAAAACCCGCTGTCCCTGCCGTCATCACGGCGCCTTCTGATGAAACTGCTGCGGAATGGGTGGATATACCCTATTACGGAGGGGTAGATCGGGACCTTCTTGAGGATATCCACAAAAGGCCGAAGGATCCGGACATGATCGTTTTCCACCATACCGCAATGAGCAGCCAGAGCACCTTTGAGGACGTGGTGCGGGTGATCAAGAACCGCTCAGACTCCAAGGGAAACCAGTGGCTTACCGGCTACAACTGCGTGGTCCTCGCGGACGGCTCGGTCCACGCGTTCTGCAGGTGGGACCGCTTCGGCAGTCACGCGGTGGGGTACAACCAGCGCTCGCTGGGCATTGCGTTCAACGGCAATTTCGAGACAGACCCGAAGGTGCCGTTCTCCAACCCTGACGGGAGGTACGGGCCGACGCAGCCCACCGAGGAGCAGCTCAAGGCGGGCGCGAGGGTCGTGACCCTCTGGACTTTCCTGTATCCCGAGTTCGACAAACCCGATTTCCAGAAGAAGATCGTTCCACACCGGGACATCTCGGAAAAAGCATGCCCCGGGAGCATGTTTCCATATAACGACTTCAAGAAGTGGGTCGAGTACTACCGGAAGAGCTGGGGAAAATCGCCGCTTATCCAGCAGCGCATAGCGGCATTCAAACAGAAACCTTATCTCTTCGTGAAGGAGGGCTAATCATGAGCGAACTCGCAGGAGTCACTGACCAAATTATGGGAAGGCTTTCCGATGTTACGGTTTTGTTTGCGTTGGCACTCGCCTTGGCCCTGCTGATAGAGCGGTTGCTCGAAGTGCTGAAGTCCCTCTATGATATGCTGGACGGCTGGAATGATCTGTATACACGCTGGACGCGAAAAGCGTACAAGATACGAGACTACGCGGAAAAGAAACTGCGTGTCTTTGAGTATGTGGAGCCGGAAAAGGCCACGCCGGTCCTGCTGCGGTTCAACGAAATGCTCTTGAATAACCAGCAGGGATATACCGGGACGGTTCCGGTCCTTTCCGGAGATCTGGTACGTGCGCTGTACGTAAAAATCTGGTCAAAGATACTTGGGATCCTCATCGGCATCGGACTTGCGGTGATCCTCAAGATCGATCTTGTGTCTCTGTGGAAGCTGAAAGAACATGGTCCGGAGAGTTCTCCGTATTACTTCATATTGAGCGGCATCGCCATCGGATTGGGATCCGGCCCGATGCACAAGATCATCACGAACATAGAGCAGCGGCGAGCGAAGGCGCAAAAAGGAGGGCAATCATGAGCGGCATATTCGACACGAGCACCCTTATCGCGTTCGGTTTGATCGGGATTGCTATCGTGATCTTGCTGATAGATCGAATGGCGGTACTTCCCAGAAAGACCCTGCCGTTCATCGCAGCTGCACTGGCAGGGGCGTTCGGCATTGCGATCCTCCGGGGATACCGGTCCGAAAAAATAAAGAAGAAGGAGGAAGAACTTGCCAAGAAGGAAGAAATCAAAGAACAGATAAAAAATAAATACGAGGCCTCAGGTCAAGCGACGCAAATCGTTGAAGGAGAGTTGGAACAGGCGAAAGCTGCATCGAAAAAACAACGGCTCCTGATCGAAGCAACTAGCAAAGAGGAAAAGGAGCGCATAGAAAAGATGTCGATAGAAGAACTTTATAAGAGGACTTGATCTATCAGTGCAAACCACCACAATGAAGCGGAGGTTAAACATGAGATATCGCAATTCCCTGGTGCTGAGCAGCCTGTTTATTCTCTTATCGGCGGCAAGCTCTGGATTAGCTCAAAACCAACTGTGTAAAGTCATCGATGCCCGACCGGAAGACGGGAAGTATCTCATTGAGATCGATGGTAAAAAGTTGATCGCAATAACGCAAGAAAAGGCGGCCGAATATCAGAAACTGAAAGTAGACCTTGATGAAGCGCGCAAAAAACTAGCGGACAGCGAGAACATGAAGGCTGTTTATGAAAAGGTCGTCGAGAGCTATAGGAAGAATGCAACCGATGCAAAGGAATATATTGATAGCCTGGAGGACCTTGTCCAAGGATACAAGAATCTGGCCAAAGATTACAAAAAAATGAAAGAACCCTGGGTAACTGTCGAGGCCGGCGTCGGCGCTACCAGCGGGGATACAGAACCCGCCGTAATGCTTGGCATCGGCATTCGGTCCTTCAGGGTTTGGGGCTTCTTCCAGGAGAAGAACTCCGGCGCGCTGGTCGGCCTTTCGCTGCCGCTATTTTGATTCCCGGGACGGTATGAAAATCTGCGGCAAAGAACATAACGCTCTTCTTCTCGGCATACCTGGGAATGGAGGATTCGTATGAGTATCAAGATCAGGCAAGGCGCCGTACTGGACGACAAGCAAAGAAGGATCCTCGCCAGGATCGAGCCGTTCACGGACGGCCACGTGCTCGAAGTCACGCGCGGCCACAGTTCCGAGGCGGAGCAGCTCGCGACGATCGAGAAATTCGCGGCGGCGCGGGGATCCGGAACATCACGGTGGAACCCGCGAACAATTGCGCCCATTGCGGCCTTGAAAAGGACGGATGATTTAAAGCGCATTCGATGAGACGGCTGCGTGCCATCTGAATCATAGCACATCCGCCGATCGTTTCGATATTACAAAAGACATGACAGGAGGCAGTGCCATGCGTACTCCGCTCGTACCCATTCAGGTCCTTTCGATCTACAAACAAAACAACAGTCAGGTTTTTCTTCCTCAGCGCATGGCCCAGTGTACCCCTGATATATACCGGGCGATCATGTCCCTGCAGCGGGATCTCGATAACAGAGGGGGAAAGCTGGTCCTTTCCGATCTTTTCCGGAGCTATGACATGCAGCTCCAGGCCCACCTGGACTATGAGACGGGCAAGAAGAGCGCCTATAGCCCGCCGCCGGGCAGCAGCATGCACGAGGCAGGCCGGGCGTTCGATCTCGACCTTGCAAGTATCAGGATTCCTCTCGCGGATTTCTGGAAGGCTGCGGAGAAATACGGCGTGTTTCCAATCATTACGAAGCCCGACACCGGCTTGAGCGAAGCATGGCATTTTGACTGCCGCGGAAGCCACGGCGTGGTATATGAGTACTACAAAAACGGGGACGGCGCCAATCTGAAACCGTATGAAGCAATGGCGAAGAGCGCAATTCTCGAACTAGGCGTTCCCGTCGACTTATATGCCGGCAAGGAAACAGAAGCGTGCATTCAGAGCGGCCTCATCCGCCTGGGTTATAAGATCGGGTCCATGGACGGAATACTCGGGAAGAACTCACGCGCCGCGCTGGAGCTGGCAGGCATTAAAATGAGTGACGCTCACGCGATGCTTACAGCCGTACAAGACCTTCTGCAGAGCAAGTACCCGGCTGAGTATCGCGCAGTGGCAGGCATGGACTCTATAACCACGGCTGCGTCGCCTGCGCATGTGATATCGTAAAAACGAGTTAATTCTCATCCAAATCAGCGTGAGCACCTGTCAACTTACACCCGAGGAATTTGTTCGCGGTAGTCCATACGCAGTTCCAACTTAACGGCCTGCTTCTTCACATCCCCAGAGCGAATAGAATGTCGACATGCCATTTACCATATGGCCTTTCGTGGAAATGCCGGGAACAAGAGTGTATCATGTTGCATCGGCGACGCTGGGGGTCGTGAAAGTTCTTGACACCTATTCCTGCTCTGGTGTGTTATTCTGCAATTAATTAACCGATTAGTTAATAACCATGGCGTACCGAAGAAAAAAAATAGCAGTCGGACGTCGTCCGAAGGCAACGGGGATGGACCTGGACACGAGAGCCGATATCCTCGCCGCCGCGCGCACGGTTTTTGCCCGGCGGGGTTTCTCCGGGACCTCGGTGCGCGAAGTCGCCGAGGCGGCGCGGGTCAATAAGGCGATGATCTATTATCACTTCCGCGACAAGGTGGACTTGTACCGGGCCGTGCTCTCCAATTCCTTCGCCGCCATGGACCGCATTTGGGACCATGACCTTTTCAAGGGGGATGCTCCGGCCCGTCAGAAGATGCAGAAGTATATCGAGGAATTCATCCGTTTCCAGCATAAGAACGAGGACCTCCGGAAGATTCTCGCCATGGAATTCTCCGCAACCGGCGAGAAGAGCGACAACCTGAAGTGGATCGCCAAGAATTATTTCGCGAAAAACCACGTTGCACTCATAAAGATTATCAAGGCGGGCATGAAAACCGGAGAACTGAGAAAGATAGACCCCGTTATGGCGGTGGTTTCTTTGCTCGGGATGATTGTTCATCTCTTCATCTATGTCCCGATTGCCCCATTGATACAAAAAAGGAAAGTCGATATGTCGGTGATGAAAATGGGCGTTTTTGTCACGGAGCTTTTTTTTAACGGGCTCAGCGCGCAGAAACCCGCCCAAAAACGAACAGGAAAAATAGGGGTCAGATCATGATTCAGAAAAAGACTGCGCAGGGCATCGCCCTGCTGATATCGATCATGCTGAGCGCGGGCAGCGCCTCGGCGGAAGGCAGGATCATTACCTTGCAAGAGGCATGCAACGCAGCCTTGAGCGCG
>Ga0184631_10000211_pt1 | contig 12261 bp, 10 predicted proteins | sample PLM4_90_b1_FD_133160 | JGI IMG/M metagenome (GOLD analysis project Ga0184631, IMG submission 133160) | Groundwater sediment microbial communities from an aquifer in East River, Colorado, USA - PLM4_90_b1 | ecosystem: Environmental > Terrestrial > Soil > Riparian zone | place: USA: East River... | reverse complement strand
CAATACTGCACCAACACCAAATGGTGTAGCGCATTGATCATGGGCTCCGGTAACTACAGAAACATTGCCAATAAATCCGAGTTCATCAGCAATCTTTTTACTGATATAACCCACTTCAACAGCAGAAGGGGATGGCTGGGAAAATAAATTAATATCAATGTCAAATGAAGATAAAATATCTCCTGACCACTTCTTTGCTCTTAAATCAAAAAATAATGTTCTTGATGCCAGGGCATAACTGATTTTAGTATTTTCTATCCCAAGTTTGTGGGAGAGCAAGTCTTCGGTAAATAAGAATTTTTTTGTTTTATTAAATATTTCCGGCTTGTTTTTTTTCATCCAGATGATCTTGTTCAAAGGGCAAATATAGCCAGGTGGATAACCTGTTATTTCCATTAATCTTTCTGCGCTGTATTTTGACAGTATATAGTCAACTTCCTTTGCACTTCTTGCATCTGTTGAATATATTGTGTTGTATAAGATGTTTCCTTTTTTATCTATTGGGGTAAAGCTGTCACCTACTGTTGTTACGGCAACTGCTTTTACAGGATCATTTTTAACTGCAGGATTATTATTGATTGTTTTCAAGACTTCAAAGATCTTATTCCACTGGTCAGTAGTATCGAATTCAACCCAGCCGGGATTCGGGAAAAGAAGACTGTATTCTCTGTAATCACTGGCAAGAATTTTGTCTTCTTGGCCGAAAGCTATTGCTTTAGTCCCTGTTGTTCCGATATCGATACCCATTAAACTCATAATAAATCACCCCCCTTATGATCATTATTACTATTTTTAAAAAAAATTAATTATATATCCTGTATCCCGTAACTTTTTTATCTTAAATTATTTAATTACTAATTTTAACAAAAAGTAAAATAATAAACGATTATTAAAATTAATTATTTTCTTATATGAAAATAATATCGATTCAGGGAAGTAACTTCAAGCACATAGCTGCTGCATATGGCCGGATTTTAAACGTTTACTGAGAAAATAGATGGCAGTGATTTGGACATAAGAAATTTACAGTGAAATTTAAGGAACAGATGATAAAAAAATGGGTGATAAAAAATTTGACAAAGGTATATCTAAATATTATAATCGATAATAATTACCAATTTGAAATAATTTTCATAAAAAGTGTTTTATATAGTAATAAAAATAATTTATAAGAGACTAACTTCAATCATTCGTAATTAATAAATCAATCATTCGTAAATTATTATTAAATTATAATATAAAGGGAGGTGAGGAAATTAAGGTCGATCAGTTATAAAATATTATAAAGGGAGGAGAAAAAAGATGAAAAAATCATTATTATGGATAGTAGTGGTGATGATGTGCGTTTCAGTTGTTGCAGTTTTTTCATTTGCTGGTTGTAAAGAAACAACCACGACTGAGGCAACTACAGCAGCAGAGGCTACAGCAGCAGCAGAAACTACAGCAGTAGCAGAAACTACAGCAGTAGCAGAAACTACAGCAACAGATGCAAAGGAAGCAGAGAGAATGGCACTAGCTCAGAAGTACAAAAATGCTGAGCCCGGTGAGAAGTTCATAATAGGCCATATCACTTTTCACCTATCGCAAGAATATGCGATGATGGTTTATCAGGCTGATGAGCAAGCTTGTAAACAACTTGGTCTGGGATTCATTGGTGCATTGGCAAGTACAGATGAAGAGTGGATTAATACAACCGAGAGTATGATAGCTGCCGGTGCAAAGGCGATAATCATGAACGTCCCATCCATGGCTGTAATGCCTGAGATAACAAAAATCTGCAACGATAACAATGTTTTCTTGGCAACGCACTTCGGATATACAGGGGATGTGTTCCCGGGAGACTTAGGGCCGAGATGGGTAATAGATAATACACCTCTGTCAGATGAGCAGACTTACCTGCCATTAATGCTGCTGTTCGAGAAGATGAAGGAAAATGGAAAGACGAAGGTATTGCATCACCAGTCGAGCAAAGTGGCTGCCACCGTTTCTACAGTTTATATAAACCTGGGAGTTTTCCAGGCTTGGAAAAACTATCCAGAGATGGAAATTCTGGGCCACCAATATGGTGAATGGAACTACGAGGGAGGACGAAAAGCTGGAGAGGCATCACTGGCAGTTCGAACAGATTATGAGGGTTTTTGGGGCGCTAATGATTCGCAGACAATGGGCGCTTTAAAGGCACTTGAAGACCGTGGTCTAATGATTGGCCCGTTTACTGCTTCAAGAGACATGGAAATGACCACAGCACAAGCAATAATTGATGGAAACTTTTTAGTTAGTTCTGGATTCGCAATACCCTATTTTGGAGGAAGACTGGTACCAATGCTATACGACATGTGCGTTGGGGCATGGTATCCGCTGCCTGATGAAATGATTCAAGCAGGCAGGATAGATTGTTACGGTAAATCCGGTGAAATTGAGGCGCTGGCTACAGCTTCTGGCGTAGACAAGAATGCTAGCTTCAAGATAGGTCCAACCCAGGAAAACTTAGATAAGATATTGAAGCAAATGAAGGCAACACCGCCGGAGTATCCATTTGACTTCAGGTTAGCATCTATATCAAAGTGTGCAGAGCTCGGCCTGACATTTGACAAGCATGCAGGTGGAGATACCACGCTAGGCCAGAATGATTACTATTTCCCGGCAATGACAAAGAAGTTCGGAAGCATCGATGCCCTCAGGGCGCATGTTGCTGCTCTCTTTACGTACTTCCTTGACTTCAGCTGGGCTGATACATGGCCTGTAGCAGAGGAATACGCAAAGCAGTTCCCTCCAGAGCTTAAGTTAGAGCCTGACTGGCAGTAAAGATAAAGACCGAAGATATAGAATCTTTAAAGTTATATTTCTTTTTTGTATAATTCTAGATGATTATTAACGTTAGAAAGGGTATATTAGCATGGTTATGGCGATGAATGATTCAATAATGGAGATAAAAGGTGTTTCGAAAACTTTTGATGGGATTGTACATGCCTTAGATGACGTTAGTATAGCGATCAACAAAAATGAAATAGTAGGAGTGGTAGGGGAAAACGGAGCCGGAAAATCTACACTAATGAAGATTCTGGTAGGCGTTTATTCTCCAGATAATGGGGAATGGTATTATAGGGGGAAAAAAATACCATTCCCCAAAAATCCAAAAGAGGCGGTAAAAAGAGGAATCTCGATAGTTTATCAGGAAAAGGGAGTTGTACCCTGTTTAAAGGTATATCAATTCCTGTTCCTGGGTCATGAGGATAAGTATGTAAGACTCTCGAGATTGAATATAAATAAAATGAAGAAGTATGCCAGGGATATATTAGAGGAGTTTCATGTAAAATGTAATATTGAGAACTTTATGTATGAACTACCACTTTCCACTCAGAAGATGGTTGAAATAGCGAGGGCTATTCTGGGTGTAAGGTTGGAGCACGAAGAGGATGACATTACATCGGTTATAATACTTGACGAGCCGACTGCACCGTTAACCATCGAGGAACGCCGGGAGTTATTCGGCGAAATATTAGACATGAAAAAAAATGCTTCGTTTATCTTCGTTTCACACATAATACCTGAAGTTATGGAATTCACGGACAGGGTACATGTATTGCGGGATGGTAAAATGATTGCCCACTATGACTTGTCCAAGGAGAAGGTAACAGAGGAAGATTTTTTCAAGGCGATAGTAGGTAAAGAATCTGTAGAATATATCTATAAGCAAGCAGAAATTAAAGAATTTGTGAGCGAGGAAACAGTTTTAACGGTCAAGAATTTGACTAAGAGGGGATGTTATTATGATATCTCGTTTGACCTTCACAAGGGAGAATGCATAGGAATCTTTGGTCCAACGGGATCAGGTAAAAGCGAGATAATAAATACAATTGCCGGCCTTATGAATTTTGAGAATGGTTCCCTGGTAGTTAAAGGAAAAGAAGTTAAGGCCAATGAACCTCCCCATGTCAGGTTGACAAGAGGTATTGGATATTTCTCAGGTGAAACTGGGAAAGAACTATTTCTTAACTGGCCGATTACGAAGAATATATCAATAGTAAATATTAAGAAAATATTGCGAAAGTTCATCCCGGTATTAAATTTCACCGCTGAGAAAAAGATGGCAGAAAGAATCGTAAAACAGTTGAGGATAAAGACTCCGAGTGTTAATGCAGAATGCTATGCTCTGAGCGGTGGCAGCAAGCAGAAAGTTTCCGTGGGGAAATGGTTTGAAAGAAGCCCGGCAATACTTTTGCTGGAGGACCCAACAATAGGAATAGATGTGGGAGCCAGAGATGATATCTACGAAACTACTTTGGAGACAAAGAAGAAAGGCATCTCAATGATCCTCATAAGCGACGATCCTAAAGAATATTCAATACTATGCGACAAGATAATGTTCATAAAGCATGGGAGAATTCAAAAAGTTATTAATAATGAAAAGTTTAAACAGGAGGTAACAAAGTGAAGACCCCAGACAGAAAAAAACTGATACCTTCAATTATAATTCAAACTATAAAGATTTACCCTGTTATTTTAATCTTAATTGCTTTCGTCGTGATATTTTCAAGCCTATACCCGGAAAAATTTCTAACATCCTTAAATTTAACGACGATACTAAGACAGTTTGTAACACTCATGTTATTTGCGGTCGGTCCCTCAATTGTAGTGGTGACCGGATCGCTGGATTTATCTTATGTTGGGATCTGGATGCTGGGGGGTATCCTGGTATGGTTTCTAAAACCGATACTAGGAATGTATTCAATTCTTGTTATCCCAGTATTAGGGTTAGCGACAGGGTTCCTAAATGGTATAATACATGCCAAGGCGAAAATGCCTTCCTTCATACTAACCTTAAGTTTATTGGTAATATATTCTGGATTAACAGCCACAATTGCAGGAGGAATTCCCAGAACTGTTAAGGGATATGATTTTATAACAGCAGATTTTATCCACGGCATTCCTACAGCCTTTCTGTGGACTATCCCAATAATAATAGTTGCGATATATATTATGAAGCGCACTAGAATAGGCATATATCTATATTCTATAGGGTCAAATGAAGAAGGAGCCAGATTAGCCGGAATAAACGTCGATAAGTACAAGATCCTGGCTTTCACGATAAGCGGACTATTTTCGGGCATAGGATCTGTTATTATATTCCAACATCAGGGAGGTTCGGTGCCAGTTGTGCTGAATCTAAACACCGTGGTTTATCCGCTCGTTGCAATAGTCTTAGGTGGAACACTGCTTGTAGGGGGAAGTGGTGGCCCCCATAGAACGATACTCGGTGCGTTGACGTTTACTGTGCTTATTCGCGGATTGATCATTTCATTTTTGGATCCCACGATGATACAACTCATTGTAGGGCTATTGCTAATTGTATCCATTGTAGTAGGTTCCAGGGGAGTGAAGGGAGTAACGGTTACATGAAAAGGAGTGAAAAGATTATGGTTAGAAGACCACTTCCGTCGGAATGGCTTCGAAAAAACATAAGTACAATCGGGCCCGTAGTTGCTGCGATAGTGATTATAGGTATTTTCCAAATGATAAACCCGGTCTTCCTCAAATATCAGGGAATAATAACCTTAGTCTATGCGATGTCATACTTCCTGATAGCTGCCTGCGGATTGACTTTCGTTATAATGATGGGATCCTTTGACTTCTCGGTGGTAAGCATACTTAAGCTTTCAGCACTCATATGTGTATTATACGTCGATAGGCTCGGTCTTCTGGTGATTCCTTTAGCTTTACTGGTAAGCGTGGGGTTCGGATTTATTAACGGGATATTATTTGCAAAGTTAAAAGTTCCCTCTTTCATGGCAACGCTCGGTGTTTCTATTGTCGTTGAGGGAATAGGGCTATACCTCTCGAAAGGCTTTCTCCACATAGTGACCAATGAGACCTTTAAGGCTCTTACAGTAACCTTTATAGCGGGTTTACCATCAATATTCTATTGGGCGATTGGCATCTGTCTTATATGCACTTTAATAGCTATAATCACGCCATTTGGAAGGCGCGTTTATGCGATCGGAGGAAATCCTATAGGTGCTGTTCTTTCGGGTATAAACTTGGATAAGTATAGAATTTACGTTTTCATACTATGTAGCTTTTTAGCAGGACTTGCAGGAGTTTTATACATGTCACAGTTGGGGGGAGGCTCAGTGGAGCTGGGTGCAGATATGAGCATACCGCTATTCGCGAGCGTAGTTGCAGGCGGCACAGCGCTATCGGGAGGCGTGGGAGGCCCACACAGAACCTTGCTTGGAGTGATTATAATTACATGGATTCAAGCCGGAATGTTGATGCTTGGATACGATCGCGGAATGCAAATGGTAGTTTTCGGCGCAATAGCTGTAGTTATGGGTATAGCCACGATAGACAGGAGAGGAGTGAAGTTCGTTAAGTAGGATTCATTGATTCCCTAGCCAACGAATATGGATAATATATATCATTCATTTTGTGGGTTGATGCTAAATTGCCTGTCTGGAATTTAAAACAAATCTCAAAAAAAATATAATATATTAGCGCAGCATGAATTGGTTGGAAATGTATAGAAAAAAATATGAGTAATCTTGTATTTATCAATCATTGGAAAGAATTTTTATATTAGAGGTATTTATATAATGAAGAAAATAGTGGTATGCACAAGCTGGAAAATGAATTTACGCGTAACTGAAAGCATAGAATATGCCATAAAACTAGACGATTTTGTCAATAAAAATGTACCGGATAACTCTGAAATTGAAATATTTATATTGCCTGATTTTCTTCCGCTCTATTCTATATCGAAAGAACTGGGAAAATCAAGATTAAAATATGGTGCTATGAATTGTTTCTGGGAAGATAAGGGAGCCTATACGGGAGAAGTAAGCCCGATGTTTCTTAGAGAAATTGGCTGCAGCTATGTGATGATTGGACACCCTGAGAGAAGAAAATACTTAAAAGAAGACACTGAAATGATAAATAAGAAATTAAAAGCCTGTCTTAGAAATAATCTTATACCAGTTCTGCCGATTATTGAAATGGAGAAAGAATCAGACAGGAAATTGACTTGTGACAAGCTAAAGGATCAACTTTTATCCTACATTGATGGAGTTGATAAAAGAGAAATAAACAAAATATTTATAATTTATGAACCAGCATGGGCTATTGGCACAAGCAACGCTGCTCCAGTCGGGCACACCTATCAGATAATTGGTGAGTTAAAAGATGCTCTTGATAAAGAGTTTGGTTCCAGTATTGGTCAGAAGCAAATATTCCTGTATGGTGGAGGAGTTAGAATAGACAGTGCCAAAGAAATAATGGAACTTGATAATATAAACGGAATCGGTATGGGAAAGGCAGGCTTAAATTTCAAATTCTTTACCTGTGCAATAAAACTCGCCACAGAACTTGAAAATAAATTACGTAACAGAGAAAAATAAGAATAAAAACTGGATATGAAGCACGGGATATTTAAAAACATAATAAAAATAGTAATTAACTGATATAAAAATTTAAGTTGAATTATCCAGAATGATTATTAGAAATTATATTAGTTAAAAGCTTTAAATTAATAGTTATTTTTTAAATTAAAGTAGTAAAAAAATATAATTATTATATTTCAAATTAAGTCTGGCAATACTGTTCTTAATACTTTATCATTCCATGATAAAACAGTTCGAGAATTTGACAAAGGTATATCTAAATATTATAATTGATAATAATTACTAAATTGAAATAAATTACATAGGAGTGTTTTACATGGTTACAAAAGTAAATAATAAGAGGAAGGAAGAAATTAAAATAGATAAAAATCTTCATATCAAAATTTTTGAATCGATGGTCAAAGCTAGATTGTTTGAAGAAAAACAACTTCAACTATACCATGAAGCAAAAATTATGGGTTATTTACATCCAGGTATTGGTAATGAAGCAGCTGAAGCAGGAATTGTAGCCGCTTTAAGAAATGACGACATAATTTATCCCACTCATAGAGGTCATGGACTTTTTGCAATGAGGGGTGCTGATATGGGTAAAGTTCTTGCTGAATTAATGGGTAGAAGTGATGGTTATTGCAGCGGTCTGGGTGGTTCCTGTCATTTAGCTGCACCCCAGGTAAGACAAGTACAGGGTATACTAGGGGCACAAATTCCTCTAGCCGTAGGGGAGGCTTTAGCAATTAATCTTCTTGGTGAAAAAAAAGTTGTTCTTTGTACATTTGGTGACGGAGCTGCAAATAATGGCACATTTCATGAAGGTCTAAATATGGCATCTATTTGGAAATTGCCGGTAGTTTTTGTGTGCGTAAATAATTTATATGCCGTAGCTTTTAGTTTTAGTAATTCAACGTCAGTAAAAAGTAATGCAATAAGGGCTAAGGGTTACTCAATGCCGGGTTATGATATAGATGGTACAGACTACGAAAAAGTTTATAAGACAGTAAAAGCAGCAGCCGATAGAGCAAGGAATGGACAGGGTCCAACTCTTATTGAAGTAAAAACTACCAGAGTTAAAGGTCATCACCCAAACGACTCCGGCTCATACAGGTCAAAAGAAGAACTGGAAGCAGTAAAGAAGGCGGATCCTATTAAAAAAGCTGCAAGAAAATTAATGCGATTAAAAATATTAGATAAAAATAAAATTGACAAAATATATCAAAAAACTAAAAAAAATATAGAAGATGCAGTTACTTATGCAAATAATTCACCTCTCCCATCCGTAGATGAATTTATAAGATATTGCGAACAAACTATTTGATAATTTTTTAAAATAAATAATTATTTGTTATTTATTATAGGAGGAAAATTGAAAAAAATAAATTACAGAGATGCGCTAAAGGAAGCACTGATTGAAGAAATGGACCGGGATGATAAAGTATGTATAATTGGCGAAGATATTGGTGTATACGGAGGCTCATTTAAAGTTACTCTGGGTTTAATAGAGAAATATGGTCCAAAAAGAATCATAGATACTCCTATATCTGAGAACGCAATAATTGGCGCAGCTATCGGGGCTGCCATGCATGGTATGAGACCGGTTGCAGAAATTTCGTTTATAGATTTCATAACACTTGCGATGGATCAGATTGTTAATGAAGCAGCAAAAATATCAGCTTTTTCTCCCGGCTTGTATAAAGTACCTTTGGTTATAAGAACACAGTGTGGCATTGGAAGGGGTATAGGAGGACATCATGAACAGAGCCTGGAGGCATGGTTTGTGCATATACCAGGACTAAAAGTTGTTATGCCATCAACCCCTTATGATGCAAAAGGTTTATTAAAAACATCTATAAGAGATGATGAACCTGTAGTGTTTATTGAAAATAAAAAACTCTATCCAATCGAAGGAGAAATCCCTGAAGAAGAGTATCTCATACCTCTGGGAAAGGCTGATGTAAAAAGAAAAGGTACGGATTTAACTATTATTTCAACTTCGTTCATGGTCCATGAAAGCCTGGAAGCGGCAGCAATACTGGAAAAAGAGGGCATAAGTGTAGAGGTTATAGATCCAAGAACCCTTGTACCTTTTGATAAAAATACTGTAATAAATTCTGTTAAAAAAACTGGGAAAGTTTTAATTGTACATGAAGCGGTAAAAAGAGGAGGAGTCGGTGGTGAAATCAGTGCAATTATAGCTGAAGAGGCTTTTAATTATTTAACAAGTCCTATATTCAGGTTGGCAGCGCCGAATATTGTAATACCTTATAATTATTCTCTGGATAAATATTGTATCCCGGGAGTTGAAGATATAGTTTTGAAAGTCAGGGAAATCTTAAAAAAATAAGTTAATTATTGTAAAATTCTTTTTAATAAATATTTTCCTATAATGCAAAGACAAATGGATTTAAATAAAAATAAATATGAACTTCTTATAAAAATAGCCAAGCTGAAGTTTATTGAATTAAAACAGCAAAAAGAAATAGCAGAAGCACTTAAGATGTCTCAAGTTAAAGTTTCCCGGTTATTAAATAAAGCTATCAGTATGGGTTTAATTAAATTTAAAATTGAAGAACTTTCACCGGAAATTAGCGAGATGGAAAGAGCTATCGAAAAAAAGTATAAGATAAATAGAGTTATTTTAGTCAAAACTGAAACTAATAACCTTAATACTTTAACTCAAAAAGTAGGTGAAAAAGCTGCAGATTTTTTATTGACCATAATAACCGATAATGAACTAATAGGTATATGTCAGGGGGCCACTGTAAGAGAAACAGTTAAAGCATTGCCAATAGTTATTAAAAAACAAATTGACGTAGTTCAAATTCTTGGTGGTTCATCTTATGAGTTACTATATGGCAGCGATGGCATGGAATCAACAAAGATTTTTACAGAAAAATTTAATATAAAGGATCCTAAAATATTATATGCACCTTTATTTGTTGATAATAGTTTTATTAGAGAAGCAATAATAAGTGACAGTGGGGTTAAAAGGATAATGCAATATTTTAAGTCCATCGATTTAGTTTTGGCAGGCATAGGTGCTTTTAATAAGGAACTAAACTCAAACCTTTTCAAATTGGGGAAACTTAACAAAAATGAAGTAAAAGAACTCGAGGGGAAAAAAGTAGTGGGAGATATTTTCGCACACTTTTTTGATTCAGACGGTAAGTTTGTTGAATGTGCAGCTGACAATAGAACAATTACAATTTCGGTTGAAGATTTTATGAAAATAAAATATAGATTGGCGGTGGCTTGTGGAATTCATAAGTCATATGCAATACACAGTGCGCTAAAAGGTCAGATTGTCAATTATTTAGTTACTGATACTGCAGTTGGGGAAAAATTAATAGAATTGAATTAATTTTTCAATTTAAAGAAATTCGTCATTTTTTTATTAAAAGTATTTTTATATTAATAAAAAATATAAATCAGTATTAAATTAATAAAGGTGGATTTATGGATAAAGTGATAATGCCAAAACTTGGTCCAGATATGGAATCAGGGACAATACAGAAGTGGTTAAAAAAAGAAGGTAATAAGGTAGAAGTTGGTGATGTGCTGCTTGAAATAATGACGGATAAGGTAACATTGGAGGTCGAAGCAACTGCCTCCGGTTATTTAAGAAAAATATTATGTTTTGAAGGTGAAGAAGTACCTGTTACTAATGTTATTGCCTATATTGGTGAAAAAAATGAGAAAATTCCTTAATTTCAATTAATATTGAAATATTAAGAAGGATAAAAATGCAAACAAAAAAAAGTAAAGCAAATAGTGCAATACCTCAAAACATTAAAATAAAATCTTCTGCAGAATTGACAGGTATTCAAAAGATTATTGCACAGCGGATGACGCAGTCTAAAACTACAATTCCACATTTATTACAAAATGTAAAAGCAGATACAACTTCTCTTATATCTCTTAAAGAAGAAATCCAGAAAAAATTATACTCTACCAATAAAGTAAAAGTTACTTACACAGATTTTCTACTTAAAATAATTGCCAATGCTTTAAGAGAGTATTTAGAAATTAATTCATCTTATGATAATCAGAAGTATATAATATACGATGATATTAATATAGGTTTAGCTATATCTGTAAATAATGGTCTGGTAGTAGCTACAATATATAATACAGATAAATTGGGGATACTTGATATAGCCAAAAAAAGGATAGAATTAATTGACAAGGCAAAAAGTCAAAAACTTTCTCTTGCTGACGTAAAGTATGGCACAATAACCGTAACGAATGTTGGTATGTATGGCATCAGATCGAGTTATGCTATTATTAATCCTCCTCAGGCAGCTGTCTTGGCAATAGCTGAGATATATAAAGAGCCTGCAATAGTTGATGAAAAAATTATACCCAGATCATTTATAGAAGTATCACTCTCTGTGGATCACAGGATAATAAATGGTGCACTTGCAGCTCAATTTTTACACAGGATAGCTTATTTAATAGAAAATCCCAGGATAATATTTGAAAATATATAGATTTTTCCCTCTTTGGAGTATATGCATTAACTCAAAAACCGGACTAAAGATCGTGAAAAATTGAGTATAAAAAATAAACAGGAATATTTAAATAGTTTAAAGAGTCAGAACATCAAGGTGTATTTGTTTGGGAAAAAGGTAAACGATATTGTTAATCATCCATATATCAGACCTTCAATAAATTCTACATCAATGACTCTCTGCTGGAATATTTAATTAATTTGGATTTAATTTATAAAAGACAGGAGGATTAACTATGAGACTGGAAGGTAAAGTTGCAATTATAACTGGTGGTGCGCAGGGAATAGGAGAGGCTTATTCGGTTGGAATGGCACGCGAAGGAGCAAAAGTAGTAATAGCAGATGTGAATACAGAGCTTG
>Ga0184631_10000210_pt1 | contig 12265 bp, 8 predicted proteins | sample PLM4_90_b1_FD_133160 | JGI IMG/M metagenome (GOLD analysis project Ga0184631, IMG submission 133160) | Groundwater sediment microbial communities from an aquifer in East River, Colorado, USA - PLM4_90_b1 | ecosystem: Environmental > Terrestrial > Soil > Riparian zone | place: USA: East River... | reverse complement strand
CTCCACCGGCGATACCCTGTGCGATAAATCCCATCCCATCATCCTGGAATCCATCGTCTTTCCCGAACCGGTCATCTCCGTTGCCATAGAGCCCAAGACCCAGCAGGACCTCGATAAGCTCGGGGAGGGGCTGCACAAGCTGGCTATGGAGGACCCCTCCTTCCGCATCACGGCTGACGAGGAGACAGGGCAGACCCTGATATCGGGGATGGGCGAGCTCCACCTGGAGATCATCGTGGACCGGCTCTTGCGCGAGTTCAAGGTCGATGCCGGCGTGGGGACTCCGGAGGTAAGCTATCGTGAGACTATCACCGCTGCCCTGGAGGGAGAGGGGCGGTTCATCAAACAGTCCGGAGGCAGGGGACAGTATGGGCATGTCGTCCTGAGGCTCGAGCCCCTCGAGTCCGGTAAGGGATTTGAGTTCGTCAATAAGATCGTGGGGGGGGCTATCCCGCGGGAATATATCTCCTCTGTGGAGCGGGGGGTGCAGGAGGCGATGCAGCGCGGGGTGCTTGCCGGCTACCCAATCACCGATGTGCGGGTCACCCTCCTGGACGGCTCCTACCACGAGGTGGACTCCTCGGACATGGCCTTCAAGATCGCGGCCTCGATCGGATTTAAGGAGCTTGCCGTTAAGGCAAGACCCATCGCCCTGGAGCCGATTATGTCGCTGGAGGTGGTGCTGCCCGAGGAATTTCTCGGAGAGGTGATCGGCGATCTGAGCGGCAGGCGGGGGAAGATCATCGGGGTGGAGGCGCACAAGGGGACCCAGACCATCAAGGCCGAGGCCCCCCTGGCCGGCATGTTCGGCTATGCCACCGATCTGCGCTCCCTCACCCAGGGGAGGGCCACCTATACCATGCAGTTCGCCCGGTACAGCCCGGTGCCTGCAGCCATCATGGAGACGGTCATCGCCCGCCGTAAAGGGGCCGGGTCTTCATCACCAGCCAAAAAGAAGGAGGTTCTCTGATGTCGAAGCCGAAGTTTGTGCGGACGAAGCCGCATGTCAACATAGGGACGATAGGGCATGTGGATCATGGCAAGACGACGTTGACGTCGGCGATTACGAAGGTATTGGCGTTGAAGAAGTTGGCGTCGTACATGCCGTTTGATCAGATAGACAAGGCGCCTGAGGAGAAGGAGCGTGGGTTGACGATAGCGATAGCGCATGTGGAGTATGAGACGGAGAAGCGTCACTATGCGCACATTGATTGTCCTGGTCATGCGGACTATATCAAGAACATGATCACGGGGGCTGCGCAGATGGACGGGACGATTTTGGTGGTCTCGGCTGCGGATGGTCCGATGCCGCAGACGCGGGAGCATGTGTTATTGGCGAAGCAGGTGCGGGTGCCTTCGATTGTGGTATTTTTGAACAAGGTGGACATGGTGGATGATCCGGAGTTGTTGGATTTGGTGGAGTTGGAGGTGCGGGAGCTTTTGAGTGGGTATGATTTTCCTGGTGATGACATACCGGTGGTGCGGGGGAGTGCGTTGAAGGCGTTGGAGTCTGATGCGAAGGATGCTGCGGCGGCGGAGTATGAATGCATATGGAATTTGATGAAGGCGGTGGACGAGTCGATACCGGAGCCGGTGCGTGATGTGGACAAGGATTTTTTGATGCCGATCGAGGATGTCTTTAGCATCTCCGGTCGTGGTACGGTGGTGACGGGGCGTGTGGAGCGGGGGATTGTGAAGGTGAGCGAGGAGGTAGAGATTGTAGGGATTACCCCGACGACCAAGACGGTGGTGACGGGGGTGGAGATGTTTCGCAAGGTTTTGGATGAGGGGCGAGCGGGGGATAACATCGGGGTCTTGTTGCGTGGGGTGAAGCGAGAGGATGTGGAGCGGGGTCAGGTTTTGGCCAAGCCCGGCAGTATTACCCCGCATCGGAAGTTTAAGTCTGAGGTATATATTTTGACCAAGGAGGAGGGTGGTCGGCACACTCCTTTTTTTAACGGCTATCGGCCGCAGTTTTATTTTCGTACGACGGATGTGACGGGGGTGGTGGCGTTGCCTGGGGGTGTGGAGATGGTGATGCCGGGGGACAATGTGACGTTTCAGGTGGAGTTGATAACGCCCATTGCGTTGGAGAAGGAGCTGCGGTTTGCCATCCGCGAGGGTGGCCGCACCGTCGGAGCAGGGGTCGTCACCGAGATATTGGAGTAAGGACGGAAAGAGATGCGGACCATAATTACCCTTGCCTGTACAGAGTGTAAGAGGAGGAACTACACCACGACGAAGAATAAGAAGACCAAACCGGATAAGCTGGATTCTAGGAAATATTGCCGTTTTTGTCAGAGGCATACCATTCATAGAGAAATACGATAGACTCGGGGCATGTAACAGGGGAAGGTTCGCTGCCTTCACACCGAAATAACTTGAGGCCAGTAGCTCTAACGGCTAGAGCACCGGACTCCAAATCCGGGGGCTGGGGGTTCAAATCCCTCCTGGCCTGCCACTATTTATTCTTCATTGTTCCCGAATTCCTTGCTCATCCTGAGTCCAAGATTAAGGGAAGGGAGTACTATGGCTGGTACTATACAAAAGGTTACCCAATTCTTAAAAGAGGTCAGGTTTGAACTCAAGCGGGTTACGTGGCCATCTCGCAAGGAGACGTTGGCGGGAACAATGGTGGTTTTGATTATCGTCTTTATTGCAGCCTCCTTTTTGGGAATCGTCGATATGGGGCTCTCCGAATTGATCAGGCTGGTGCTCAGCAATTGACCTCAGGGAGGATACCGCAGGAAAACGGAAAGGTCTCATAATGTCGCAAAAATGGTATATCGTTCATACATACTCCGGATATGAGAACAAGGTGCAGGCCTCCCTGGAGGAGCGGATCAGGAAATTCGAAGAGGAGAAAGAGAGACAGGGTGAGAAGGATGTCCACGGGAAATATATCTCTGAAATCCTGGTTCCTACGGAGACGGTGGTAGAGCTGGTCAAGGGGAAAAAGAAGACCTCTTCACGCAAGATATTCCCCGGTTATATCCTGGTTAAGATGGATCTCAATGATGAAAGCTGGCACGTGGTAAAAGATACACCCAAGATAACAGGGTTTGCCGGCAGCCGAACGCAGCCGACCCCGCTTTCCGACGAGGAGGCTCAGACGCTCATCACCCAGATTACCGAAGGTGCCTATACACCGAAACCTAAGGTCACCTTTGACGAAGGGGAGAACGTGCGGGTAATCGACGGTCCTTTCATCAATTTTGTGGGGACGGTGCAGGAGGTAAAGGGCGATAAGAGAAAGGTGAAGGTCCTGATCAGCATCTTCGGCAGGTCTACCCCTATCGAATTGGACTTCATTCAGATAGAACGCAATTAGTCATTGTTATTAAGGAAGGGATTATGGCGAAGAAAAAAGAGGTCATGGGATCGATCAAGCTGCAGATACCGGCTGGGCAGGCTACTCCTTCCCCTCCGGTCGGTCCTGCCCTGGGGCAGTATGGGCTCAATATTATGGACTTTTGTAAGGCCTTTAATGAAAAGACCAAGGGGCAGGAGGGAAACATCATTCCGGCAGTCATCACGGTATACACCGATAGGACGTACTCCTTTATAACAAAGACCCCTCTTACCTCGGTGCTCTTAAAACAGGCTGCTCAGATCGCCAAAGGCTCGGGAGAACCCAATAGGACGAAGGTAGGAGAGATCACGCAAGAGCAGATCAGCAAGATCGCGCAAATCAAGATGGCCGATCTCAACGCGACGACTCTTGAGGCGGCCATCAAGATGATCGAAGGGACGGCCAGGAGCATGGGATTAACAATAGTATAGGGGAAGGTGCTATGGGTACTATGGGCAAAAAATATCGGGAAGCCAAAAATAAGATCGACAGGACCAAGCGGTACACCCTGGAAGAGGCATTACAGCTCTTGCCTACAACCTCCTATGCTCGTTTTGATGAGGGTATCGATGTAGCCATTCGTCTCGGGGTGGATATCAAAAAGTCCGAGCAGATGGTAAGGGGAACGGTGATACTCCCTCATGGGACGGGAAAGAAGGTGAAGATTCTGGTCTTTGCCCAGGGAGAGAAGGAGAAAGAGGCCCGGGAAGCGGGGACCGATTTTGTGGGGGGAGAAGAACTGGTGGAGAAGATATTACAGGGATGGTTGGAGTTCGATAAGGCCATTGCCACCCCTGATATGATGAAGGTGGTCAGCAAGCTGGGCAAGGTCTTAGGGCCGCGGGGTCTGATGCCCAATCCCAAGGTGGGGACGGTGACCTTTGACGTGGGCAAGGCGGTACAGGATCTCAAGGCGGGCAAGGTGGAGTTCAAGGCAGATAAGGCAGGGAATCTCCACATCTCCGTGGGAAAGGTCTCCTTCGGTCAGGAGAAGCTCAGGGAGAACATCCTTACCCTCTTGGACGCCGTCATCAAGGCAAAACCCGCCTCCAGCAAGGGGACCTATGTAAAAGGGCTTGCCATTTCTACGACGATGGGGCCGGGGATCAAGGTCGATCCCCTTTCGGCAAGGACTCTTTAATGAGGGTGTAGCGAACCAAACCAACAAGGGAGGAAGATAGGTTGCAGAGAAGAGAGAAAGAGGCGTTAGTAGCGGATCTCCACGAGAAGTTTAAAGGGGCTAAGGCCGCCATCCTGACGGACTTTACCGGCTTAAACGTAGAGCAGATAACCCTGCTTCGCCGCACCTTGAAGAAGAGCGCGGTGGAATATAAGGTAGTAAAGAATACCCTCTTGCGGCGTGCCTCTCACGACACCGATATCGAGCTCCTGGCGGAACACTTCGTCGGTCCCATTGCTATTGCCCTTGCCTATGAAGATCCCGTGGCACCGGCAAAGATATTGCTGGAGTTCAGCAAGACGCAACCCGCCCTGGAGATCAAGGCAGGGATGGTGGCTGGCGCCGTCATGACCCCCAAGGATATCAAGGCCCTGGCCTCTCTCCCGAGCAAAGAGGTCCTGCTGGCAAAGTTCTTATCACTGTTAAAAATCGTTCCCACCCGTCTTGTCCAGACCCTCAACAACCCGATACGGCGTTTGGTAACGGTATTGGACGGCGCAAAGAGAGCGAAAGAGAAGGTATAAAAAATAGAGAAGTAATAAGGAGGTAACGAGGAGATGACAAAGGCTAAGTTGACGAAAGAGGAGCTGATCAAGTACATCGAGGAGATGCCCGTATTGGAGTTGGCGGAATTGGTCAAGGATTTGGAAGATCGTTTTGGGGTGACAGCAGCTCCCATGGTCGTGGCGGCCGTTGCTGCGCCGGGAGCAGCGGCAGCACCCGCCGAAGAGGAGCAGGCGGAGTTCGATGTCGTCCTGACCGGTTTCGGCGACAAGAAGATACAGGTGATCAAGGCGGTACGGGAGGTGACCAACCTCGGCCTCAAGGAGGCCAAAGATCTGGTTGAAGGGGTTCCCAAAGCGGTAAAGGAAAAGGTTACAAAAGAGGAAGCCGGCAAGGTCAAGCAAAAATTGGAGGAGGCTGGGGGAACAGCAGAGATCAAATAGCGCGGTGCTAAAGGATCCGATGTCTATTACAAGGGGGCTTCTTACAGATGCTTGGCTGCTGGAAACCAGCAGGTAAAGGGAGGAGTCCCTTTTCCCACTCCATTTTAATATAAAAGAGGGTTATTATATGGCGCGTTCCATTATCGATCACCGGAGGCTCCGAAAGGACTACGGAAAAATAAAGGAGATTCTGGAGATCTCCAATCTCATTGAGATACAGGTACGGTCTTATGCACAGTTCCTGCAAAAGGACGTCCCCCCGGCAGAACGCAAGGACGTCGGTATACAGGGAGGCCTCCAGGGGGTATTTAAACAGGTCTTCCCCATCAAGGACTTCTATGAGACGGTGGAGTTACGCTTTGTAAAATATCGCTTGGGGAGACCCAAGTACGATGTGCAAGAGTGTCTCTTGAAGGGGATAACCTATGCAGCCCCGTTGCGGGTGACCATCCAGCTCATCATCTACGATGTCCAAGAAGGGGTGAAGACAGGGCAGATAAAGGCCATCAAGGAGCAGGAGGTCTACTTCGGTGAGATCCCGCTGATGACGGATAACGGGACTTTTATCGTCAATGGCACGGAACGGGTGATCGTCAGCCAGCTTCACCGCTCCCCCGGCGTTTTCTTTGATCAGGAGTTGCCCAAGACCCATATGGGGAGGCCCCTCTACTTTGCCCGGATCATCCCTTATCGGGGTTCCTGGATCGACCTGGAGTTTGACCAAAAGGACGTGCTCCACGTACGCATCGACAGGAGGAGAAAGATCCCGGTAACGGTCTTTCTCAAGGCCCTCGGCTATTCCACCCAAGACCTCTTGGACATCTTCTATCATAAAGAGAAGATCTTCGTGAATCCCCACGGCTTTCACAAGAAGGTGGTTCAGAGCCTCATGATGGGGCAGCGGGCGTCGGCGGATATCATAGATCCCCAGACGAACGAGGTCCTCATTAAAAAGAATAGGAAGATCACCGAAGCGAATATACAACGGCTCGAGGCAGCCGGCATCTTCGAGGTCGCTGTCGAGCCCGACACCTTGGTGGGAAGGGTGGCTGCCAGGGATATCGTTGATCCTCACACGCAAGAGATCATCCTTGAGATCGATCGGGAGCTGACCGAAGAGAAGATTAAGGAGATCAGTGAGCGAGGGATAGGGGAATTTGAGGTCCTCCTCATCGAGGAAGTCAAGAGCAGCCCCTCCATGAGGGAGACCCTTTTGGCGGATAAGATTGCTCTGACGGAAGAGGAAAGGAAAAAGCTGCCTGTTGCCGATGCCGCCGTCATTGCCCAAAAAGAACAGGAAAAGGCCAGCATCGAGATCTACCATCGTCTGCGCCCCGGGGATCCACCCACGTTGGAAACGGTCAGGAACCTTTTTACCAATCTCTTCTTCAACCCGGAGAGGTATGACCTCTCCAAGGTGGGGCGTATGAAGATCAACCACAAGTTGAGTCTCGACGTCCCCCTCGATGTCACCACCTTAAGACGCGAGGATATCCTGGAGGTGGTAAAATACCTCATTGGCCTCAAGGAGGGCAGGGGGAGCCTCGACGACATCGACCATCTCGGTAACCGCCGGGTGAGGACGGTTGGGGAACTGCTGCAGAATCAATTTCACATCGGTCTAGTCAGGGTGGAGAGGGCCATCAAGGAGCGCATGAGCCTCCAGGAGGTGGAGACCCTGATGCCCCACGACCTCATCAACTCGAAACCTCTCACGGCGGTGGTGCGGGAGTTCTTCGGGAGCAGCCAACTGTCTCAATTCATGGATCAGACCAACCCCCTCTCGGAGATCACCCATAAGAGGCGTCTGAGCGCCTTGGGACCGGGAGGTCTCACGCGGGAGAGGGCCGGGTTCGAGGTCCGAGACGTTCACCCCTCCCACTATGGGAGGATCTGCCCCATCGAGACCCCTGAAGGTCCTAATATCGGATTGATCGTCTCTTTGAGCACCTTTGCCCGGGTGAACGAGTACGGTTTCATTGAGACACCCTACCGCAAGGTAGAGAGCGGACGCGTTACCGACAAGATCGACTACCTCTTTGCCCTGGATGAGGAGAAATATACCATCGCCCAGGCCAACGCCCCTCTCGATGCGGAGGGAAACTTTACTGCTCCTCTCGTCTCAGCGAGGAAGGCGGGGGAGTTCGTCATCGTAAAACCCGAGGAGGTGGACTACATGGATGTCTCGCCCCGGCAACTGGTCAGTGTGGCGAGCTCTCTCATCCCCTTCTTGGAGAATGATGATGCCAACCGGGCATTGATGGGTTCCAACATGCAACGACAGGCGGTCTCCCTCCTGCGCACCGAGGCGCCGCTCATAGGCACCGGTATGGAGCGCATCGTAGCCAGGGATTCAGGGGTCACGGTAATTGCCAAGAGGGAAGGCGTCGTAGAAAGTGTCGATGCCTCCCGGGTCGTCGTTAAGGCAGAGGAAGATGGCAAAGGGGTGGGGGTGGACATCTACAAACTCACCAAGTATCAGCGTTCTAATCAGGGAACCTGTATCAATCAGAAACCTATTGTAGCTAAAGGTGAGCGCATAGAAAAGGGAGAGGTCATCGCCGACGGCCCCTCTACCCACCTGGGGGAGCTGGCGTTGGGTCGCAACGTCCTGGTCGCCTTCATGCCCTGGGGCGGTTATAACTTTGAGGACTCCATGCTCGTCAATGAAAAGCTTTTGGAGGAAGATATATACACCTCCATTCATATTGAGGAATTGGAGTGTGTGGCGCGCGATACCAAGCTCGGCAGGGAGGAAATCACCCCCGATATCCCTAATGTGGGGGAAGAAATGTTGAAGGACCTCGATGAGAGTGGGGTCATCCGCATCGGGGCAGAGGTGAAGCCGGGGGACATCCTCGCCGGCAAGATTACCCCCAAGGGTGAGACCCAGCTCTCCCCCGAAGAGAAACTGTTGCGGGCCATCTTCGGCGAGAAGGCGAGCGATGTCAAGGACACCTCACTTCGGGTACCCCATGGAATCGAGGGGGTCGTGATCGATGCCAAGGTCTTCACCAGGAGAGGAACGGAGAAAGATAAGAGGGCCAAGGACATTGAAGCCGATGAAGAGAAAAAAATCATCGATGACCGAGATGCGGAGATCTCCATCATCGAGACCTACACGAAAGAGCGCATTCGCGGGCTGTTGATAAGCAGGAAGGCTGCCGCACCGCTCGTGGATCCCCTCACTGGGAAGAAGCTGGTGGAAAAAGGGGTTAAGCTTACCAATGAGATCATCGATCTCATACCCTGGGAGCGATGGCGAGAGATCTCCCTCAGTGACGAGCGAATCGCGACTGAGGTGGATCACCTCACCACCGGCGGCATCAGGGAGATCGAGACGATAAAGGAGAGGGCAGAGGAGAAATTAAAGAAGTTGGATGCGGGGGACGAACTTCTCCCCGGGGTGAGCAAGGTGGTCAAGGTCTACGTCGCTATGAAGCGGAGGCTCTCGATGGGAGATAAGGTCTCCGGGCGCCATGGAAACAAGGGGATCGTGTCGAGGATCCTTCCTGAAGAAGACATGCCCTATCTCGAGGACGGTACCCCCATCGATATGGTCCTTAACCCTTTGGGAGTACCCTCACGAATGAACCTGGGCCAAATCTTAGAGACCCACCTCGGTTGGGCAGCTAAGGGATTGGGCAACCAGGTCGATGAATATATCAGCGCAGACAAGGGCATCGACAAGCTCAAGGCGTTGCTCAAGGATATCTTCACCAAGGAAGAGGTCAGGCGGGCCATCGACAAGGCCCCTGAAGAGGAGTTGAGGAGGTTCGCACAACGATTGAGGGAAGGGGTCTTTATGTCCGTCCCGGTCTTTGATGGGGCATCGGAGGAAGAGATCAGGGATGCCCTGAAAAAGGCCGGTCTGCCCGTCACCGGGCAGGCCACTCTCTACGACGGCCGCACCGGCGAGCCTTTCGACCACCAAATCACGGTAGGCTATATGTATATGCTCAAGCTCCACCATCTCGTGGATGACAAGATCCACGCACGGTCCATCGGTCCGTATTCACTGGTGACGCAGCAACCCTTGGGCGGGAAGGCCCAATTCGGCGGGCAGCGGTTGGGTGAGATGGAGGTCTGGGCCCTGGAGGCATATGGGGCCGCGTATGCATTGCAGGAATTTTTGACGGTGAAATCGGACGATCAGGCCGGCCGAACCAGGGCCTATGAGGCCATCGTCAAGGGAAAGGACGTGCTTGAACCCGGCATTCCGGAATCGTTCAATGTCCTCGTCAAGGAACTTCAGGGACTCTGTCTTAATGTGGAACTCCTGGAGGAAGAAAAGAAGAACAACAAGGAAGGATAGCAAAGAAGGAGGTAGTGCTTTGGAAGATTATGTGCTGTCGTTTTTTGAGAAACCCAAGGACCCGTCGAGCTTTAATGCGATCAAGATCGCCGTGGCCTCCCCGGAGCAGATCAGGGGTTGGTCCCACGGCGAGGTAAAGAAGCCGGAGACTATAAACTACCGGACCTTCAAGCCGGAGCGGGACGGTCTTTTTTGTGCCAGGATATTCGGACCGGTAAAGGACTATGAGTGCAACTGCGGAAAATACAAGCGGATGAAACACAGGGGGATCGTTTGTGAGAAGTGCGGGGTTGAAGTAATTCAGACCAAGGTCCGCCGGGAGCGTATGGGACATATCGAGTTGGCGGCACCCGCAGCCCACATCTGGTTCTTGAAGAGCATACCGAGCAAGATCGGGATGTTCCTCGATATGACCTTGAAGGAGCTTGAGCGGATTCTTTATTTCGAGTCCTATGTCGTCATCGATCCCAAGAACATTCCCCTCAAGAAGGGGGATCTCATCAGCGAAGAAAAATACCGGGAGCTCAAAGGGAAGTACGGCGGGGACGCCATAGAGGCCGGCGTCGGAGCGGAGGCCGTGAAAAAACTCCTGAAACAAGTGAACATAAAGGAGATGGCCGAGCAGCTCCGCGTTGAGATGAAGGAGACCCAGTCCGAGGCCAAGCGCAAAAAGTTGGCTAAACGCTTGAGGGTTATCGAGGCCTTTCGGGATTCCGGGAACATGCCGGAGTGGATGATCTTGGACGTCATCCCCGTCATCCCCCCCGATCTGAGGCCTCTGGTTCCCCTTGACGGAGGGAGGTTTGCCACCTCCGATCTCAATGACCTCTATCGAAGGGTGATCAACAGAAACAATCGTTTAAAGAGACTTTTAGAATTAAACGCCCCGGACATTATCATCCGCAATGAAAAGAGGATGCTTCAGGAGGCGGTCGATGCCCTCTTCGATAACGGCAAGAGGGGCAGGGTGATCACCGGTGCCAATAAAAAACCGCTGAGGTCATTGAGCGACATGCTGAGGGGTAAACAGGGAAGATTCCGCCAGAACCTCTTGGGCAAGCGCGTGGACTACTCCGGGAGATCGGTCATCGTCATTGGACCGGAATTGCGCCTCCATCAGTGTGGCCTGCCCAAGAAGATGGCCTTGGAGCTTTTCAAGCCCTTTATCTACAATAAGTTGGAGGAAAGGGGCTATGTGACCACGGTTAAAAGTGCCAAAAAGATGGTGGAAAAGGAGAGACCCGAGGTCTGGGATATCCTCGAGGAGGTGATTCGGGAACACCCCATTCTCCTCAACAGGGCCCCGACGCTGCACCGGCTGGGCATCCAGGCATTTGAACCCCTCCTCATAGAGGGGAAGGCCATTCAACTCCACCCGCTCGTCTGCCTTGCCTTCAACGCCGACTTTGACGGGGACCAGATGGCCGTGCACGTCCCCCTCTCCGTGGAGGCCCAGACCGAGGCGCGGGTGCTGATGATGTCCACCAATAATATCCTCTCCCCCGCCCATGGGAAGCCTATTATCGTCCCCACCCAGGACATCGTCTTGGGTCTCTATTACATGACGCGGGAAAAGGAATATGCCAAGGGGGAGGGGAAGATCTTCGCCAACCCCGAGGAGGTACGGATCGCCTATGATGCCCGTGAGGTAGATATGCAGGCCCGCATCAAGGTGCGGATGAACGAGCATGTGGTGGAGACAACCCCGGGCAGGATCATCCTCAGAGAAGTCGTTCCCCAAGAGGTTCCCTTTGAATTGATCAATAGGGTGATGAACAAGAAGGCGGTGGCCAACCTCATCGACTATACATACCGGGTGGCGGGGAACAAGAAGACCGTCATCTTGGCGGATAAATTGAAAGATTTGGGCTTTGCCTACGTCACCAAATCGGGACTCTCCATCGGGATCGACGATATCCGCGTCCCCGCTCGCAAACCCCACCTCATGGAGCAGGCCACCAAGGAGGTGGATAAGATCAGACAGCAATACGTCGATGGGCTGATCACCGATGGTGAGCGGTATAACAAGGTGATCGACATCTGGGCTCAGCTCACCGAAGAGATCGCCGATGAGATGATGAAGGAGTTGGGGACGGAGCGGATAAAGGATCCCGAGGGTAAAGAAAAGGCAGTGCCCAGCTTTAACCCCATCTTTATGATGGCCGATTCAGGGGCGCGGGGCAGCGCCCAGCAGATACGCCAGTTGGCCGGGATGAGGGGTTTGATGGCCAAGCCGTCAGGGGAGATTATCGAGACCCCTATAACCGCAAACTTCAGGGAAGGACTGAGCGTGTTGCAGTACTTCGTCTCCACCCACGGTGCGCGTAAGGGCTTGGCGGATACCGCCCTGAAGACAGCCAACTCGGGATATCTCACCAGAAGATTAGTGGATGTTGCCCAGGACATCATCGTTTACGAATACGATTGCGGCACCATGGACGGGATATACGTCTCCTCCCTCGTTGAAGGCG